>JACCDR010339097.1_pt1 | contig 14837 bp, 14 predicted proteins | sample 7446431 | NCBI WGS metagenome assembly JACCDR01 (sample SAMN15323443, study PRJNA562643) | freshwater metagenome | isolation source: river surface water | place: USA:Blue River Watershed | collected 2017-08-17 | reverse complement strand
GGCAGACGGGTAGGTACCGCATCCGGGCCAGGTGGGTCACCACGTGGCGCAGGGAGTCTCTGACGTGCCGCTGGGCGTGCTCGTGGCCCATATGCAGGCCCAGCGCCTCCAGAACCTCGTCGGTGGCCATGTGCTTGGCCTCCACCGGCTCCTGCGCGTGCACCGATTCGTACGGCTTGCGCTCGTAGATCACCTGCTCGACCGATCCGATAACCCTGAGGGCCGTGTGTCCTTGTCGGCGTCGTTGTTGCGCAGGTGGAAGTTCTCGTACAGGAACCGGTGCCTGCCGGGGTACGCCTGAACCCATTCGATGAGTTTCGCGGAGGGCATCGCATCCGGACTTTCCAGGGTCGGATTGTAGGGAATGGTCGCCCAGTCGATCAGCTCGAATTCTTTCGGGCGAATGTGCATCAGGCTCAGCCCGGTATCACCTCCGGGATCCATGCTGCTCAGAAAATACCCCTGGGCGGCACTCTCTTTGTCCATGCGGAACATCGTTTCCCTTTCCGTTAATTGGTGCCTAATGAGCGAAAAGCCGTGGCGGTACGTACACGTGTGGCCGGTTCCCCTCACCGACACGGAGGGGAACCGGCACGAGGTGCAGTACCAGGAGAACGCCGAAACCCGGCAAGTCCGGTACGTGCACCTGCCGACCTGCTGGTGCCGGACTATGCCGCCTTCTCGTAGCAGCCGATCCAGCTCTTCGACGCCGGGCTGACGCCACACGTGATCGGGACGGTCTCGAAGAAGGCAGTAAGGGCCTTCATCGCCTTTCCGGCGATCTCCTCGACGCGGTCCTCGGGGACCTCCAGCACGATCTCGTCATGGATCACGAGGACCAGCATCTCCAGCACCTCGCGGTCCATCCTGAGCAGTCCGTCACACAGCAGGTCCCTGGTGGTCGACTGCCCGACCTGTGCAGGCGCCTGGGTGTACTCCTGGCCGGGAATGACCCGCAGCGGCCTGCCCCACTTGCTGGGCACGAGGCCGGTCCGCTCAGCCGTCCGGCGGATCCGGTCACGCCAGCGGCACAGGACCGGGAACGCCGCCTTCATCCCGTTGTCGAACTCCCTGGTCGTCTTCAGCGGGAGTCCGGTGTGGGCCGATGCACCCTTCGGGCCCTGCCCGTAGTTCCAGGCATGCGTGATGGCCTTCGCTTTGCCGCGCGCCTCGTCGTCACGGCTGCCGAAGACGCGGAAGGCGACCTCGCGGTGCATGTCCATGCCGGGCCGGGCGAGCTTCATGTACTCGGGGTCCTGGCACCATCCGGCGACAGCTCGGGCGTCGACCTGATCGAGGTCGATGGCGATGAAGACGTGCCCGTTCTTCGCCCGGAACATCCTGCGCTGGAGCAGGGCGAGCCCGCGCTTGCCAATGTTCGTCACGGACGGTTTGATGTGAGCCCAACGGCCGGACGCCTGGATATCACCGATGTGCGGATGAACCCGGCCGTCGGCGCAGACGTTCTCCATGACCTCTTCGGCCTTGCCGCTGGCGGATCCCACCAGGATGGCCGCCTCGCACAGCTCCAGAACGGCCGGATTGTCGGCGTATTTCAAGCTCAGCCCGGGAACCGACTCCTTCCCTCGAAGCCAGGCGTCTTTTCCGAGGGCATCCTTCGATAGTGCCAGCTTGCCGCCGTTCGGGGTGTAGGGCACATCCTCGTCTCGGACCCCAGCGGCACGCAGCGCCTTCTCGAACGCGTCGCGGCCACGGTTCGTCGACAGTGGGGAAGGGCCGATGATTTCGGTCCGCCATTTGTAGCCGAAACGCGTGTCGGGGCATGCCCGTTTGAACAGGCTTTCGTACCGCAGCCGCACCTTCTTGCCATGCGGGGTGGTGCGTGGAATGCGTACCTCGACCCGCTCCTGCCACCGGATCTCGGAGTGGGGAACCGGGACCCCTGCCTTCTCGTGCAGCAGTTCGTACGCCCCGGCGCGCTGCTCCTCGGCGGCCCGGATCTGGGCCTTGATCTCCTCCAGGTCGACCTCTATGCCCTTGAGGTACATGCCGTTCTGGATGGCCGCGATCAGCATCTCGCGCTTGACCACGGGGATCAGGTTCTTGCGGTATGCCCTCTGCCCCATCTCGCGATAGACCTGACGGGAGGCGATGAGGTCGCCGCGCAGGTAGTCCCAGTACTCGGCCAGCCCGATGGGAATCCGGTCGTACCCGCCGTACTGCGCCGCCATCCTGGGCAGGTGATCCGTTTTGCCCTCGAATCCGTATCGCGCCGCGACATCGTTGAGCCGGTAGCTGATGCGCAGGTCGGACGGTGTCAGGCCGCGCCGGGACAGAGCCTTGAAGTCGAGCTTCACCCCGGGCCGCAGCTTCGGGTACGGCGGGTTGATGGTCCGCTCGCCCACGAGAGTGTCGATCGACTTCTCGGCCAGCTCGTAGTAGTCGGCGCCGCAGTGCACAGCGAGCGCGATGAGGTCGAAGCCGAGGACGTTGTGCCCGTAGATCACGCTCGCGTCGCGCAGAACGTCTATCAGATCCTGCGGATCGGTGGAAATCTGCGGCTCTCCGTCGTCCACGACCCAGCCCACGAGCCGGACGAACGGGCCTTCGTATCCCCCTTTGAAGATCAGGTCGGCGCTGGCGGTCTCGATGTCGAAGCCGACTACACCGGCCATCTCTTCCCCCTCCGTCAGGCTGCCCTCGCAAAGGCCGGGAGAAGGTACTTGTCCTCCCACGAGTACAGCAGGTCGTAGTACCTGCTTCCGAGGTGCCGTGCGCGATGTGGCCTAGGCAGCTCGGGAATGCACAAATGGTAGCAGTCCTCACCGTTTCTAGGGACTGGTGTCGCCGTGAAAATGTGGTCCTTCAGGAGTCTTTCCGGGAACATGTCACGAACCCATTCCTGGCCGTAGACGTACGGAGCCAGCTCGACGTCACGGGCTTCGGCCAGGCCCTGCCAGAACATCATCTCCTCGCGCGAGCGCACCGACAGGGTGTCGAGGTCGGGACCGACCGGAGTGAACTGCACGCCGCGCCCCGGCTCCAGCAAGGCCGGTTTCGGGACGCCGGTCAGCCGCGAGGCCATCGCCTCCGGTACCCCCTTGTCGCGGACGATGTCGGCGGCGAAGACTCGGAACGCCTCGTCGCCGCGCGTCGCGGCCTCCAGTGCGAGGTGCACGATGCGCATGTCGCAGGCCCCGGTGACGCGCGTCGCGAGCATGCCGTCGGGGCGCGTCATCCACTTCTGGCAGGTGTTCGCCGCCAGGTCGGTCATCTCCTCGAAGAAGGAGGAGCTGAAGAGCATCAGCGGACTGAGCAGGGTGACGGCCGCCAGGCGCCGTCGCCTGCTCCACCTGCGCCGGTTCACGTAGGCCCACCACGTGAACGAGAGGATCTGCCCCCGTTCGGCCGGGCTGTACACGTGGGGCAGGTCGACGTCGGCCGGGTCCCAGTTGTACGGGCTGCGGAACACGGTCCGGTTGGGCGCCTCCATGGCGCGCTCCACGGCCCTCAGGAGGTGCGGGAAGCGGTGCAGTGAGGGAATGAGCGTCCTGGCCCGCGAGACGCGCTCCTGGGGCGTTCCGTGGCGGTCTCCGGGCGGCCTCCCCGGCGGACGCCCGGTCGGCTTTCGGGCCACGCTTCCTCCGGGTCAGGTCCGGGCGATCGGTACGTAGCGCACCCTTCCGCGTTCCATCGTCTTGTGAATCAGGCCAGCCTTCGCGAGCACATGCAGGTCCGATTCGATGTCCCTCTCCTGGATCTTAGAGCGGAACCTGGAGTAGATGTCCTGCTCGGTCACACCTTCCTTGCGCGCCTGGATGGCGGTCAGGATCTCGTTCTGCCGGGCCGCCCATTCCGAGTGGAGGATCTTGCCCGCGACGCGCGCGGTGGACCGATACCACTCCTCGGTCAGCGCCATCGCCTTCAGCAGGTGCGGCATCCGCACGATCTTCTGGCGATCCGACATGGCCAGCAGAACGGCCATCTTCATCATCGAGTCACCCATGCGCGACGTTGTCGGCAGCAGCACCTCGGACAGCTCGTGCCGGTCGGCCGCGTTGTACAGCTCCCACTTGGCTTTCTGGAGCCGGTTCCAGGTCGGGCCGTCGAAGGGGATCATGACGGTGTCGCCCGGTTTGGTCTCCTCCATCCAGAAGGCGCGCACCGCGAACAGGTCGTTCAGCAGCCCCTGGCGCATCACGTCGTCGGCCGGGGTCTGCCCGTCAAACTGCTCGGTGAACATGGCCTCTTCGGTCATCGGCGGCGGATCGGCCTCCGCGATGAGGAACCGGGCGAGGTGGCCGGACTGGTAGTCGCCGATGGTCAGGTGCTCGGTGACCTGCTGAAGCGTTCCGCACAGGAACATCAGGAAGTTCGTCTTGATGACCGAGAGATCGCGATCCTCGTGCTCCTTGAGGTTGCCGACACGCAGCGCGATACGGACGCGGCCGGTGAACAGCTCCGTCATGTGCTCGCGCACACCCGCCAGGTACCGCTTCGCCGCCTGCTCGTACAGCAGGCCGTGGGCCTCGTCCCGGTAGAACACCGAAGAGCGGCCGTTGCGGTCGGGCAGGATGACGCTCAGCGCTTCCGAGGTCACGTCGGACCCGAGCAGGTAGGGGAAGGCGTCGTTGGACAGCTCGTCGAGGAAGTCGACCCACATCATCATGGCAGTCGTCTTCCGGGCCCGGGTGGTCGGCCCGAGGATGAAGAACCACAAGGTGAGGTTCGTGTCGAACTTCGTGGGACACTTGCCGAACTCGCCCAGGACGGTGGACAGGATCGTCGAGGCACCGGCCCGGTGGTAGCAGGACGGAGCGTCGGTCCGGGTTTCGGCCCATGTCTGATAGCGGTCCACGAAGGTGTCGCGCGGAACCAGATCGCGTTCCTCGGGCCGCAGGATCGACACGGCCTCCGCGAACGCGGTGAGCTTGTTCTCCGGGTTCTCCTCGCTCTGGTCGGCCTCCTTGCGGTAGCCGATGTCGGAGAAGCTGTTACGCACCGGCTGGTTGTCGGGGTGGTCGTACGCCTTGCAGAGCTGCTGCCACAGCTCATCCTCGGGGCGGCCGTCGATCTTGTACTTGTTGCACTTCGCCGACCAGGCGATGTGCATGGCCGCGATGCGCGAGACGTTGAGCCGGGAGAGTTGGCTGAGCAGCTTCCACAGCGTCTTCGAGCGGTCCTGGTCGGGCTTCAGCTCGGCCGCGTACAGGTCGTAGACCTCGGGGCTGGAGCGGAACACCTCGGACGACTCCCGGATCGACTGGGGGGAGAAGTACCAGTCCTCCTTCGGGGGCATGTCACTGGCGACGCTCGGCCGGTCCTGCGTACTGAAGGGCGGATACTGGCTGACCAGCGCCTTCATCGTGTACGTCGGCCCCATCTTGGGCGTTCCGGGGATCTGCCAGCGCGGCCGTCCGTGCCGGGCGTACTTGTTGTTCGCGGTGCCAGGCACGCGCAGGAGCTGGCCCGCGTCCCATCCGCTCGGGTCGCAGCCGTCGCGGGCATGGTCCGCAGCGATGGCCCGGGAGATGTCGATGAGCTGCGCCGGGTCGTCGGTCTCGGTCACCCAGTACAGGTGGTGACGCCCCTCGGACGTCTCGACGGCCATGGTCGGCTGGATCTTCAGCTTGTCCAGCGGCAGGTGCTCGGCATCGGCGTACGCGGCCCACTGATGGGCGATGTTGCTGCCCTTGCGGCTGCCCCGGGTGCGGAACAGGGCGGGCACCGTGTAGACATCCTTGTCGCTGCTGCCGAGGCAGAAAGCGATCAGGTCGTCACGCTGCGAAGGCCATGCGAAGAAGGTCGTCTGGGTCGGGCCGGTCTTCTCTTCCGGGTCGAACGTGCCGCCCGGGAAAAGCGAGATCGCGACGAATCCCAGATCCTTTCCGTCGTCGTTGGCCTTCGGAAAGAGGGTGTCGAAGAAGACGAAGCTCACCCGCGTCTCTCCTTTTCTCGTGCGACTTTCCGGACGCACAACGGGCGGGACCTGTGGAGGCCCCGCCCGTTACGAACCGGGCGGATAACCGATCGTATCCGCCCAGCTCACTTCACCGCGATCAGAGGCTCTTGGCGCCTGCGAACTCGTCGAGGCCGCCGCCCTTCTCGCCGTCCTTCTCCCCGTCTTCCTTCTTCGGGGGCAGTTCCGTCCACTGCGTGCCCAGCCAGACGGCCGTGATGGTCTCGCCGACCCGGTCACCGGCACCCGAGCCGAGGATGATGTCGACCGGAACGCCGGGGGTCTTGTCGAGCGTGATGGCCCCGACGGTGTCCCAGGTGATCTCGCCCTTCGCGATCTCGCCGCCGTGCAGCTCGACCTCGACCTTGCGCTCCGGAACCGGCATGAACTTGGTCTTCAGGTAGTCCGTGACCTGGACGTAGTCCTCCATCAGGGGACCGGCGTTCTCGCCGGAGTCCGCGATGGCGTAGATGGCGTCCTTGACGTGGACCAGCAGCTTCTCGCTGCCCTCGTAGAGGGTGCCGGTCTCGTCGTTGTACAGGTAGACCTGCGGGTCGTCGTCCTTCTGCTTCTCGGCGGCGAACACCGTGACCGGGGCCCCGGTGTCCACGTTGAGCAGGACCGAGATGGGCTTGTTGTTGCCGTCGAGGCGCGGGCGCTGCTTCGTCTTGGTGGAGAGCGTGATCTGGGCCATCACGACCTGCTCCTCCATGCGCTTGGCGATGCCCGGCATGGTCTTCAGGTTGACCGCCTCGCCGGGCTGCGTCGCGCCGGTCGCCATGCGGAGCGAGCGGCCGTCCTCGTTCTTGTAGCCCTTGCGGCCGGAGCGCTGCTCCTTGAAGAAGGCCGTCTTGATCGTGAGGCTCGGGACCTCGATCTCGTACGGGTAGCGACGCTGGCCGAACGCCGGGGCGACGTGGTTCGCCTCGCAGATGAAGTAGGGCAGCTCGTACTCGCCGACCATCTCGGTCGCACCGGCCTGGATCTGCGCCTCGACGTGGTCGAAGGGCACGAAGATCTTCTTCTTGCCGGTCTCCTGGTCGACCTTCACGGCGACGCAGACCTTCGAGGACAGACGCGGCTTGTGCTTCTCCTTGAACTCCGCGACGTTGATGCGGACCGGAACCCACATCTTGTCCTTGAGGCCGACGTCCAGCGGGTTGACGTAGGTGTCGCCCGCCTCGAAGACGCGGACTGCCTCGTCGCCTTCGTCCTCCTCCAGCTCCATGTCGGCGTCGGCGAACAGGTCGTCCAGGTCGGCGTCGAGGTCCAGGTCGACGCTGTCGTGCACGTCGGCCGCCGAGGCCGCGTCGCTGACGTCGGCCGTAGCCGCATCGGCAGAGGGCTGGTTGAACGGGTCGAACTCGGTGTTCTCGCTCATCGTGTCCTTGTCCTTGCCCTTGTGGTCCGCGTCAGTCGCGGAGGGAGTTGATGATGGAATCCAGGTGGAGGCTCAGCGGAACCGAGGAGTCACCCTCGCCCACCTTCTCGTCCCCCTTGCCCGCCTCCTGCGCCGCAGACTGCACGGCGTAGATGCGGGAGATCTTGTCGTCGGTGGACAGCTTGTCGTCCCCGGCGGTGCGTGCAGCCCAGTCGGCGAGCTGCTGCGGCGTGCCCTGCTCGGCCGCCCGCCTGGCGGCGTCGACCACGGCCTTCTGCTTCTTGCTGCCGCCCTTGGTGACGTCGATGACTTCGCCTTCGATCGGCCGCTCGTTCTCGTCGACCTCGGCGCCCAGCTCTTCGGGCGGGTACAGCGCGGAGGCCATCGCGAGCTGATCGGTGTCGTCCTCGGAGAGGACGAGGCCCATCTCGCTGAGGATGTTCTTGACCCCGAGGATCACGTCGATCGCGCCGTCGCGGACCACGCCGGACTTGCAGCGGTTCTTCAGCATCTCGGGTCCGAACTTCTGCCAGACCCCCTTGCCGCCGAGGCCGATCTGCTGCGCGCGAGCCATCGTCCAGGTCGACTCGAACCGGACCAGCTTGGACAGGTCGAAGTCGGTGACGCTGATCGACTTGCGCAGCTCGTCGAAGTCGTACTGGCCGTGCAGTTCGGAGAGCTGCTTGCGGAGGGTGGCGATCTCCTCGTCGGAGGGGGTCTCACCGAAGGCGTCGAGGGCGCGGAGGTCTTCGATCCGTTCCAGGATCTGACTGCGCTGCATCCTGTATAGCCGGTCCATGTCCTCCAGGCGGGCCGTCTTGAGGCGGCGCTCCTGCTCGCGCATCATCTCGAAGCGCTGAAGCTGTTCGGCGGATGTCTTGCGCACCAGGACGGCGGTCGCCTTCACGGCGTTGCCTTCGACGTGCACGGTGTGACCGGCGGCAATGGCGAGGGCCTGCATCAGGTGGGCCGACATACCGGCCTTGAGTCGGCCGTCGCCGTCCTTGAAGACGAAGATGTGCTGGAAGGAGGACATCGGGTCGATGCCCAGTGCTGCGCCGAAGCGCATCATGTACTCGACGGACGCGGCATCACCAGCGATGTGCTCCGGCATCAGCTTCGACTTCGAGAGCCGAGCTGCTTCGGCGGGATTCACCTCGCCGGTACGACGGACAAGCTCAGTCATGCGTGCCTCGTTTTCCGTGCTTGTTCTCGTGTCGTTTTTAGTGCTGTGTGGCGTCGTGTTCTTGTGTCTCCACTCTACCACTAATCAGCCGCGCAGCCTAGGCCGAATCGAGCAGGGGAAGCACTCGGGGTGCGCCGTCAGCTCACCGATCTTGCCCGACCTGACCAGGGATGCCAGGTGGGCGGCCCTGTTGATCACCCCTTGAGCGACCTCTGGCCGGTAGGCGCAGGATGCCACCCAGATGTCGCTCACGTTGTTCGAGTCCCGTGGGATGAACGCGAGGACAGCGTAGTCCGCCTCGCGCCCCATCGCCCGCAGTCCGTACAGATAGAGCATGGTCTGCCCCATGTACTCCTGCGGCACCCCTCCGGTGTGCTCGGTCGACTTGGCCATCAGCATCACCAGGCGGCCCGTGTCGGACTCCTGGAGGACCCCGGCCCGGTCCATGGTCTTCAGCATGGCCAGCTCTTCGCGCTCGGGAGCGGTGAGGCCGTGGACATAAGACCCCGGACCGGCCTGCTTCTGGTAGTTGACCAGCTTCTTCATGTCGGTCGTGTTGTGCGTCACGATCATCCCCTTCGTGCACAGGTAGGTACTGTCGGGAGAGTCGACCTTGATGCACTGCGTGGGAACCGTCTCGATGACGTCCACCGACTTGATTACACGCTGACGCCCTCGCGCCTCGAACGTGACGTCCACCCGGTCGGCCTTCGTGGACGACAGGAAGGGATTCAGACCTCCGACGGGGGTGAACGACACCATGTAGGCGGTCACCTCTTTCCCGAATCCCCTGCGACGCACCTCATTGACGACGGGGCGCTGCCCCAGGCTGACGGCGAGTTCGTACACGGAGTACGCCAGCCTTTCGTCGGTCACCTCGAACACTGCTTTCCGTCGGGCCTTGTTCCAGGTGCCGTCGGTGTCCATGAGGCCCCTCAGCAGGTCGAGTCGCTGTTGACGCGACCCCCGGAGATAGGCGGCCGGAATGAACTTCTCGCTGGCCACGCCACATGCCTTCAGGTGCCCGATCAGACCCCGGACCGTTCGGGTCGGCGACCCCTTTTCGGATGGACCGGCAGCCGCCGGTCCCACCTCGAAGCCCCTTCGTTCGATGTGGGAAAACATCTCGGCGTCGGGCTTGCTGATGCGGCCTGTTCCCACGGTTCCATCGCCGAGCCAGCACCCCAGCACGTACGGATCCAGGGGGAGGTCGCCCTCCTCCAGCTCCAGCGGTGCCGCGTTCGCGATCCGGTACCGGCTCTGCCCATTGCCGAGCTTGAGTGTCCCCCCGATCTCCTCGGTGTTCAGTACCTTGGCGACCTCTCGCCCGCCCTGGCCAGCCAGCACGGCCCACAGGTGCTCGTTGTCGGCGACCACTGTCTGGCCGTCGTCGAACGTGATGCGGTAGCAGGGGCGATGATGGATCTCCGACTTGCCGAGCACCTTGCACGGCCTGCCATCGGATCCGATGAGCAGATCACCCGTCCTCACGTCACCCATGGTCGTCCAGCCGGTCGGCGTGGGGAGCGGAGTGTCCAGTGCCAGACCCTTCCAGTCCACGAGGGTTCTCTTCCTGGGGAGGAAGACGTCCACATGGCCGACGACCTTGCCGACGCCCGGGATGTCGGCGACATCGACGGTGATCTCCTGCTCGGCGTGCGCGTAGATCTCCGGCAGATCCCTCTCCAGCTTCTCGTGCACGGCGGTTCCCAGCCATGCCTTCAGGCTGAAGCCACGGTCGGTGTGAGTGCCGAGACCCATCGAGGCGGAGATCTTCCGGGCCACACACAGGTCGCACTTGTCGGCGAGGTCGCTGGGCCCGGGGGCCCGCTGCTTGTCGCGGGCCGAGGGCTTCGTGATGGTGGCCACCGCGATTCCCTCGACGAAACTGCGAATATTTTCCTGATCTTCCGCTGTCATGTCGCAACCCTACACCGGGGCACTGACACTGGCGGCGAGATCGCGGGCATCCTTCAGCAGGTCACCCCACTCGCCATGTATCCGGGCCTCCTTGTAGAGCCGCAGCCTCGCCAGGGATTCGGGCGATCCGGCGTACCGGCTGATCCTGGGGGGCTTTTCGTGCCACAGGTGGTACAGCGGGGCCACGCCGCGCCATGGAGGCCCGTGCAGCCCGTTGAGGGCCATGGCCCACGCCTCGTCCTCCTGCCCCCACCCCACGAAGCCGGGGTCCAGCGGGCAGTTCAGGTAGACGTCGCGCCGCAGCACGGTGATGCCGCCCCCCTCGTACCCCTTGTAGGGGTTCTGGTCCAGCCATCGGATCTGACCGGTCAGTGAGCCAGGGTTGGCCCCTTCGAAGATGTGCTTCGAGGCCGCCTGGCCCATCCGGTAGACCTTCAGATGCGGCATGGCCCAGGCGGCTCCCTGCTGCACGGCCCGCACTGCGGGTTTCAGGCCCGAGGTGACGCAGTCCGCGTCGGCGACGATCACCACCGGTTCGGTGGTTCTCGCCAGCGCGCTGGCAACAGCCTGGGCCTTGCACCACGGAGTCGAGTGGTACCCGACCTCCACCCTGGGGCTTTCCAGCTCCTCGGCGTACCACTTCTTCACGTGGTCGAGAGCCATCTTGCGCCAGGGGGTTTCATTCCCGTAGGGGATCAGGACGGCGATGTCGTTCATGGCCGTATCCTGACATGGGAACGGGCTCGCACTCAGAGGGCGGCGCGAGCCCGTTCCGCATGGGCCGTGTCAGTGCTCGAAGCTGTAGTCCTCGTCGCCCTGCGGCGCGTCGGCCTGGAACTTCGCCCGGTCCTCGTCGGTCGCCCGGCGGACCGTCAGCGTGGCGCCGTTGTCCTTCATGCAGGCTTCGAGCTTGTCGGGCTCGTTCTCGAAGATCTTCCGCGCCATCGTCGCGTCGGGCTTCGGCAGCAGGATCCGCTGGTAGTCGACCGGGGTCAGACTCCGTGCGGCCAGCTTGGCGTCGAACTTCTTGCCCGAGGTGAAGACGAGCGCGATGTCGCCCCGCAGGTCGAGGCCCAGCTTGTCGCCGCGCCGCGCCTTGGCGATCACCTTGGCGCGGTCGGCGAGGTCGGCCGCCGCCTTCTTGATGCGCTCCTGCTCCAGGATGAACTCGGCCAGCGTCTCGTTGTCGAGCTGGTCGATGTCGTCGATGTCCACGGTGCTCCAGTCGGTCTTCGACGCCTTCACGGCGTTCGGGTGGCCCTCCGGGAGCGCCGTCAGCGGCACGTAGCCGGAGGTGTGGGGGTGACCGTCGGAGGCCAGGTACTCCTTGCGGAAGGAGGAGGCGCGGACGGAGCGGCTGCGGCCGACTCCGTCGCCGACGACGGTCGCGATGGAGGCCATGTTCTCGCCCTTGTCCAGGACGGCCACGACCGTGTTGGTGCGGACGTTCAGGTAGAGGTTCTTCACGTCGGTGCTGGTCACGTCTGTATCTCCCATCCGAAGCCCCGGCCTCCGGGGCTCATGAGTACTACTCTATCAGAACCTTGAGGTTTCCCTGCAAGGTTTATCGCTGCCGACTTTCCGCTCGATTCTCGGACTCCGGATCCTCATGCAGCTCGAAGGAGATCTTCCAGCCGAGGATCCGCAGAGCTGCCTGGATCGTGCTGACCGGATGATCGGCGATGTGACGCGCGAGCGAGTCGGCCGACGGGTTGTCGGGCTCCGTCTCGTTCAGTTCGAACCTACGCCACGCCTCTGACATCGCCCGGTCGGCGCCATCCTGGAAGGCCCGGTCCAGGATGGCGGCCAGATGGCCGTGGGTGGCATTCAGGGCGGCCGTCAGGCGCCTGCGGGCCTCTTCCTCGGTCATGCCGTCCGGAAGCCCGGCGAAGGCCGCGTCGTAGGCCGCGTCGATGGACGAGGCGGGCAGCGCGCTGGCCTTCATGCCGACCGGCACGATCGCGGCCACGGCTCGGCCGTGCCGGGACAGGTACGAGATCCTGCCGTCGTTGTGAGCCTCGTCGGCCAGCTTCCCGAGCCTGCCCCGGGCCTGTTCCAGCGGTACGCACTCGGGCCGGGTGGTCATTGGTCCTCCAGTGAAGCCGCCCATGCGGCCAGAGCGGTGAAGTCGGGTTCGAGCAGTCCGAGACGGGGGCTGACGTGATGGAGCAGGGCCGGGCCGGAATGCTGCGCGGCCACGTACTCGCGGTCGTAGTCGGTGATCTCGTCGTCGATCCAGGCGAAGGGGCGCCCGGCCGTCCACGTCACCACGTCGTGCGTCTTGAAGTAGGTGCCGTCTCCGCGCGTGGGCAGGTGCCAGTCGGGATCGAACTCGATGACGGGAAGTTCCGGCAGCCCGAGAACGGGTCCGATCATCTCGTTCGCCTCATGCTTCCAGGTGGTGCACCACGCCAGCTCGAACGGCAGCTTCATCAGCTCGGGACCGTGTGACGGCTTCAGCCAGACGCGGAGCGGACGCTTGCGAGGGTTCTTCCACCCTTCGGGACGCAGGCGGTGTGTGGTGTAGCCCACAGGGCGTCGGTTCGGGTTGGCCTGCCACGGGTTCAGCGGCCCGTCCACGTCGATGAGCAGTAAGGGTTTGTTCTGCATGTTTTAACTGTAAGGTCCTTACGGAAAAACCTCAAGGCAAAAAGGGAGGGGCCCCGCCGTGATGGCGAGGCCCCGAGCCGGGAGGATCACGCGGTGCCGTGAGTCCAGCCCGGGTTGCACCAGATCACGTCCTCGTCGCCACCTCCGCCGTTCCACTCGCCGTAGCACGGCCGGTAGTACACGTCGGCCCCCTCGGGGATCTGCGTGCCGTATCCGTAGTAGAACGTGGTACCGGAACCGCTGTGATTCCAGATGTAGTTGGCGGCGTACGAGCAGGAGCTGGGCTCCGAGCAGACCTGCGCGACGGCGGAATGGCCGTCGGCCGCCGAGTCCTTCACGTGGATGTAGTCGCCGTCGTGCTTGAACCAGGCGCAGGCGCCTCCGGCACAGAGGGTCGGACCGTCGGCGTGGGCGTACGCGACGCCCGCGTTCAGGCCGATCACCAGGCCGATCGACGCCAGCCCTGTGGCCAGCACCTTGAGCAGCTTCTTCACCTTGTTCTCCTTGCTCAGCACGATCCGCCCCCGCTGGGATGCGGTGGGCGGCCGTGCCGTCTTTCAGGTTTCCCTCTTCTGGGCGATTCCGAGGCGCTGATGGATCTCCTCGATCGAGGGCGCCACCACCAGGTCGGGCCACTCCAGCCGTTCGCCGCCTTCGTGCTCGAACGGCGGAGGGTTGTTGAGGTCCAGGGAGGCCATGAAGATCATGTCCTCCAGAGCCTCCACGTCCGTCAGACCGGCTGCCTCCAGGAAAGGTTCGGCGTGAGTCAGGACAGCCCGCCGGTAGGTCCAGCCCACGGCGACCACCCAGACCTTCCGGGGGTCGCTGTCGCAGCAGTCCATCGGGCTGTGATCGATCTCGGCCTTGAGGACACGCACCGGGGACCGGCGGAACGGGTGATCGGCGGCCATCAGTCCTCCAGCAGCTCGACGCCGCAGGCCACGCGCACGGCCCGGGAGTGCTCCAGCAGGAACTCGTGGACCTCCCTGTCCCAGCGGGCGTCGTACAGGGCGTGGTGCGCCCGCTCGGCGTACTTCTCGGGCAGCCGCAGGCCGTTGGGGAGGTGGTCGTCCTCGACGTGGGCGATGTCCTCCAGCGTGGCCAGATCGTGGAAGATCCTCTTCGGCACCGAGGAGGGCATCCGGCCGAACCAGTCGTTGCCGAAGAGGTTGTGCATCCGCTGCACGTCCTGGGTTCCGTGATCGGCGATGATCCCGATCCGCTGACGGTAGCTCCGGCCCCCGGTGAGGAAGGAGAAGTAGCGCGCCACCTCGACGCCGATCTGTTCGTACGGCATCACGTGCTCGTTGGCCGGGTCGATCTCCCCGTTGGGCAGGAGCGGCAGCTTGCTCCAGATGTGCTCCTCGCGGAACGGGGACGAGCAGAAGTCCTTGCGGTCGGCCCCCTGGTGGACCAGGTACAGGCTGCCCGAGCTGGAGTGGGCAGCGAAGGACACCAGGCCGCCGGGGGTGTGGTTGTCGGGCGTGAACTCGGCGTCGATGTACACGAACTCGAAGCCGGGGAACGTGGCCTTCATCTGAGTCTTCTCTCTTTCCGGGTCTATCGGATGATCGGCTGCCCGCAGAACAGGCAGGATTCGGCGTGATCGGGAACCACCTCGAACAGACATTTCCCCATCGGGGCCTCAGGGCAGTCGTAATGCGCCTCAAGGAGCTTCCCGCCGGGTCTGCCGATGAGCCTTCCCATCGCGTCCAGGTACTCGCGCTCCAGCCTGTCGCGCAACTTGGCCAGCTCGAAGATGGACACGTTCACCGCGCCCACCTTCGCCCTGGCCTCATGCAGGTGCCGCAGGGGGTGCC
>JACCDR010981382.1_pt1 | contig 14838 bp, 9 predicted proteins | sample 7446431 | NCBI WGS metagenome assembly JACCDR01 (sample SAMN15323443, study PRJNA562643) | freshwater metagenome | isolation source: river surface water | place: USA:Blue River Watershed | collected 2017-08-17 | reverse complement strand
GCTCGCCTCCACGCTGCTCTCCAGCGGCGCAGGGGCCGTTGCCGCCAAGCGCACCGGCGACGCCCAGGCGGCGGCGCTGAAGCAGCAGGGGCAGGACGAGCGTCGCGCGGCGGCCCACCAGTACACCGAGGAGCGGCGCCGGGCGCGCTACGCGGCCAGCCGCGCGCAGGCGGTCTCGGCCAGTGCCGGCACTGCCGGGTCGGTCTCGGACGTGAACACGATCGCCGACATCGAAGCCGAGGGCGAGTACCGCGCCCTGACCGCCCTGTTCAACGGCGAGCAACGCGCCTCAAACCTGAACGCCCAGGCGGCCATCGCCCGCTCCGAGGGCAGCGCGGGTGCGGTCACCTCGCTGATGCGGGGCGCCACGACGATGCTCAACGCCGACACGACGTCGGACTGGTTCCGCAAGTATGGCTAAGATCCCCGACGCCTACAGCGTCTACGGCGAGCGCCCCGGCCCCGAGGTGATGCCGGCGGTGCGTCCCTCGCGCGCGGGCGCGATGGTCGCCGACGGGCTGGCCGACGTCGCCCAGTCGGTGAATCGCGCCGCCGCCGTCGAGCGCCAGAAGGTCAACAAGTTCGCCTACGCCTCGGCGAGGTCGGCACTGCTGCAGGCCGACATCGAAGCCCGCCGGACGCTCGAGAACGACCAGGACTGGGCGACCTACGAGAAGCGCTACACCGAGGCGATGGGCAAGGCGCGCGAGAAGGCGCTCGGCCTGATCGCCGACAAAGGCGACAAGGCCGAGTTCGACCTGCAGTCGAACCTCGACCTGCAGCGCGGCGCGGCCGAGATCCGCGGCATCGCCCGCGGCAAGGAAATCGACTGGGGCCGCAGCACGCTTGAGGACCAGCTTGCGAAAAATCGCGAGGCTGCGCTCAACGCCAAGGACGAGAAGTCGCGCGCGGCGATCGTCGCCGCCAGCAACGAGATCATCGACGGCGCGATCGAGCAGGGCTACGTCAAGCGCGAGGAGGCCGGCACCGTCCGGCGCAACTTCACCGCCGCCTATGGCGAGGGCGTGATCGAGATGCTCCCGCCCGACCAGCAGGTCGCGATGCTGTCAAATCCGCAGGGGACGCCGGCGGATTTCATCGACCCGGCGAAGCGGGCGGGGTTGCTTGAGCGGGCGAAGAGAGAAGTGAAGATGGAAGAGCGCGCTGCCGCGCAGGAGCAACGCTCGCGCATCCAACAAGCGCGTTCAGACGCGGAGTGGTCGCAGCGGCAGAACGCTGACGAGGCGTGGAAATTGCGCGCCGCCGGCATCAGCGTGGCTGAAATTCAGCGCAAGCATCCCGCGGTGTGGCGCGGGCTTGATGGGCACGTTCAGATGTCAATCCTGAACGACGAGAAGAATCAGGCCGACGGCGGCCAGACGGCCACTGACTGGAACCTGTACTACAGCCTCGTCGGTAAATCGCGCACCGACAAGGGCCGCGCGGAACTCGAGGCGACGCTGCCCGGGTACTTCGACCGCCTCGCGCCCACCGAGCGCCGCGACCTGATGTCCCGCATCGAAGTCCGGCCGACCGCGACCGACGACCTCGATGCGCTGACGTTCGACAAGCAGATCGAAGTCGCGACCCCGAACTGGAAGGCCGACAAGCGCGGTCCGTTCCAGCAGGCCGTGGGCGCGGCCGTCCAGGCGGAACAGGTCCGCGTCGGACGGAAGTTGAACCAGACCGAACGGCAGACCATCATCGACAATTACCTGATCGAAGGTGACGTTCGCACTGGCGGCCTGATGAACGCGAACAAGCAGTTGTACGAAATCGCCGGCACCAAGGAGGAACTGCAGTTCGTGCCTGACGACATTGCCGAGCAGTACGACACGATTCCCGAAGATGAAAAGCGGGCCATCAAGAACGAACTCATTCGCGCCGGCGGCCGCGCGACCCCGATGAACGTCTACACGTTGTGGCTGGCGGGGCAGGCGAAGTGAGCACGACCGAACTCGAACTGAAGTACCGCACGATCCTCGAGGGTCAGCAGGCTCAGAACGACGCGCTGCTGCGCGCGAGCATTTCAAGCGCGTTGCAGTCGAACCCCGACCAGTTCGCGCGCGCGAAGTCGCTGGCCGACGAGACCGGCCTGCCGCCGGCGGTGGTAGAGCGCAACCTGCCTGTCGTCGAACAGAGTTCGAACGTCAACCGCTACGAGCAACTGCTGCGCGACAATCCGCGACTGGCGGATTCGATGCGGAACGTGAATTTCGCGAAGCTCGCCCACGACGACCTTGACAACCTCTCCGGGTTCGAGCGCGCCGCCGCCTGGGGGCGGTCGCTGCTCGGAGCCACCGGCGGTTGGTACGGACTGCCGGCCGCGGCCTCACGCGGGTTTGACGAGAACGTCGCCCCCGGCCTGCAGTTGTTCTACGGCATCGCGCGCAAGTACGGGCTCGCGCCTGAGAAGGCGCCGATCTTCGTCCCGCAGGGCAACACGACCCGGATGCTGTCTGAGTTCGCGTCGGAGAGCGTCCAGCAGTCGAACCGCGAGATGGGGCGCGCCACGCAGGGCATGGGCGTCGTCGGCCGCAGCTTGATGCAGGGCGGCCAGTCGGTGGCGATGAATCTGCCCTATCAGTTGGCGGCCGTCGCTGGTCGCAACCCGAGCCTGGCGCTGATCCCGATGTCGTTGCAGACCGGCAGTTCTGCGTATCAGCAAGGCATCGACGAAGGGCTCACCCACGAGCAGGCGCTGACGTTCGCCGCCGGGCAGTCGACGGTGGAGTACTGGACCGAACGGACGCCGCTGCAGTGGTTGATCGGCGACATCAGCAAGGGCACCGGGTTCTTCAAGAGCCTCGGCAAGAACCTCGTCGCTGAGAACGTCGGCGAGCAGGCGGCCACGTTCATGCAGGACATGAACGAGTGGGCCAGCCTGCACCCGGAGAAAACCCTCGGCGACTTCATGCGCGAGCGTCCGAACGCGGCGCTCGAGACGGCCATCGCAACGACGTTTGCGACGCTCGTCCAGGGCGGCGGTTCCTACGGCGTCGGGATGCTGACTCAGTCGGCGGCCGAGAAGCAGATGAAGCTGCAGCAAGCCGAGCACGCGAAGAAGATCGCCGAGCACCTCACTCAACTCGCCACCGAATCGAAGGTCCGCGAGCGCGGCCCCGCCGAGTTTGAAGCGGCTGTGGCCGAGATGATGAAAGACTCGCCGGTGACCGACGTCTACATCGACGCGCAGAAACTCGGCGAGTTGTACCAGGACCAGGTCGGCGAAGTGCTGGCCGACATCGGCATCTCGACCGAGGAGTACCAGCATGCGACGGCGGCCGGCGCGGACCTCGTCGTCCCGATCGGCAAGTTCGCCTCGCGCCTGGCCGCGCGCCCCGAAGCCAAGGCGATGCTCGACCACATCCGCTTCACCGAGGACGGCGTCTCGGCCGCCGAGGCGAAGGAACTGCAGAAGGGTCTCGAGCAGGAGTTCAACCAACAGGCCGCCGAGGTGCTGGCCGAGTTGTCGCTGAACGAGGAGCAGACCGCGTCAAAGGACCGTGTCGCGGCCGACGTCGTCAGTCGGTTCCAGCAGTCGGGGCTGTTCGCGCCGCAGGTCGCCCAGTCCTACGGCACCTACGTCGGCGCGTTCTACGCCGAACTCGGCGCTGCCGAAGGCCTCTCGGCCGAAGACGCTTACCGCAAGTACCCGTTCAACCTATCGAACCAGAGTTTGCCGGGGATTGTGTTGGAGCAGGGCGGCCCCTCGCTTCGCGACTGGACAGAAGGCGATGGCAACCCCAATTTCTTCCTGCACATCACCGACCCAACCAGCGTCGAATCGATTTCGCGCGACGGACTCAAAGCGGCGGCCGACGGGTACTCGTACTTGTGGAACAGCCGCCTCGACGCGGAATCCAACCAGATCATGGTCGAGGCTCGCCAGTCTCGCGGGATGTCGCTGGATGAGGCGACCGGCACCCCATACGGCTACGTCGCCGTGGATCGCGCCGCCGTCGCCGATCGCATCGAGACCGACCCGTACACGGGCGAAGTGCGTATCAAAGGTGACATCCCGGCCAGCGCACTGCGCGTGCTCACGGAGTTCAACCAAGGCGCCGCGCCGGCACTGGACGCTACCTACGCCAGCGAGAACCGCACGGGCGTGATCGTGGGCGGCAAGCCCGGTGGGTTCGGCTGGACGTTCGACAGCGCCACGCCGCCGCCGCCGATCGACATCCCCACCCAGAAGGGGCCGCGGCTCAACGTCATCGGTGAGCGGGTGCGGGAAGCCCTGTCGGCGCCGGCCGTGGCCGACCTTGCCGAACAGGCGTTCGGCATCAAGGGTCTGCGCGTCGTCCAGGTACAGGGGTCGTGGAACGGGGAACCCGAACCGTCCTATGCTCTGTTCGCCGATGAGATCACCTTCGAGCAGGCGTCGGCCCTGTCCAAGATGCTCGGCTTCGCGTTCGCGCAGGAAGCCACGGTGGTCACCCTGCCGTACCACGGCGGGGAGGAGGGGGGCATCCCGGCCGCGTATATCGGGTCCGAGACCACCCTCACTCAATCACAACTTGACAAAGCAAAAACTGCTGCAAAAGCAGCGGGGCTGGACTATAGTACGACGGTCGACGGCCGCGGCATCAAGTTCCTGTACTTTGGGGACGAGGCCGGCCACGATAGTTTTGTCTCGACGGTCGGCCAGATTGCCGACGCAGCGGACCTTCCGTTGCGCGACGTGTTCACAGTTCGGAGCGAACTCAATGAAGCCAGTGGCTATCTCCAAGACGAAGCTCGAGGCGCTCGCGGCCCGGCATGGCTTCAGGACAGCACCGCCGGATCACCCGATCTATTCCGAGCCGTTGTCGATCACCTTCTCGTCCCGTATGCCCGCGCCGTCGGGTCAGAAGGATATCGTCTCGACCCCGACCGACTCGCTGAACGATTCGGACTCCCCGAGCACAAGCGAAAGCTGATTGCTGAAGCGCTGCGCCCGACCGATGGCGCGGCGCGCTCCACCGCACCCATTGTCGCCGGCCAGGAGAAACTGGACGTAGAAGCGACGGGCCATCGCGGCAAGCCCAATGTGGTCGACATCATGTGGGCGCTGCAGAATCGCGCAGCCCTCACCGGGCAGATCGCGCCGGGCGACTACTCCGACGAAGCCGGTGAAGTTCTTGCGCAGACCATCGCCGATGAAATCGGCCACCACCTGAACCGCAAGGGCGGCAAGAGCGCGGTCGGCTGGTACGACAAGGCTCTCAAGAAAGCGAAGCGCCTGTACGACTCGATCTTCCCTGAGATCAAGAAGTCGACCGAGAAGGCGATGATGTTCGACGCCTTCCTCGGCATCACCTCGCAGGGCAACGACGTCTTCGCGAATTCCATCTACGCCGCGCGCGTGTTCAACCTGGTGGTGCGCGACGGAAAGACGATTCCCGAGGCGGTCAAGCAACTGAAGGGTTCCTTCGGCAACAAGACCGTCCAGATCGAAAACAACATCCTGAAGTTCGACGCTTTGCTCAAGCAGAACGGCTATCTGCGGATGCGCCGTCTGTTCAACGAGCGCAAGACCGTTGGTGAGTGGAACGCGATCCTGCGCAAGGAAGAGCGGCTGTTCTTCAACGGCGAGCCGTTGTCGATCACGGGCGCTGCCGAGAATGAAGTGACCGGCTGGTTCGTGTTCGGGCCGAAGATCGGCTCGTTCATCAACAACCTGCACGGAGACTATTCGACGCTCACCGCCGACCTGTGGTTCTCGCGCACCTGGAACCGGATGCTCGGTTACGTCTTCAAGTACTCGCCGGATGCCGAGGCGAACAACTACCAGGCGTTCGTCGAAGCGCTCGTGGCCGAGGTCAGCCGCGATCCATCGCCGCGCATGAAGAACGGCAAGCCCATGCTGAAGAAGGGCAAGCCGGTGATGTGGGAGCACGGCAAAGACGTTGCGGGGATGAGCAACGACGACCTGGTCAACATCCTGTGGGAACCCGCGCGCGTGCTTGCGCTGGCCGAGACGCTCGAAGCGCGCTTCCGAAAGGGTGGCTACAAGGGCAAGTCCGACCTGCGTCGGGCCGCCAAGAACTGGATCGAACTGCGCAACGACACGCAGGAACTTCCTCGCGGCGACCTCGAGCGCCTGTTCCAGCAGAAGACGATGGAACGAGCGCAGCGACTGATCAAGAAAAATTTCGGCATCGACATCACGATCGCCGACATGCAGGCGGCGCTCTGGTATCACGAGAAGGAACTGTTCGGGAAACTCGGCGTGCAGGACAAGCGCTCGGCCCCGGCCGATTACGCCGACGCTGCGAAGACCACCGTCGACGCCTACAATGCCGGCACGCTGTACACCGTCAAGGCGAACAGCAAGTCCGAAGCCGACCCGAGCGACGAGTTGTTCCAATCCGCGACGTCCGGCGATACGCTCGGCCAGCAAAACCGCGGCGCATTCAACCCGTCGACGCGCACGATCACGCTGCTGAAGGACGCCGACCTGTCGACGTTCCTGCACGAGTTCGGTCACTTCCAGTTGGAGATCATGGCCGACATCGCGTCCCGGCCCGACGCCCCGGCGCGGATCAAGCAGGACATGGACACGTTGCTGAAGTGGTTCGGTGTTGCGGACCTCGCAACATGGAAGGCGATGAGCCTGGAAGAGCAGCGGCCGCACCACGAGACGTTCGCGCGCGGGGCCGAGGCGTACCTCTTCACTGGCGAGTCTCCGAACGAGGAACTGGCGGGCGTGTTCTCGCGCTTCCGCGCGTGGCTGTTGAACGTCTACAAGAACCTGCGCTCGCTGAACGTCACGCTCACGCCTGAGGTCAAGGGCGTGTTCGACCGAATGCTCGCGAGCGAGGAATCGATCGCCGCCTACCGGCAGCGGGCCGGCTACCGGCAGATTTTCCAATCCGCCGAAGAGGCGGGCATGACGCCCGAGCAGTGGCTCAAGTACCAGTCGACCGCCGTCGCCTCCGAGGACGAAGCCGTCGAGGAACTGAACCGCCGTTCGCTCAAGGACATGCAGTGGCTCGCGAACGCGAAGAGCCGCGAACTGTCGCGCCTGCAGAAGAAGGCCGAGGGGATCCGCGAAAAGATCAAGGCCGAGGTCGAGAAGGAAGTGTCGGCGCAGCGCGTCTACGCACTCCGTCAGTTCCTGCAGACCGGCACGATCCCCGAAGGGTTCACGGCCGGCAAGGCCGCGGAGGAGTTCCTGCAGCTTGCCGGAATGCAGGGCAGCAAGATCGGGCTCGAGTCGCTGAAGGCAGAATTCGGCGAGGGCGGCGCCGCCCCCTGGCGCTACCTTGCCACCGGCCCGAACGGGCTGGTCGCAACCGAAGGCCTGCCCGCGCAGATGTTCGCCGACGCGTTCGGCTACACCTCCATCGACCACATGGTGAAAGACCTGCTGGCCGCCGAGCCGAAAGACTCGGTGGTTGAAGGCATGACCGACCAGCGGATGCTCGAGGAGCACGGCGAACTGGTCGACCCCCGCGCAATCGAGCGCGCCGCCGAGGCCGCGATCCACAACCAGGCCCGGGCGCGGATGCTCGCCACCGAACTGGCGGCACTGGACGCGATGACGACCGTCAAGGGGCCGGCCGGCAAGGACAAGCGCGGCCGTCCGCGCAGCGCGAACCTGCTCGCGAAGATGGCGAAGGACTACGCGAAAGCGCAGATCGCGCGGATGAAGGTTCGCGACGTCCGCTCGCCGGCGCGATTCAGCCAGGCCGAACAGCGCGCAGGCCGCGCCGCCGAAGCCGCCCAGCGCAAGGGCGACACCCGCGAGGCGGCGATGCACAAGCGCTCGCAGATGCTCGCGAACGCGATGTGGTCGGAGGTGAACAAGGCCGGCGAGGAGATGCAGAAGATCCTCGCCTACTTCAAGAAGTTCGATTCGAAGGGCACGCGCGACGGGCTCGACGCCGAGTACGTCGACCAGATTGACCAGATCCTCGAGCGGCTCGAACTGCGCAAGGTCTCCGACAAGGAACTGCGCAAGCGGGCATCGCTGCGCGAGTGGATCGCCGCCCAGCAGGAACTCGGCATCGAGCCGACGCTCGACCCGGCACTGGTCGAGACGCTGGGCAAGCGCAACATCAGCGAACTCACTGTCGAGGAACTGCGCGGCCTGCGCGACACGGTCAAGCAGATCGAGCACCTCGGGCGCCTGAAGAAGAAACTGCTCACGGCCAAGGACCAGCGCGAGTTCGACGCGATCGTCGAAGGCCTGGTCGAGTCCATCGAATCGAACGCCAACGGCCGGACGACCAACAACCGCACCGGCACGACCGCCGCCGACCGGGCCGTGATCCTGTTCAAGGGGTTCTTCGCGAGCCACCGCAAGATCGCGAGCCTCGCCCGCCAGATGGACGGGTCGAAGGACGGCGGTCCGGTCTGGGACGTCCTGATCCGTTCGATGAACGCGGCCGGCGACCGCGAGACGACGATGCGCGAGCAGGCGACCGTCAAGCTCGTTCGCCTTGCGAAGATGCTGAACGGCGGCGGGAAGATGGGCGGCAAGGGCAAGTTCATTGCCGAGATCGGCAAATCGCTGAACCGCGAGCAGCGGATCGCTGTCGCGTTGAACGTCGGCAACGACGGCAACAAGCAGCGACTGATGTCCGGCGAGAACTGGACCGAGCGTCAACTGCAGGCGGTGCTGGACACGATCACGCCCGCCGAAGCCGAGTTCGTGCAGGCGGTCTGGGATCTGTTCGAATCCTACCGTCCGCTGATCGCCGAGAAGGAGAAGCGCGTCAACGGCGTCGAGCCGGACTGGCTGGACGCGACCCCGATCACGCTCGGCGGTGCCGAACGCCGAGGCGGTTACTACCCGGTGAAGTACGACTCGCGCGCGAGCGTTCGAGCCGAGGAGCACGCCGACGCCGAGGACGCGCGGGCGATGCTGCGCGCCGCCTACACCAGCGCCACGACGCGCCGCTCGTTCACCAAGCAGCGCGCCGCCGAGGTCAAGGAGCGGCCGCTCCTGCTGTCGATGGACGGCATTTACCAGGGACTGAACGAGGTCATCCACGACCTGTCCTGGCACGAGTGGTTGATCGACGCCACGCGCCTGCTGAAGGACAAGCGGCTGAACAACGCCATCCGCACCGCCTGGGGCGCGGATGTCGTCCAGCAGTTCAAGCAGGCGATGGAGGACATCGGTCGGGGCGATGCCGGACCCGAGCAAGCGTTCGGCAGGATATGGAACCATCTCCGCATCGGCGCGACCGTGACCGGGCTCGGCTGGAACATCTCGACCTCGCTGCTGCAGCCGCTCGGGTTCTCGCAGTCGGCGGTCCGCATCGGCCCGAAGTGGGTGATGCGCGGACTGATGCGCTGGACTCACGAACCGAAGGCGGCGATCACCGAAATCTACGGCAAGTCGGAGTTCATGCGACTGCGCGGCAAGACCATGCAGCGCGAGATCAACGAGGTCCGCAACGTCGTCTCCGACAAGAGCGCACTGCGGAACGCGACCGAGGCCTCGTTCTTCATCCTGATCACCAAGATGCAGTTGGCCGTCGACGTCCCGACGTGGCTTGGCGCCTACGAGAAGGCGATCGTGGAAGGTGCCGACGAATCGAAGGCAGTTGCGCTGGCCGACCAAGCGGTGATCGATTCCCAGGGTGGCGGCCAGATCAAGGATCTCGCCGGCATCCAGCGTGGCGGCGCGCTGCAGAAGTTGTTCACGAACTTCTACTCGTACTTCAACACCACCTGGAACCTCGCCGCCGAGCGCACCCGCGCGACCGACTTCCGCAAGCCCGGGCAGGTCGCTGCGCTGGCCGTCGACTACCTGTTGCTCTACACGGTCCCGGCCGTGCTCGGCTCGCTCCTGAAGCAGTTGATCTCGAGCGACGACGAGGACGAGGACGAGATGGCGCGGCGCCTGATCGGCGAGCAGATCAGCTACCTGATGGGCTCGTTCGTCGGCCTGCGCGAAGTGACCGGCGCGCTGCAGTACGCCACCGGGACGAAGGTGATCCCGACCACCTACGGCGGACCGGCCGGCCTGCGCCTGATCTCCGAACTCGAGAAGTTCGGCAAGCAGGTCGCACAGGGCGAACTCGACGCGGCGCTGTTCCGCTCCGCTGCGCAGGTCGTGGGCATCGCCATGCACTGGCCGACCGGCCAGATCGCGAAGACCGTCGAAGGGGCGGTCGCGTTGATCGAAGGCCAGACCGACAACCCCGCGGCACTGATCAGCGGATACCGATAGCCCGCCACCCGACACGCCACACCTGACACCCCGCCTCGAGCGGGGTTTTTCGTTTCTGGAGGATTGAAATGCCGAGCACGATGACTGACCGAGTGTACGGGCTGACGACCAGCGTGGCCGTCAAAGCTCCCGTCAAGGCCGTGGCGACGAGCAATGTCACGCTCTCGGGGCAACAGACCATCGGCGGCACGGCGCTTGTCGCCGGCGACCGGGTACTGGTCACGGCCCAGACCAGTTCGGTGAACAACGGCGTCTACGACGTGGCGACCGGAGCCTGGCGTCGGAGCGCCGACTTCGACGGCAACAACGACGTCGTCAAGGGAACGATCGTCATCGTGCCGACGACCGGCGGGCGGGGCGCGCTCTACCAGGTGACGTCGTCCGACCCGATCGTGATCGGCTCGAGCGCGATCAACTTCGACATGCTCGACGACCCCGCGATCACGTATCCGCAAATCGACGACGAACTCGTCGAGCCGACGAACTACATGTACGCACCCGGCGACGTGCGTCGTTACGGCGTGCTCGACGACGGGACGGACCAGACGACTGCACTGCAGGCCGTCGTCGCGGACGTCGGGTTGCGGGAGTACGTCATCCCGTTGGGCGTGAAGTACAACCGCACGACGCTGCTCGCCGATACCGACTTCCCGACCAACGTCGTCATCCACGACCGTTCGCAGGTCAATGACTTCTCCTCGGGCGGTGAGACCGCAAAGCACGTCGGCATCGTGTCGAGGGACGCCGCGGAGAACGACACCCACTGGTCGATCGACAGCGCCCACCACCCGATCTTCGCGCTCAACAATCACGGTTCGGCCGGCACCGGCAGCGCAACGGTGAGGCGCGCGACGACCATCTGGAACGCGGGCCAGTTCACGCTCGGAGGCGCCACCGGCAACGGCTTCCGTGGCGTCGGAATGCAGCAGTGGGAGAAGTCGCCCGACGGCAACTACTGGCGTTGGAAGATCGCCTGCCTCGCGCCGTGGGTCGCGGTGAACGGCAGTTACGAGCGCTGGGACACCGGGCAGACGATCTCGGGCTCGGGCGTCTACCGGTCGAATCAGGACGGCGTGTACGTCTCGACCGGCGCCGGCACGACCGGGGCAACGGCGCCGACGCACAGCAGCGGGACGGTCTCGGACGGCGGCGTCAGTTGGACCTACGTCGACAGCACCGACCGCACGGTGTGGACGATTGACGAGTACGGCCGGATCGGCAACGGCGCCTCGACGGACACGTTTGACCACAAGGTCTCAATCACGGATCCGACGGGCCACTACCGGATGCGGCTCAAGGCCCGCGGCGCCAGCAAGGACGCGAGCCTGACACTGACGCCGACCGACAGCGGCAGTTCCGAGGTCGCCATTCCATACCTCGTGGGGAGCAGTGCGGACGGGCTGCGGATCCTGAAGTCTGACTCGGGCGCGGCGCTGGCGCAGTTCACGGATGCCGGTGGCGCGGCCGTCAACGAATTTCGAATGCTCCACTCGACGGCCGCAGACGCCGACGCGACCCCAAGCGTCGCCGGCGTCGGCACGCTGTACGTCAGCAACACGGGCGCGACCAACATCACTGCGTTGGACGACGGCTCCGACAACCAGATCGTGAACCTCGTTTTCACGAACGCGAACACGACCCTGGTTCATAGCTCGTCGCTGACGTTGACCAGTTCGACCAACGTCACGCCCACGGCCTACAGCGTCGTGACGCTGATCAAGGTTCCGACGGCGATCAGCAACCGCTGGGTCGAACTGTGCAGATCGGTCAAGTGACAACAATGAGAGGGCGCGCAATGAATGTGAACGACGAGGTCGTCGTCGGCGGCTTGATGGCTGCGGTTATCGGCTTCGTCGGATGGGTCATCCGCGCGGCGGCCAGGGAAATGCTCGACGGTTTCCGCGAAACGATGAAGGCCCACGGCAAGAGCCTCGATTCGCTGACCAAGGAAGTCAGCGAGGTTCGAGTGGAGATGGCCGAGTTCCGCGCCCGACTGACCGCCATCGAGAAACAGCGCGAATGAGTGCGTGGCTCAATGTTGCCCGTCGTCACTTGGGAGTCGCGGAAACCCCCGGTAAGGACACGACGCCCGCCATTCGGCGCTGGCTCATCCAGTTGAATGCATGGTGGGCAGACGATGAGACCCCTTGGTGCGGAGTGTTCTGCGCGGCGGTCATGCGCGAGTGCGGTCTTCCTGTCCCCAAGGCCTGGTATCGAGCGAAGGCGTGGCTATTGTGGGGAATTCCGCTGGACGAGCCTGCAGAAGGCTGCGTCGTTGTGTTCGGGCGCGAGGGCGGGGGTCATGTGGGCTTTGTCGTTGGCTGGGACCAGCGCGGCAACCTGATGGTCCTCGGTGGAAATCAAAGCAACCGCGTCACCATTGCGCCTTTCAGCCAGTCTCGCGTGTTGGGGTATCGGTGGCCCGAAAGTCAGGACCGGCCGAAACCCCTCGCAACCATTGCCAGCACCGGACCACTCAGCACGAACGAGGTGTGACATGAGGCGCCCCGACCCATTCACGTTGTTGCTGGTGCTCGGACTGTTCGCGGCGCTGTATGTGGTGCTGACGTGAATCCGCTCTACACCCTGATTGCGCGCGTGATCCTGTCGGTCGTCGCGATTTCGGGCTACGGATTCATCGTGGCCCAGGTGATCACGGCCGAGTTGAAGATCACCCCTGAACTCGAGCGGTTGCTGATCTTCCTGCTGGGTGCTCTGACGACCTCGGTCGTGACGATCGTCAACTTCTGGTTCAGTTCGACGCAGGGCAGTGCGGACAAAACGGCAGCGATGTCGCAGGAGCGCGGACAGTGAGACTGCGAGACTGGTTCATCCTGATCGGCACCTGCTTCTTCCTGCTTTGCTTCTGGGCGATGTGGTCGCAGTACTGCTACCAGCGGGGCTACGACGCAGGCGCCGAGGCGGTCGCGTTCGATGCTTGACCGGCTGATCGACCTGCTGCTGCAGTGGGTCAGCTTTTTCGTGCCGTTCGTCGTCGTCGACCAGTTCGAGCGGGCCGTCGTCCTGCGGCTCGGTGTGCTGAACCGCGAACTCGAGCCGGGCTTCCACTGGATCATCCCGTTCGAGATCGAGCGCGTGATCGCCGACAACGTCGTGCCGCGCACCCTGAACCTCGGCGCGCAGTCCCTGACTACGCGCGACGGTTCCCAGATCGTGCTCGGCGTCATCCTGACGGCCCGCATCCACGACATCACGAAGGCCATGCTTGAGGTCGAGAACGTCGACACGGCGGTGCAGGACTCCTGCTATGCCGAGATCGCCCGCGTCGTCCACGAACGAACGTGGGACGAGATGCAGGCCGAATCGCTCAATGACGACCTGCTGAAAGCCTGCCGGAAACGCGCTTTCACCTATGGCGTCGAGATCATGCGGACGCAGGTCTCGGACCTCGCCCGCTGCAAGAGCCTTCGATTGATTCAGCAGTAACCCCGGCAAGCCCGCCGGCCGCGAAAGGGTAACGTGTGAGCGCACCGACGCTGAACGACAAGGACTTCGTTGCCGCTTGGCACCGCGCTGGAGGCAGTCCTGCCGCCGTCGCCGAGTCGACCGGCATTCCGATCAGAAACATCTACCGACGGCGACGCGATCTTGAAAAAAAAGGAATCTTCCTCAACAGCAACCCGCGCGCCGGACATTCGCCCCAGTACGCCACGCCGCTCGAGCAGTTCATCCGCTGCCGCAAACACGAAATAGCGGACGGCGTCGCGGTCGTTTTCTCCGATCCCCACTACCTGCCCGATCACGACACCGTCGCGCACAATGCGCTCGAGATCGTCTGCGCCCGGCTCAAGCCGCAACTCGTCGTCCTGAACGGCGACGCGGTCGACGGCGACACCATCAGTCGCTACGACCCGACACGCGGTCACCACAAGCGGTTCACGGTTCGGGAAGAACTCGAGTGCGTGAAGGAACACCTCGACAGTCTCCGTAAGCACACCGGCAAGGCGCGACTGGCCTGGTGCCTCGGCAATCACGACGTCAGACTGTCGAGGTACATCGCGGTCAAGACCCCGGAACTGCTTGACATGCCGCTCACCCGGCTCGACGACTGGTTCCCGCACTGGCCCCTGTCGTGGACGGTGGCGATCAACGAGGGCAGCCCGGGGCATACCGTCATCCGGCACCGCAACCAGGCCGGGATGCTGCACTTGCAGGCTCAGAAGGCCGGCGTGCACTACATCCACGGCCACTTGCACAAGCTCAACGTCCACCGCGCGGCGACGTTCGCCGGCATCAAGTACAGCGTCGACACGGGCTCGCTCGCCGACCCGAAGTCGGAGGGCTTCGACTACATGGAAGGCAACTTCGAGCACGCCCAGGGCTTCGCCGTGCTGACCTTCCGCAAGGGCGTGCTCATGCCGCCCGAACTGTGCGAGGTGGTCAACGGGCTGGCCTGGTTCCGCGGGGCGCTGCTGTGAACGCCGCCGACCTGCGGAACGAACTGATCGAGGTGCTGGCCCGGCACCCGCACGCCTACCGCACCAACACCCCGCTCGAGGTGCTGGCGACCCACATGGTTACGGCCATGCAACTATTCGAGGCATCCCTCCTTGAACGCTCCAACCACGATTTCTTTCGCCCAGGCCGCGAAAAGGCTGGCCCTGACGTGGCCGTTCGCAGTGGCGCTGACGGTGGTGGTGATCACT
>JACCDR012493646.1_pt1 | contig 14845 bp, 13 predicted proteins | sample 7446431 | NCBI WGS metagenome assembly JACCDR01 (sample SAMN15323443, study PRJNA562643) | freshwater metagenome | isolation source: river surface water | place: USA:Blue River Watershed | collected 2017-08-17 | reverse complement strand
TCTAATATTTTAACTCGTCTCAGAGAGCTTGGTATCCAATCTGCTTCTGATACTGTTGGTGACAATGAAAGAGCATTCATCAACAAAGAGGTTGATCAGCTTAAGGCCGAGGTTCAGCGTATTTCAAAAACGACTAAATTCGGAAAAACAAACTTGTTAGATGGAACTGGACAGCAATTTGATATCCAAGTTGGTATCAACAATGATGATTTCGAAGATCGTATCAGCTTCGACCCATCAGTTCTGGATGCGACAGCAGGAACATTGGCTATCGACAGTCTTGATTTTTCTCAAAAAGATGGAGCTAAATCTGCTTTGGTTGATCTAGATAAAGCTCAAGAAATGGTTTCTGGATACCGCGCTAACATCGGTGCTCTTCAGAATCGTTTTATGTCGACTGTCGAGAACTTGGGTGTTCAACATGAAAACTTGTCTGCTGCGAACTCTCGTATTCGTGACGCGGATATCGCTCAGGCAACTTCAGAAGCTTCAAGAAACAGTATCTTATTGAATGCTTCAACGAGCGTGTTATCACAAGCAAATCAACAGCCGAATTTAGCTCTTAAGTTAATTGGTTAATTATTCAAGAATTGAAAGAGGAGGGGTTCTTCAGTCCCCTCCGATACTTCCCTAACAGGGAACTTCGGTTCCCTGGAGTATTCGGGAAGTGTTCGTAGTCGAAAGTCGAGGATCAAAACTCGACTTAGGTATGAATGAGTGTATGAAAGTTAAGCTTTTTTTTTAGATTTTCCGAAGAGTGAGTATGGACATCAAAAGCGCCATCAACTCAATTTTGCCAAGAACTGTGAGGACGAAAGATCCCACAGAGAAAGCGATTAAAGCGGGTAATACCACTGATCGTGATGCCAATGGGCAAACAGGTTACGGGCAGCAAGAACAGCAGCATCCTCCTATGAGCGAGGATCAGTTCAAAAGAGCTATCGAGCACATCAAAGACATTCCTGCGGTCAAAGAACATCAACTTTCTGTCGAAGCTTTCGAACAAAATGGGAAAAGATTCGTTTTGCTTAAAGAGGCCGACGGCAAAGTCATTCGTCGAATTCCGGAGAACGAATTGTGGTCTCTCCCAGTCTTTAAAGAGAAAGAACCACATGGCAAGGGGCAGCTTCTCAGTAAAACAGCTTAAAAAGCTTTGCGAAAATCTCACTCCTGTTTCTAAAATAGCTGATATCACAGGAGGAATTAATATGAAAATCATCATTATCCTGAGTTGGCTTCTTCTCTCTTTCTCGGTTGCGCAAGCTGCCATTAAAAAAAATCCCATTCTCATGGGAGCTGGTTCACTGAAAGGTGGACAAGCGGGAACCGGCTTCAGTCTTTTGAATGTCGAATCCCAAGTTTCCAAATCAAAAAAGGTCGAACGCATCAAAATTTTTGTAGGAAATACGGCCATGCAAAAGAAGCAGGGACCCGTCGGTTTTTTTAATATTCAGAATGATCCTCAAAACAAAAGACTTATGATCGATTTTGCACAAACATTAAATAGCCAATTCGAAGAATCTACTTTGAGAAAAGTTTTGAGCCAGTCTCCTTTTGTAAAAAACTCAGAAATATTTTTTGAACCACAGACCCAGACAATGAGTTTGATTTTGAATGTGCATAAGCCAGTCGCCGTGAGAGCGAGAACTGTGAATGGGAACGGGAAAAGCACGGCACAGTTGATATTAGATATTTTTGAGCCTTCGACACTGCAAAAAAGTAAAGGTGGAAAAAACCTGATTAATAAAAATCAAAATACCAAAAAGATCTAAATGATTAAGATCTTTCTCTTCTCATTTATTTTTGCCTCAACTGCCCAAGCTCGTGTCTTTAATATCGTGAACGATACTTTTGCTGTTTATCTTCGAGGAAGTCTGGATAGCGCTCCCTTTGAGAATACTCTGGCCAGCGAGTCTGCAGGGACCTTAACTGAAGTCAATATAAAGCATGAGAAGAAGATATCAGGAGAGCTCGGAGTTGTCTTCACCAGTCCTCAGGTCAATCTTCGGATGGGTCTTGATTTCATTCGCCCACCAGAAGTAGAAAACATCAAGGGAATACGCACTACTGATAGCGCCGAAGTGTATACAATGAAGAGCGAAATGTCCGTTCTTGCTCCAAAGATTTCTCTGGAAGCGAATCTCCGTCGATGGCCCCAAGCGAGACTGTTTATGTCTGCTGGCTATGGATATGCTATGCTCACAGCGATGAATTCTTATAGCATTTCTGATAGCCCTCATTTTAGTGGGCTGACAGATTTTAAAGAAGAGCTCACGGCCACGGGAACCTTGCTCGAGGGAACGCTTGGCTATGAAAATTTACTGGCAGACACGACAACTTTTGTTTTGGAAGCAGGATATCGATCTCTCAAGTTTCCGTCGATTGATTACAGAAAAGCGACGACTAATTTCCAGGGGAGCGTTAGCGGGGGGCAGCCGGCTTTGAAAACAGATGGCAGCGCACGAGAGCTTGATTTGAGCGGTGTCATTGTTGCTTTTTCATTTCGATTTTGGATGTAAGATTTCCTTATTTGTAAAGAGACGCGATTTGTTTCGCATACTTTTCAGACATGAATTTTCTTTTGATTTTCAATGACGGAGTGATTTCTCCACCTTCCACTGTCAGCTCAGATGTCAAAACAGCAAAGCGTTTGATTGTCTCGTAGCTTGCCAATTGCGTATTGGTCTCGGCGATGGCTCGTCGAACATGATCTAAAACTGCAGGATGCTGAGTCGCTTCCGCATACGAAGTGTAAGGGAGGTTTTTTCCTTCCATGAAATTTTTCAAGAAAAGAGGATCCAAAGTAATCAAAGCCACAATATATTTTTGCTGATCTCCATGAAGAAAAATCTGAGAAATACCTTGATGAGTTTTGGCCAAATTCTCCAGTTTTTGAGGCGCCACATATTTTCCACCGGCTGTTTTGATCAGATCTTTTTTTCTATCAGTTATACGCAGATCACCGGATGGTAAAATCTCACCAATGTCTCCTGTCTGAAACCAGCCGCCTGAGAAAACTTTCTCTGTCTCAGTTGGATTTTTATAATACTCTTTCATGATTTTTTTACTTTTTAAGAGCACTTCTCCGTCTTCAGCGATTTTAATCTGCACATCGCCAATAGGCCGTCCGACGGAGCCAAATCGATAATTATAAGGAGTATTACAAGTCACTGCAGCAGTCGTCTCCGTCAATCCATATCCTTCAAGGATCAAAATTCCACAGGCATGAAAAAACAGAGCAATGTCATGAGCCAGGGGGGCTCCGCCAGAAACGGCAAAGCGCAAACGCCCACCGAAGGCTTCTTTGACTTTGGATAAAATAAATTTATTCGCGATTTGATATTCGGCAAACAGTCTGACGGGAACTGGCTTTTTATTTATCTTCGATTCACCAAGCTCTCGTCCAATTTTTAATGCCCATTGAAAAGCTTTGGATTTGAGAACGTTATTTCCCATCTGGGCATAAATCCCTGAATAAACTTTTTCAAAAATACGAGGAACTGCGATGAGAATGGTCGGCCTAATCTCTTTGAGATTGCCACGAATTTGTTCGATGCTCTCTGCGTATGCCATCGTATAGCCAATGTAAGTATGACCCCAATGCTCAATTCGTCCTAAGACGTGAGCGTAGGGAAGAAAACTGAGGCTGACATCTTTGGCGTGAGCTCCTAAATACGGAAAAGCTTCTGAAATCTCGCTCATGATCTGTTCATGGGTCAACAAAACCCCCTTCGGCAGACCTGTTGTTCCCGAAGTATAGATCACTGTCGCCGAGTCCTGTCGAGTGAGGGAGCCGCACAGAGTTTGGAACTGAGATTTTTTTTCATCTCTTTCCTGCTGTCCAATAGCCATAAATTCATTCCAATTTGAAAACTCGAGATCGGTATCTCTCAGGCTTTCAATAGAAATGACTTTCTTCAAATGAGGACAGGAATCTTTGATTTTGAGATAGGTTTTAAGCATCGAACGATTTTCAATAAAGAGAATCTTAGATTGAGAATCATTCAGAATGTGTTTGAGGTCATCCGGAGTGACAGTCTGGTAGATTGGGACTGTGATTCCCTGGACTCCCATAATAGCATAATCGCAAACAGACCATTCGAATCGCGTATTGGCCATAATTGCGACCCGATCTCCTGGTTTGACATCGTAAGAAAGCAGAGCGCAGGCTGCAGTTTCAATATTTTGGTAATATTCTTTCCATGAGATATCTCGCCAATGTCCATCAACTTTTTCTTTGATAGCAACACTGGATTTATCGCGTCCAGGCATTTGCAAAACGATATCGCAGATGGTTTTAACAGCTGAATTCATGGAGTCTCTTATTTTCTTTTCTTAACACTTGATGGTTGTCTTTGGCTCAGTATCAAATTGACTTGAATTCTTTGATTCACGCCCACGGTCACAGTCTGCTCCGCCGACAAGCCCGTAAAAGGATTGTGAGCTTGAATTTTAACCAATGTTCCAGCTGGAATCGCATAGTTTCTGAGAGGTAATTTTTCGTCCAGTCTTTGACCATTGATGACGACAACAGGATTACTTCCGCCATTCATGACTTCTAAATTAATATATCCCATTTTAGGAAGTGGAAGGAGGCTAGCAAAAATTTGGTGACCGTTGACAACGGCACGATCTCTTTTTTCATAATATTGATAGCCGTCCAGTCGTAAAGAAACAGTGAATTCTTGATTGGCATCAATCACCCGACGAGAAGGAGTTATCATTCCCGTGTCTATTCCATTAATGAAAACTCTTGCACCTGCAGGGCGACTTTCGATCACGACGACAAAAGGTTGCTTAGATGCGCTCTCCACAGAGCCTTGGCTTGGAGCTGGAATGCTTGGCTGAACTGACGGCGCTGGGATAGAGGCTTGGACTTCGGGAGAGGGTTTTGTGAAGCTTTTAAAAACATCTGATTTCCCGACACCAAAAGCAGCCGCCACGACGAGAGCCGCGCCGAGAGCCATATTTGTCCAATAATTATTAGATGCTGGAGCTCTGTGAAGCGGAGGCGGACGTTTGACTCCGGTATTTGTATAACTCATATTGGGATTCATCGCCGTCGTTGGCCGTTTTACTTTCGACGAGCCCTCTTTTCCTAGCTTGAGGCTGCCCAGATTTACTTTGGATGAAGAGCTGACGTCGACAGCAATGTTTCCTTCGGGATCATAATCTTTATCAACCAGACCTACTGGCTGATGATCTTCTGTTTTCGTCATTGTCACAGTTTCGGTTTGACTCATTGAGCTTGAATCCTCCAATTGATACTTGGCGTATTCGATCAGCTTGCGACGATTTTCGATGAACATCTGCGAGAAAGCGGATTTCATGAAGACGCTAAAATCATGTGGAGAAAATTCTGGGTACTGTGTATTGAGAAATCGGTTCAGATCCCGGTGAAAAGCGGCCGCTGTCTGATAACGAAGACCTTTGTCTTTAGCTAAGGCCTTGTTGCAAATTCTTTCCAGCTCCGCAGGAACGGAGGGATTAATTTTCTTCAAAGAAGGAATTTGGCATTCGCGAATCTTTCGCAAAGTCGCCGCTTCGCTATTTGAAGTAAAAAGTCTTTCACCAGCTAGCAATTCCCAAAGAACGATTCCGAGAGAGAAAATATCAGTTCTTAGATCGACAATTTGTCCATCAGCTTGTTCCGGGCTCATGTAGCCGAATTTACCTTTAATGGTTCCAGCTCTTGTTGTCTCTAATTGGCTTTCCGCTTTAGCAATACCAAAATCGACGACTTTGATTTCGCCTTCAAAACTCACCATGATGTTTTGTGGACTCATATCTCGGTGAGTAATGTTCAGAGGTCTGCCTGTCGTGCCATCAAGGCAGCGGTGAGCGTGGTCAATACCAGCTGCAACTTCTTTCACCATGTAAATGATTTGGTCCATGGAAAAGTACTTGTTCTCTTTTTTTAAATGATTGGTGATTTGTCTCAGGTTTTGACCCTCAACGTATTCCATCACCAAGAAAAACTGATTCTTCTCGACACCAAAATCGAAAATAGAAACCACGTTGCTGTGATTGAGATTCACAGCAATCTTGGCTTCTTCTTTAAACATTTCAATGAATTCAGCGTTGTCAGAGTACTGGGGAAGGATTCTTTTTAAGGCCAAAAATTTCGCGATCCCGCTGGCGCCGGTGGATTTTGCAAGATACACCTCGGCCATACCGCCAGAGGCAATCTTTTCCATCAAAAGGTATTTCCCGAAATTTTCCACAGACATAGACTTTTTAAAATCCCCTTTTCCTTCAGATAAGTTATCGGTAGAGTGTGTAAGTAGCTGAACAAAAGAGACCATTTATGAGACCAAGGTCCAGGCTGATTTTAAGGAGGACATTGCGATGAAATGGGTAGGGCTCACTGGCGGGATTGCCTCAGGCAAGTCCACCGTCGCAAAAATTCTCTCTCAGGCCGGTGTTGCCGTTTTGGATGCGGATGAAGCGGCTTATTTCGTTTCAAAAAAAGACAGTCCGGGTCTAGCTCAGATTGTACAGAAATTTGGACCTGAGATTCTCAATTCCCAAGGGGAACTTGACCGCAAGGCCCTGGCGGCCCAAGTTTTTTCCGACAAAAAGAAGCTTCTAGAATTAGAATCTATTCTTCATCCACTGATCCGAGTGGAGATTCAAAAAAGAAAGAAAGATCTTCAGGATAGTGGAACAGCGCTCGCTTTTTACGATGTTCCTCTGCTATTTGAAAAAAAAATGGAAAAGGATTTCGACGAAATTCTTTTGGTCACGAGCACCAGAGATCTCCAAATTTCTCGCATGCAGGCAAGAAATGGTCTCAGCCTGGAAGAAGCCGAAGCGAGGCTTGCGAACCAAATTCCACTTGTAGAAAAAGAAAAGCATGCGACAAAAATTATCCGCAATAATGGAAGTTTTTCAGATCTAGAAAATGCGACTTTGAAAACTCTTAAAGAAATTCAATCTGCCAAAGAATAAATAACAGAAGCAAAAACGTGGGAACCTGCATTGCCTACGCGAGCTCCTGCTTCGATTTTAACAGATCTTCTCAGCTTGAAAAGATTATCAAATCCCGTGCTGACTTGCAGATAATATCTTTGATAGTCGATAAAGTTAGCAAACTGATCTTTGGGATCTAAAAGCATGGCAAGGCCGGCCTCTGCAAAGGGCTCCATGGCGCTATACTCGGGAAAAACCCAGCGATAACCAGCATCCAAGCCGAGAAAAGTTTTCGACGTCAGAAGAATTTTATAATCAAAAGCCGTTTTGTTCTCTTGATAATGGGTGCGCCCGATCGAGAAAACGGTCAGAGAGAGATTTTCTTTATCTTTATCAAAAATTCCTTGAGCCATGCCAACTCCAAAATCAGTTGTTCTGGTGACGAGTGGGCGTGGGTAAAAATATTCTTTATCGTCAGTGAGCACGATTCCACTCGGAGGTATATCTGTTTGTGGTGCAGCCCAACTGATATTTACTGAGCCCAAAATAGACATCAGCACGACTAAGGTCAAAAAATGAAGTTTCGCAACCAGACACATCATGGAAATCATATCTCAAATCGGTAGTTTGAGAATAAAATTCTACAATATGCGCTTATTTGTTTCTCTTTTAATACTGGGTCTCGGGTTTTCGCAAAAGCTTTTGGCTCAAGAGGGAATCCACACCCGAATTCACCATCACTATGTTTCGACACGGGCGATGGGAATGGGCGATGCTTTTGTCGCAACAGCAGATGACTATACGGCTCTTTTTTATAATCCAGCGGGTTTAGCTCGACGGGACAGCGGCCAAATTAATTTGTCGATAGAGGCTGGTGGAACTCCGATCTTTGCAGATTTTTATAAAGACATAGATGAATTACAGAAACGCACTTTCGCTAATGATTCGGAAGAGTACACGGCCTACTCGGAATTTTTGCAAAAGTATTATGGAAAAAGCTTTATGGTGCGTGCAGGATTGTTTGAAGCGATCTGGGCGAGACCGGGTTGGGCGATCGGATTTATTCCTGTCGACTTAACGATCGAGTATCAAGTTCGCAATCAGGTCTCTCCGGCTCTGAATTTAAGAGCTTTTGCAGATACGACTTTGGCTTATGGATACGGCGATGATTTGAAAGGTGTTTTGCCAGGAAGATTGTCTTGGGGAACAACGGTGAAATTCGTCAACCGGGGATACGCTAATAAACAAATCAATGCTCTGGATTTGGTTGCAGACAGTAAAACTTTGAAAACAGAAGATCTCAGAGATGGTTATACCGTGGATGCGGATTTAGGATTATTGTATACGCCGGTGGTGCCATCGGAGGGTTTGCTTTCGGTCTTTCAATTAGCAAAACCGACGTTTGGATTGGTTGCCAGAAATATTGCTGATTATGGGTTTGGCCAGAGCTTTAAACTTTTCAATAAAACAAAAGTGGATCCTCCGGAAAAGCTTCATCGGGTTTTCGATGTAGGCGCCAAGTTCGAATACCCCAGTCTTTGGATTTTCAGCGGACGAGGCGAAGTAGATTTTAGAGATTTCGGTCATCCCAATTTCAGCTGGAGACGTTCTTTTCATTTGGGATTCGAGTTTGATTGGACCGTTTCTAGTTGGTGGAAAGGGCATTACCGAATTGGTGTAAATCAAGGATATCCGACCTTGGGTCTTTCAGCTCTTCTGTTTATCTTTAATCTGGATGCCGTGACCTACGGCGAAGACATCGGCTCCTATGATTCTCCGAGAGAGAATCGCGTCTACATGCTCAAAGCCAACATCGACATCTAAAAGGTACCAGGTCCTGTTTCGGAACGCGGAGTTCCAAATAATCTGAATCCGATTTCCGGCTTTCACCACAGAATAGGCATAGCTGAACCTCGAACCAATTTTGCCTCAGTCTTCAAATATGCCCAGAGCTCGAACTATTCTACAATCTGAATTTCCCTATAACATTAGTGCCAGATGCATCAACCGTGAATGGTTTCATCTTCCGATGGACACTGTATGGAATATTTTTTGTGAACAACTCGCAGAGACTTGTCAAAAATATGAGTTAAAAATTCATAGCTTTGTTCTAATGAGTAATCATTTTCATCTCATTGCCTCAACTCCTCAGGCGAATATTAGTCAGTGCATGTGGCATTTTATGCGAAGCACGAGCTTCCGACTGACTCGGTCGGGAAATAGGATCAATGAAACATTCGCGGGTAGGCACTATAAGTGTATTTTGCACGAACCGAATTATTACCTTAATGCTTACAAGTACAATTATAGGAATCCAATTGCAGCGGGAGTTTGCGAAAGAGCCGAGGGCTATCCATACAGCACTTTAAGAGTTGTTACTGGGCTCGCTCCATCAAGATTTCCCATGGCTGAAGACACGACATTTATTTGCGATCCATTTGGAACACTAAATTGGATCAACACAACACCGGATAAGAAAAGAATTGACGCGGTAAAATTTGGCCTCAAACACCAGTATTTTAAGTCAAAAAAATGTCCGATAAATAAGAAACTAGTTCTGTCTGCCAATGATCTTTTGTGATTATTTGCGCGGCGTGTTCCGAAACAGGACCTGGCACCTAATTGTGCCTAATTGGCGAAGCCGGCGCAGGTGGGGTCGGTGGGATTGGTATAGCAGAACATGACTTTTTGTCCGATGGCGCTTGTATTGCCAATTCCGCCGGCCGCTGTGACAACGCTTTGAAATTGGGTACAGAAATTTCCATTCGTCGTTTGCCCATTTCCACAGTTCGAAGTGTAAATCCCTGCAACGGCAGTCCCGAGAGCGGCCTGAGCTATAGGATCATTCACCAAGGTCCCCATCAGTGTCTGAATATCTGATCCAGTGAGTGTAGCTAAATTTCCTCCGCCTAAATGGGCAACTGTATTCGCTGTTTGTATTAAACCAGAAAGTAAAATCAAACCTTTTGCTTTCGCGCTCGTGCAATAGTTGAAAGTTGTTTGAGCGCTGGCATAATTCAGAGCTGTTGTGGCCTCGTTCTTAAAAGCCAGAGCCGCCATCATGGCTGTGCTCCCATTTGTCCCATTTCCACCCGAAGACAATTGAGCAACAGCGTTGGCTAACTTCGTGGATTCGTTAAAACCCTCTTTCACAAATTTTCCCACGCAGCGAATAAGGTTTGCTCCTTCAGAATCAAGGCCATCGACTTTGGAGACGCAAGCTTCTGCTTCAGAGGCTTTTGCAGTATCGAGACAGGACTGAGCATCGGCAATTTTATCGATGTCTTTACGACCTCCACAGGAGATCAATAGAAAAGCAGAAATAGCGAAAAGAAGGGTGATCTGTTTGTTCATAGGTTCATTTTATCAGAGTCTGCCGACCAATCCACTAGACTAATGACTCGTTATCGAGGTCGTGTCTCAAGCTTAGACGTCTCATTCCGATAAAGAGGGTGATGAACAGGATGTTCAAAAGCCTTAGTGGGGCCCTCATTATAAGTTTCTTCATTGGATCCATCTCGTGGTCCCAAGAAATCCGTGAAAATTACAATGGCATTCGCTCATTGGGAATGGGCGGAGCTTCGATTGCTGTTGTCAATGATGAGACGGCGCTTTTATCTAATCCTGCAGCCTTAGGAAAATTAAGAGAAACCTACGGGACCATTCTCGATCCGGAGATTGAGGCCTCTTCGAATGTGAACGGAATGTACACAACAAAGGCCATTACAAATCCCTGGGAATTAGAAGACGTTAAAAATACGACAGATGCTTCGCGAGGAAAATACTATCACTTTAAAGGCCAACTGTTTCCATCGATAGTGACAACTAATTTCGGTATTGGATTCCATGCCAAGAAATTAATGGATGCACAAATGAGTGATGATGGCACGAATTTAAAGACTTTTTATCAAGATGATATGGCTCTTCACTTGGGAGCGAATTTGCGCCTGTTCAGTGGTAGAATGAAGATCGGATTTGTAGGTAAAGGAATTTCTCGAATTGAGATTGATAAAGATATCAATCCCGTCACGGATTCCATGAGTCTATCTGCTCATGCCAAAGAAGGTTTTGGCATTGGGATGGACGCAGGATTAATTTTAGCAGCTCCGGTCGTTTTGTTGCCAACCTTATCTGCGGTGGTACGAGACGTGGGAGGCACCGAGTTTACTTCGGGAAGTGGTCTTCGCATGAGTACAACAGAAAGACCTCAAAGTCTGGATCAAGATATCGATGTCGCATTAGCTGTATTTCCAATTCATGGAAATAATTCGAGATCGTCTTTTACTGTCGAGTATCAGAAAATTAAAAAAGCTGCGGACTATACAGATAAGACCAAGTTTTACCATGTGGGATATGAATTTAATAAAGGTGATGCCCTCTTTTTTAGGGCGGGAATGAATCAAAAATATTGGACTGCCGGAGTTGAATTAGCAACAGAGTCGACTCAGATTCAGATTGCTAGTTATGGGGAAGATATTGGAACTGACGGAGCTTCGATCGAAGATCGTCGATATGTCTTTAAATTTGCATGGCGTTTTTAAGAAGGGAGGGATGATGAAAAGATCAATGAAAAGTTTTTTAGCGACTATTTTGTCCGTCTCTCTTTTTTTCTTTTCTTCGGGATGCACGAATCCATTCAAAGAAGCTGCAAAAAAAGATTCTGACGAAGCAAAGCTTGAAGATATTCGCAAAATGCTCAATGACAAAAAATGGGACGAGGCTTTGGCACAGCTCGAAGCTTTATCAGATTTTCAAAAAGCTCAGGTGGATGTGCTCGAGACTTGGGCTTCCGTTTATGCAGGAAAGTGTGGGCTCGATTTTATTGCTTACTTTGATGCTCTCGGAAGTGCGGACCTCAGCAGTTCTACGATGTTTAAATATTTTATGAATGCTTTCACCGGAGTCTCTGTGAGCCCGGCTGACTGTCAATTAGCTCAAGAGAAGATTGAAGAAATTAGTATTGACCCAGCCGAGAGAAGCTCGGGGCAAAATCTTTTTATGGCTATTTTAGGAATGGTGAAGATAGGTACGAATTTGCGGGGAATTGCAGACACCAACGGAACTGGCGGACTGGGCGATGGAACCACCGATGCTAGCTTTAATGCCTGCAATATGACGCAAGCTCAGGCGAACGCCGTCATGACAGGTGTTGGCCTGATCACTTCGAATATTACAGCTCTTACGGATACTCTGAGCGATGGTTCTATCACGGATGCTTTAGGGGATCTGAATACGGTCTGCGCAGGCAATTGTGGAAAAACAGACACAAGCCTTGTCACGGATCCTGAGAGACTGTTGCTCATAAATTTAGTGGCGACTGCGCCGACAAATCCGAATCCAGGACAAAACTTGGGAATCGGTTCTTGCACGAACGATATTTCCAATCCAGCAACATTATGCTGCTTCATACCTCCGCCATGAAATACGTCGTCAGCTTCCTTTTATTTTTTTCTTTCAATTCTCACTCCGCCGAGTTCTATGAACAGTTTCAGAACACTCGTCAGCTGGGGATGGGCGGAGTCTATGTTTTCCATGAACATGACGGCAGTTCTTTTTTGCAAAATCCTGCTTACACCTGCTTCGTAAAGGGCTTTAATTGGTCGATCGCGGGCGCCGATATTGGCGTGGGTGATTTAACGAACTATGAATTCATGAAGGCAAAAATAGAATCGGGTGATACGCCGACCGGAGCGACCCTGTCGGAATACTTTGGTAAAGCTATTTATATTAAAAACGGATTGTATACTTCATTATCAATGCCCTGTTTTGGGTTTGGAATTTATAATAATGTCACGGCCAGTTTTCTCGTCGAGAATCCGGCCTATCCCACGATCAATACTTTTTATAGGACCGATATGGGAATTGTTCTCGGCGGGGGAGTCCGACTGGGAGAAAATTTCTCCTTGGGTCTTGATGTGAAACGCATTCAAAGAAAAGGCGGGCCGGCGACTTTTGGTCCCGAATCTATTTCTCTTCTAGATGAACCAGATGGATTTAAGAATCTTATTTCCAGCGTTGAAAATGGCGGACAAGCTTATGGGATCGATGCGGGCTTGGTCGCAAGAGTTCCCGCGCCCTTTAATCCAACTGTCTCGCTATCGTGGAAGGATGTGGGTTCGACGGCATTTACCAAGACAAGTGGGACAACTGCTCCAGATCGACAAAAAGACAATCTGACCTTGGGGATGACATTCGAACAGTCTCTTCTCTTGATGGGTGTCGCAGGCGGCATAGAGTACCGGCATATCACAGACAACAATGAGCAATTTGGAAAAAAATTGCATTTAGGTGCCGAAGTTTCTCTTTTTATGTTTGATTTGCGAGCAGGTCTTCATCAGGGGTATACGACCTACGGTGTTGGAATGGACCTGTGGCTTTTGCAATTTGAAGCAGCACTTTACAGCGCTGAAAAGGGAGCTTACCCGGGGCAAACTCCGGAGCAAAGAGCTCAAATTGGTCTTCTCATCGATATGCAATTTGATGCCAACTTTAACCTAGTTGATACCAGTGGAAAAAGACGACGCCTCAAGCAAAGACGCTAGCTTCTACTTGGGCTATAAAATGACATGCTTCATTTGGCCTTTCTCTCATCTCCAGATCAAAAGAAAAAATATATCGATGACTTTTTGATTCAGGTCAAAAGCGGAGCAATGCCCACGTGGATCGTTTCTGATCTTAGAAATAAATTCGAAGTCCAAAACTTTATTTTGCAGCAACAAGATTTTTTTGAAGATCTGCACGTTTTACGTGCCAGTGAACTGTGGAGATTTCTTTTTAAAAAAACTCATCTGGATTGGAAATTGATTTCCAACGAATTTTTAAAGACTTGGATTCGTGATCGTTTAAGAAAAAATCCTGAGGCTCTCTCGGCCTTATCATCTTCGCAAAGTGATCAAGTCGTTTACGATATGATGAATTTAATGGCCCCTCTTTTAGCTCACCCTTTGGGAAAGACAAGGATGCGAGAATGGTTTTCTCAGAATCCTGCGAGCCTTCAAAGATGGGGGGGATGGTATCTCCTTGCCGAAGAATTATTTGAAACTCTTTCGCAGAGAAAAAGAACTTCTCTTTATTGGTTATCGGGATTTTTGCAGTCTGACAGTACAGACTGGGAAGTTTTTTGGAAGCGTCCTTTGATTTTTGATTTAGGTTCTCAAATGAGCCAAGTTGAAGCCGAGCTGATTAAGAGCTTAAGCCAAAAGCATCAAGTGCTCGTGTTGGCCCCTCAATTTGAATCGGAAGCTGATTTTGATTATTTGCAAAAGCCTTATGCCTTTCTACAATCTCACGCTTCAAAAACAGAAAAAGCTTCGCCTTCTTTGAAAGAAAAATCATCATTTGAAACTCTGAGATTTTCAGCGCCTCTTGCGGAGGTAAAAAAAGCCTGCTCCCAAGTCCGCCAATGGCTCGATCAAGGAATCTCAGCTTCAAACATCGCTGTCATTGCTCCTGATATGGAACAGTATTGGCCTCTTTTAGATCCGATATTTGGGGTCGAAGGTATTCCGGTGGCGAAAGATCGCATGAGTCGCTTGCAATCTTTTCCGGCAGTGGCCGAATGGATTTCGCAAATGCGTGTCATGGCCAAAGACTTTTCTTATGCGGATCTTGAAATGGCTTCTTATACCGTTGAGAAGCCAGAACTGCGATTTGAAGAGTTTTACTCTTTATTCTCAGAAATGCTCACCGAAGTGGATTTAAAGAGACATCAAAACATTGAAAAAGCTTTTAAGACTGATTTTTCCATCCATGAAGAAATAAATATGGAAGAGTTCATCGGAATCTCTCTCAAATTTTGGCGAGATCGATCCCATTTTTCATACTTGGAAATTTGTATTCGAGAATTAATGGCTCATGCGGAAATGAATATTTCCATGACTGTTTCCTCGTGGATTGGTTATTTGGCTCAAATGACGGCAAAAAAAGAAATTTG
>JACCDR010499532.1_pt1 | contig 14851 bp, 10 predicted proteins | sample 7446431 | NCBI WGS metagenome assembly JACCDR01 (sample SAMN15323443, study PRJNA562643) | freshwater metagenome | isolation source: river surface water | place: USA:Blue River Watershed | collected 2017-08-17 | reverse complement strand
GCTAAACTTTAATTCGGTTTCAAACTGAATTAAAACAAACGTCCAAGACACAGTCTTGAACGAGGTGAAACAGATTTTGAGAGAGTTTTTGCCCCTTGCTGTTTCAAATTTAATAACTTGGATTTTTTCCATACCAAGCAGTTTCTGACTGCCAAATAAACTAAACCACAATCTACCAATTTCCCAAAACCAAACCCAAAAATACAATCCAAAAATTCCCTCAAAACTTATTATACGGTAAGTTTTGGGGATAATATACCTAGCTGTACTCCTGCGGAAGCCCTTACAAAATATTTGCACAAATTCAAATAACCGATAGCACTCTATCTACGAGCAAAAGTACATTTACATTTTATTGATAATCAGAAAATTAAAGAGAAGATATAGGCGAAACAGCAATAACAAAAGCTTCTTTATTAAGCTTCTGATAAGGTATAATCAAACAAATATTTTTCCTTCCTTCCAAGTTTAGAAACTTAGCAGGGCTTGGTTTTACAAAGGCTCATAATTCAAAAAAACGAGTCTGGCATGACTTATCAAATCATGCCAGACTCGTTTTTTGAACAAGCTTTCATTCTTCTTGCAGAACCTTATACTTCGCAATTCAATTGCTTCACTAATTCGTCTATCAGTTGCGTAGAACCAAGGTAAGCAGCACAACGTTGATGAACATGGGTTGGGTTAATATCTAAAATATCTTGTGTACCGTCATAGCCTCGGCCGCCTGCTTGCTCTATCACAAAGGCCAAAGGATAGCATTCGTATAATAAGCGTAATTTGCCATGCGGTGTTTTTGCTGTTGGCGGATACAAATAAATGCCTCCTTTCAATAAATTACGGTGAAAATCGCCCACCAACGAGCCGATATAACGGGCCATTGCTCCTTTGGTACGCCGCATTTCGGTGACAAATGTTTGTACGGGGACGGCAAACTCATCGAAATAGGCATCATTGACCGAATAGATTTTACCCGTGCTTGGAATAGTCATGTCGGCGTGTGAAAAGAAAAATTCACCCAACGAACTTTCATACGTAAAGCAGTTGACACCTTGCCCTGTGGTATAAACCATTACCGTTGACGAGCCATATAAAATATAGCCAGCCGCTACTTGTTTGCGTCCGCCTTGCATAAAATCGTCGATAACGGCAGGCGTACCTACAGGACTCACACGGCGGTAAATAGAAAAAATCGTGCCGATAGATACGTTTACGTCGATGTTGGAAGAGCCGTCTAACGGGTCGATAGCCACTACATATTTTCCGTTGTAGTTGTTGGTTTGGATAATGTCATCTTCTTCTTCCGACAAAATACCGCATACTTCGCCACCATTAATCAAGGCTCTTTTAAAGCGAATATTGGCAATCACATCCAGTTTTTGCTGACTTTCACCTTGTACATTTTCTCGTCCAAACGCTCCCGTAATATCGGTTAGCCCAGCACGGTTGATTTCTTTGCCGATGATTTTTGAGGCTAAAGCAATGTCTCGGAGCAATTGAGAAAGTTCGCCTTTGGCATAACCAAAGTTTTCTTGTTGACGCATGATAAAACGGTCGAGCGTCGTACCAACGGGTAGGGCAATGGCTGCTTCTGCTGTCATAGTTATTTGAGGATTTATCGTGATTATGTATTTCGCTTTGGGTATTTGTGCTATACAAAAGAAATCTTTTTTGCAACGCTACCGCAGCGTTTGCTATGCACAACTCTAAACTAAAAAGAGATGACCAAACAACTTTCCTAGTCCATCCTGTACAGCAGTTACTTTGTTTGGAATATTAGAAAAGTACAACAATAGACAAGAAATTGCTAATATTTTCACGGTTAGTCAATATTATCCCAAAAGGCTTCAAGGCGTTGTTTATATAAAATTGAAAAGGGCAAAACCTTGCAGTTGCCATGTTGAATATGGCAACTGCAAGCGTTGCGGCTACACTGATTTTATCAAAAAACAAAGCTAAACCTTTGGTTTATTTAATATATTTATGATAGTTTTCCTCAAATAATGTTTCTAAATACTTCGCTTTTTCGGTATAAGCTTGGGCATCACTCCAAGTATTGATGGGGTTCAACAAAGCCGTTGGTACATCGGGGCATTCGGTTGGTATTTCGATGCCAAAAATAGGATGTACTTCAAACGGAATCGTTGCAAACTTGCCTTCTAAAGCCGCATGAATCATGGCACGGGTATATTTGAGTTTCATGCGAGAACCTACCCCATAAGGCCCGCCTGTCCAACCCGTATTGATGAGCCATACATTTACTTCACCATTGTTGATTTTTTTACCCAACAACTCGGCATATTTGAGCGGATGTAAAGGCAAAAACGCAGCCCCAAAGCAAGCTGAGAAAGTTGCCTGTGGTTCTTTTACGCCCATTTCGGTACCGGCTAATTTAGAAGTATAGCCCGATACAAAATAAAACATGGCTTGTTCTTTGTTCAAACGGGCAATGGGAGGCAATACGCCAAACGCATCCGCCGTAAGAAAAAAGATATTTTTAGGAGCACTGCCTATAGAAGGTTGTGCCACATTCGGAATATAATGAATCGGGTAAGCGGTACGGGTATTTTCTGTAACGCTTTGGTTGGTATAATCTACCGTTGCTGTACCTGCAATAAAACGGGTGTTTTCTAAAATAGAACCGTAACGAATTGCTCCAAAAATTTCGGGTTCTTGTTCTGGACTCAAATTGATAACCTTGGCATAGCAACCGCCTTCAAAGTTAAAAACCTCGTCGTCAGACCAGCCATGCTCGTCGTCGCCAATCAATTGGCGGTCGGGGTCGGCCGATAGCGTCGTTTTGCCAGTTCCCGACAACCCAAAGAACAAGGCGGTGTCGCCTGCTTGCCCGATATTAGCCGAGCAGTGCATCGACAGCACTTGTTTTTCTTGCGGTAAAATATAATTAAGTACCGTAAAAATGCCTTTTTTCATTTCGCCAGCATAGGCAGTACCACCTATCAAAATGATTTTTTTAGAAAAATCTATGATGGTAAAATTGCCTTGTCGAGTCCCATCAATTTCGGGAATTGCCTCAAAATCGGGTACGTCCAAAATCAACCATTCTGGTTCAAAGTTTTCTAACGCTTCTTGTTCTGGGCGTAAAAACAAATGGTTACAGAATAAGTTATGCCAAGCCAAAGTATTCACCACCAATATGTTGAGGCGATGTGCAGGCGAAGCACAGGCATAAACATAACGAGCATACAATTGTTTATCTGCCACAAACGCAAGCATTTTTTGATACAAAGCCTCAAACTTTTCTGCATCAAAAGTATGATTGATGTCGCCCCACCAAACAGTATCGGCTGTTTTGTCGTCATATACGCAAAACTTGTCTTTGGGCGAGCGGCCTGTAAATTTACCCGTATCGCACATAAAAGCCCCTGTGTCGGTGAGTACACCTTCTTGATTTTTGAGTGCTTCTTCAATCAAGGCAGGTACGCTCAAATTGAGCTGAACATTGGTATGTAAACCAAACACAGGATGGTTTACGATAGGTTTGGCAGTTTTGCTGAGGTCGGCAGCAAGCAAATCGTTTCTCATATCAAATTCCGTTATGGTTATTAATGTACTGCTAAAGAGCGGTAAAGCCGCTAAAAAGTATAATAAAGCTAATTGTTACATTCTACGACTAAACTACTGTAAACCAACAGATTTCAACCTGATAAACGTTGGTTTGTTTACTGATTTTTGTGATGAATTATACAGCCCAGAGATTGTCCTGCATTTTCTTAAATGCTTGATTTAATTATGAAAAAGCCTGCTTAAAAGCTCAAACAGGCTTTATTGAATGGACAAACTATTCACCTAAGATATGAAAGCTGAATTATGAGTGCTGAATTGTGAATCTAAAATGCTATTTTTCAAGCACTTAACTTTAATTACAAAAGTGTAATTTTTTGAAAATCAAAACACTCATTCACAATTTTATATTAGTACTCAACTGAATTTACTGATTTCAGAAAATTTGAATCAATGAAATTGTTCTTCTTCTGTCGAGCCTTTCAAGGCGGCGGTAGAAGCCAAGCCACCTGTTACGGTATTTTGTACGGCATCGAAATAGCCTGTTCCTACAAAAGCTTGGTGTTTGACAGCTTTGAAACCTTTGCTTTGCAACGCAAATTCTCGTTGCTGTAACTCAGAGAAGCCAGCCATGCCACGCTGTACGTAGGCACTCGACAACTCAAACATGGCGGTATTTAAAGCATGGAAACCAGCCAAAGTAATAAACTGAAACTTATAACCCATATCGGCCAATTCCTCTCTGAACGTTTCCATTTTTTTCTCATCCATAAACTTCGCCCAGTTGAAAGAAGGCGAACAGTTGTAGGCAAGCATTTTATTAGGATATTTTTCATGGATGCCTTGGGCAAATTCACGAGCCATGCCCAAATCGGGGTTGCCAGTTTCCATCCAAATCATATCGGCATAAGGAGCATAGCTCAATCCACGGTCGATGCCTTGCTCTAGCCCATTTTTTACGTAGAAAAATCCTTCTGAAGTACGCCCTTTGTTGGCTTGGATAAACTTCGCATCACGCTCATCCACATCTGCCGTAAGCAAGTTGGCTGCTTCGGCATCGGTACGAGCCACCAAAACGGTTGGTGTACCCATTACGTCGGCTGCCAAGCGAGCCGCCACCAATTTATTAATCGCTTCTTGCGTAGGTACTAACACTTTGCCACCCAAGTGTCCGCATTTTTTTGCCGACGAAAGTTGGTCTTCAAAATGTACGCCCGAAGCCCCTGCTTCAATCATCCATTTCATCAATTCAAAGGCATTCAAATTACCGCCAAAACCTGCTTCGGCATCTGCCACGATGGGCACCATCCAATGAATATTGCCATCTTGGTTTACACTCTGAATCTGGTCGGCACGCATCAAGGCGTTGTTGATGCGGCGTACCACTGCGGGTACGCTGTCGGCCGGATAAAGGCTTTGGTCGGGGTACATATTGCCCGAAAGGTTGGCATCTGCCGCTACTTGCCATCCCGACAAATAAATGGCCTTCATGCCTGCTTGTACTTCTTGCACGGCTTGGTTGCCTGTCAAAGCTCCTAAGCCAGCAACCCATTTATCGGTGGTCAACAATTGCCAAAGACGCTCTGCACCCATGCGAGCAATGCTGTAATCGAGCTTATAACTACCTGCCAAACGAGCTACTTCTTCGGCTGTATAAGGTCTTTCAATACCTGCCCAACGTGGGTTTGTCGTCCAATCAGTTGTCAACTGCTGGATTCTTTCTTCTTGTGTAATTTTCATGGTTTCTAAAGTTTTGTTTTGTTATAATGTTGGTAATTTGAAAATTTGAAACTGCAATTTGAAAATTTGATGATTTGAAAATTTGAAACTGCAATTTGAAAATTTGATGATTTGAAAATTTGAACTGCAATTTGAAAAGTTAATCACTAACTCACTCATTCGCAATCAACTAACTCACCATTTCTTCTTGTGTCAATAATAATTTATACGCATCAGTGGTGAGGAAGTAATCAAAATTTTCTTGGGTAACGAGTTTATCAAATAATGCAATAGCCTCTGTAAATTTGCCTTCTTCAAAGCGTTTTTCGCCTACCAAGGACTTGATTTTTTCAATTTCTCCCTTGCATAAATCTTCGTAATAGGCTTGGTCGATAAGCCTGCCTTCGTTCGTACTGGCTTGGTGGTGAAGCCATTGCCATACTTGTGCTCGTGATATTTCGGCGGTGGCGGCATCTTCCATCAAGTTGTGTATGGCTGCTGCTCCAATGCCTCTCAACCACGATTCTATATACAAAATACCTACCTGAATATTCATGCAAATACCTGCTTCGGTAATAGCTCCATTCGGAATCGTGAAATCTATCAAAGCGGCATCGCTGATGTGTTCGTCAGCCAATAGTTTATCTTTTTGATGCGGTTGTTGTCCTAATGCTGCATCAAAAGGCCCTAAAGCTACCGCTACCAAATCGGGATGGGCTACCCAAGTGCCATCAAAGCCCGTACTTGCTTCCAATTCTTTGTCGGCACGCACCCGCTCAAACGCTTGTTTATTGACCTGTTCATCCTTACGGTTGGGTATAAACGCCGACATCCCCCCAATGGCATGTGCCTTGCGTTTATGGCAAGTTTGCACCAACAATTTGGCATACGCCCGCATAAATGGCACAGCCATTGTCACCTGCGACCTATCGGGCAATATACAATCGCTGAACTGATGGAATTTTTTGATACAACTAAAGATATAATCCCAACGCCCAGCGTTGAGGGCGGCAATATGGTCACGGAGGGCATAAAGGATTTCCTCCATTTCAAAAGCGGCCAATATCGTTTCAATCAGTACTGTCACCTTAATTGTGCCCATAGGCATTTCGATGGCTTCTTGAGCGGCTACAAAAATATCGTTCCATAGTTGGGCTTCTTCAAAACTCTCCATTTTAGGAAGATAGAAATATGGGCCAGAGCCTCTTTTGACCAACGCCCAAGCGTTATGAAAAAAGTACAAACCAAAATCGAAAATCGAAGCCGAAATCGCTTCTCCGTCAATCAACACGTGGTTTTCTTCCATGTGCCAACCCCTAGGACGAACCTTTAGCACGGCAACGCTCGGATTCAAAGCATAATGTTTGCCATTATCGGCGGTAAAATCAATTTGCTTACGAATGGCATCAAACAGGTTGATTTGTCCTTCTATCACATTTTTCCACGAAGGCGTATTGGCATCTTCAAAATCGGCCATAAAGACTTTCGCACCCGAATTGAGGGCATTGATAACCATGCGGCGGTCAACTGGCCCTGTAATTTCAACCCGACGGTCTTGTAAATCGGCCGGAATGGGTGCTACAGCCCAAGCTCCTTCACGGATAACCCCTGTGCTGCTCAGGAACGTAGGCTTTTCGCCAGCGTTGATTTGTTGTTGGCGTGCCACTCTTTTTTCTAATAACTCAATCCTTCTTTTCTGAAACATCCGATGCAAATCTCTTACAAAAGTGAGGGCTTCGGGTGTAATAATTGCCTGGTATGGAGGCGAAATTTCTCCAAGAATTTCTACGCCTGTGATAGTTTGATGCTGCATTGTATTGGTGGTTTTGTTTTGTTCGAGTAATTGTGTTTATTGATACTGCATTGGGTTTATTTTAAAAGTAGTTGGTTAAATGCTTACACAAACGCTTTTTTGCCTCGTTTTTAGGCCCTAACAAAATAGGTACAAAACAAACTTGCCCTACACCCGCTAATTACTATTTACCAACTAGCCAACCGCCTTCGTTTGATGAAACAAAATTATATTTGCGAAAATTAAAAAACAAGCGAAATTTCGCTAAATTTTTATATTTCGTTATTTTCTTTAAAAATTTATATGTAATTTTGAAAAAACAACAATCACTATGAGTACAAACAGCGACAAAGTCAAAATTATTTTTGGACTAAAAATCAGGCAATTACGTCTCGACCAAAAGTTTTCGCTCAGTGAAGTAGCTGAGAAGTCGGGGCTTTCTATCTCTTATTTGAATGAGATTGAGAAAGGAAAGAAGTATCCTAAGACAGAAAAAATCATGTCTTTGGCCGAAGCTTTGCATACCGATTACGATTCGCTGGTATCACTCAAGTTGAGTAAACAGCTCGAACCTATTGCCGAATTGCTCAATTCCAACATTCTTACGGAGCTTCCTTTAGAAATTTTTGGCGTAGAGCCAGCCGACTTTATCGAATTGATGTCGGAAGCACCCGCCAAAATCAGTGCTTTTATTAGTACGATTATCGAAATTAGTCGTAACTATGATATGCGTGTCGAGCAGTTTTATTTCTCGGTGTTGCGTTCGTACCAAGAAATGTACGACAACTATTTTCCCGATATTGAAGAATCCGCTCAACAGTTCAGGAAGCTGTTTGATATTTCGGCCATCACATCGCCCAATGCCACGCTATTAGCCGATATTTTGCAAAATTTTTATGGCTATCATATCGAAGAATTTACGTCTGAAACGCATCCCGACTTAATCACCATTCGCTCGGTGTATAACCCCAAAACGTCGAAACTGATGGTCAATGGCGATTTGAGTCCCGAGCAACTCGCCTTTACTTTTGGGCGTGAAATTGGCTACCAATTTTTGCACCTCAAAAACCGCCCTTATATCTCGTCGGTGTTAGAGGTAAACTCTTTCGAGCAGGTACTCAACAATTTCAAAGCCTCGTATTTTGCAGGAGCAATTTTGATCAATAAAAACGTCTTAATCGACCGACTTACCTACTTTTTTGCTAGTCCTAAATGGGACGGCGACATGATGCTCAACATCATGCGGTTGTTTAATGCTACGCCAGAGATGTTTTTCCATCGCTTGTCGAATCTGATGACCAGTCATTTCAAAATCAATAATTTATTCTTTTTGCGTTTCAATAACCAGGTAGAAGACGATTTGTTTTATTTGACCAAAGAAATGCACTTAGCCAAATTGCACACGCCACATGGCACGGCACTCAACGAGCATTATTGTCGGCGTTGGGTATCGCTCACGATTTTGAAAGACCTCGAAAAACTACAAAAAGAAGAAGGCTATCATAGTGAGAAAGTGCTTTGTAAAGCCCAAATTTCGGAATACATTGATACGGGCAATCATTATTTTGTGATGTCGCTTGCCAAGCCTTCGCCTCCCAACAAACGCATGAATAGCAGCGTAACCATTGGCTTTGCCATCGACGATAACCTCAAAGGCATGGCCCAGTTTCTCAACGACCCTGCCCTTGCTCGTCGCAAGGTAAACGAAACCTGCGAACGTTGCGGTGCAATTGATTGCTTGGAAAGGAAAAAACCACCGCTTGTCTTGACCCAAAAAATAGCGAGAGAACGCATCAAGAAAGCCATTGCAAGCCTTGAAGCCTAACGCTTGTTGTTCCAAATAGTAGCACTAAACCACTGGTTATCATGCGTTCATGGCATCGAAAAGACAGCATCTTGAAAAAATGATAAAAGTCATTATGTAACGAAAGTGATTTTTTTCAAGTCAATAAAAACTTCGTTTTGTACAATGATTTAGGATTCTTGTTGGACAAAACAAATAAAATTTCGATAATTTTTATATTTCAAAATAAAATTTTGAGTAAAAAGGCTTTTGCCTTGTATTTTAACAAAAAAATTAGTTTTGAAAAGTTTTTATTTTGTTGCTCAAATGATATATATTTGCTAACAGTAATATATCACAAAAAAATCTATGAAAAACCCAAATTGCCCCAAATGTGACTCAACGTTGGTTACAAAAAGCGGAGTTATCAAGGATAAACAACGCTATAAGTGCAAATCTTGCAATTATAATTTTACCGTAGAAAAACTCGGTAAAGGTATTTCGCAATACTATGTCATCAAGGCATTGCAATTGTACATAGAAGGGGTTACGTATCGTGAAATAGAAAGGCTTTTAGGCGTTTCGCACGTGTCGGTAATGAACTGGGTAAAAAAGTATCAAATCAAAGTACCCAAGGGTAACGAATACAGACCCACCTATAAAATACTGAACCACAAAGAATTAGCAGAATTTTATGCCAATCGTGAAAACCTCAAAGGAGCGGGTATGATTGTAACGGAGCTAGGCGACAAGTTTATGCTCATTAAATGGGAACGCTTAAAACACTAATGTATTACCTTGGGGACAATTATCTGAGCATTATATATTATCCAATAAAAAATGCAATTTGAAGACTATTTTGACAGAAAATAATTAGAAAAAACTATATAAAAATTGCAAAACTATACCACTGCTATTGTTGGTATAGTTTTTTTTATGAGGTTTGTATCATCAAATGTGCAAAAAAAGCACAGAATATTACAAAAATGAGTTTTTAAAATATACCATTGCTTGGCTTTGGTCTTTCAAAAGAGAAAGAAAAAATCAGCAATACACACTCGGTAAACCAAGCGAGTGATTTGATACATAACTTAAATATAACAAAACAAAACCACAAAACCATTCCTGTCATGAAAAACAAAGTACTTTGTTTGTTAGGTGGCGTATTGGGTAGCATCAACGCTATCGCTCAAACAGCACCAGCTACGGCTACTGCATCAGTTGCGACAACTCAACCAGCGGAACAGAAAGTTTCCTTGTATGGGTTTGTACGAAATGATATTTATCTCAACTCTCGCAGAAACTTAGATTTGAGAGATGGAGTATTGGATGTTTATCCATTGGATGCCACCAATTTAGCAACACGTACTGGGACAAGCCTAACCGACAACCCCAACGAAGATGCCAACGCCATGTCGCAACTAGGCTATTCGGCTATTGTTACACGTTTGGGTATAAAATTTGGAGGCGTGTCGGCGTTTGGAGCAAAAGCCAGTGGAACGCTAGAAACCGATTTCTTTGGTATTACAAACGGAGCGGCTGGAACTTCGGGCGGTGGAACAGAAAACTTATTGCGTTTGCGTCATGCGTATGTGTCGTTGGATTGGGCAAAAACGCAGTTGTTGGTTGGACAATATTGGAATCCTAATTTTATTCCAAAATGTTTTCCGGGTACAGCCAACTTCAATACAGGTATTCCGTTCAACCCGTTCTCGTTTATTCCGCAGGTACGCCTAACGCATAAATTATCCTCAACGGTGTCGTTTACAGGGATGATTTTCGGATACAACCTAGCAGGCTTTAGTCCAGCAGGAACTTTTGCTTCGGGTACAGGCGTTGATGCACAAAAATTTTCGGGAACACCTTCTTTTGCGGCACAAATTGGCGTTGAAAACAAAAAATTCTTAGCTGCTTTTGGGCTAGAAGGCAATACCCTCAGACCTAGAATTACAGATACCCAAAACCCTACTACAGGCGTATGGGGTGGTACGGGTAGCCCTAATGTACAAAAAAATATTTCAACTAATTTATTTACTCTAAACTTACTAGCGTATGCAAAACTTACAACCAACACAACTACCCTCAAGCTGCACACTACCTATGGACAAAGCTATACGCAATACGTAGGCCTAGGCGGATTTGCCGAATACAGAGATGCCACGACTGGCACTTGGAAATATGTAGCTCAAAATCAGTGGAATATCTGGGGAGAATGGATTTCGACTAAATCTAAAACCCTACAACCAGCCGTATTTGTGGGCTACTTACAAAATTTAGGCTTATCGACTGCAATCAACAAAAGCGATGTATCTGGCTCAACGCTTGCTTTCCAAGGCAGAGGTATCAGCACCTCAACAGGGCGTACTTTCGACAATATGTTGCGTATTTCGCCACGCCTTGATTTTTACTCGGGCAAAATGAAGTTCTCTGTAGAGTACGAATATGCCGTAATGAAATGGGCCGACATCGACGGCACTGTGCCTAATATCGACGGAACACTGCCTAGTACGGTGTCGTTCAAGCCAGCTACAGGCAATTTAGCACGTGGCTTTAGTGCCACCAACGGCCGCTTGGGCTTATTGATGGTCTATAATTTTTAAATAGCAAATAAACACATTTCATAACCTCGGGACGACCTTTTCTTTCCCGAGGTTCAACAAAGAATCTTTTTTTCAAAAATCAATTTCTTAAACCCTTTTTTAACCATTAGTAACTATGTCTGAAAAGAAATCTACCGCTGGATTAGCCTCTATTATCGGAGCGTCGTCAGTGGGTACCCTCATCGAATGGTACGACTTTTATATTTTTGGTAGCTTGGCAACCATTATTTCAACGCAATTTTTTCCTAAAGATAATCCTACCGCAGCGTTTTTATCAACTTTAGCAACCTTTGCGGCTGGTTTTGTGGTGCGTCCGTTTGGGGCCTTGTTCTTTGGTCGTTTAGGCGATTTGATTGGCCGTAAATATACTTTCATGGTAACGCTCGTCTTGATGGGTGGTGCTACTTTTGCTATCGGCTGTATTCCGGGCTACGAAACCATTGGCTTTTTTGCTCCGTTGCTTGTATTGGTGTTGCGTTTGTTGCAAGGCCTTGCACTTGGTGGCGAATACGGCGGTGCCGCTACGTATGTGGCCGAACACGCACCAGCCAACGAAAAGGGCTTTTGGACATCATGGATTCAGATTACCGCTACAGCAGGTTTGTTTATTTCATTGGCGGTAATTTTGATTACACAGTCGTCGATGGGCAAAGAAAAATTTGAAGATTGGGGCTGGCGTGTACCGTTTTGGGTATCTATTGTGATGGTATATGTATCGGTGTTGATTCGTAAAAATATGCACGAGTCGCCTTTGTTTGCCAAAGCCAAAGCCGAAGGAAAAACTTCTACGAATCCATTGAAAGAATCGTTTGGTAATAAACTCAACTTCAAATATGTATTGTTGGCATTGTTTGGAGCAACGATGGGCCAAGGGGTTGTTTGGTACACAGGTCAGTTTTATGCCCAAACATTCTTGCTTAAAATTTGTAACGTCGATTTCCAACAAGCCAATACCCTGTTGATTATCGCCTTGATGATGGGTACGCCGTTCTTCGTATTCTTCGGTTGGCTTTCGGATAGAATTGGTCGTAAAGGTATTATGCTCACGGGGATGTTGTTGGGGGTACTTTGCTATCGTCCGATTTATGAGAAAATTTACCAAACAACCAATGTAAAAAACAAGCAAGAAATTACGGAAAAAACAACCAAAGAGGTGACAAGAGCCTTGGTTGCCAACTCTACGACCGACTCCTTGATTACGACTACCATCACTAAAGAATATACCGATGGTACGAAATACAAAGAAGTGAAAAAAGAAACCTTCTTGGCTGATGCTTCAAAAGAAGCCCCTAAGCCAGATGTAGTAAAAACCGTAAAAATCAACGAAGGCGACAAATGGACCTTGATTTGGATGGTATTTGTGCAGTTGCTTTTTGTAACAATGGCGTATGGCCCAATTGCAGCTTTCTTGGTTGAGATGTTCCCTGTAAAAATTCGCTACACATCTATGTCATTGCCTTACCACATCGGAAACGGGGTATTTGGTGGATTGATGCCAGCCATTGCTACTTACTTAGTATCGAAAGCAAAAGATGCCAACGAAGCCGCCGAAAAAGCAGGGCAGGCAGTTGTAAACACACAACCATACCTCGAAGGTTTGAAATACCCGATATTGGTAGCAGCCGTGTGCTTTGTGATTGGGTTGTTGTATATCAAAGAAAAGAAAACAGCCGAATAATAGCCAACAAGAGCAATAATAATTTTTAAAGACTTTTATTCATTCAAAAATAAACAACCATGGACGGAATTAAAAAAATATTAGGCATTGTCTGGATTATACTCGGACTTGCAACAGCTTGGTTTGGTATCAAAGAACTGGGCATTCCAAAGCTTTCAAGCGGTAAACAAGACGACCTTGTATTTGGTATCATTATCATGTTTATTCTTACGCCCATCATCACTGGAGGCTTGCTTATTTTCGGTAAGTATGCTTTAGAAGGAGAGTTTGGTAGCGACAAAGAATAAAACAAAAAGGGCAAAAAACAATTTTCTGCAAAATTGCTATAGCTCATCGTTGTTTTGCCCTCTTGGATAGGCAATTTGCTTGGTAACTAGGTTCTATTTGACAAATTGCCTTTGTTTTTATTAAGTTACAAACATAGTTTTTAGGGATAGATGAGTCAAGTAATGTATGTCATTGAAGTCTTTTTGGCTCATGGCATACATTCTTACTTTAAAAGAGGCTAAGTTTTATAGGATTTTTCAATTATCAACATTACCAACTTAGCTAAGTAATTGCAATTTTTTATCAAATAAATCTAATTTGTTAGTATTTTGCCCATTACTAAAGTTTTCCTTAAAAACATGAAAGAAACCTTAAAAGAGCAAAAGTTACTAATCATCAGTTGTCTGTTTTTATTGCTATTCAATTCTCCTATTTTGTCTATTTTCAATATCGAGCGATTGGTTGCAGGCGTTCCAGCACTTTTTTTATACGTTTTTGCACTTTGGGGTATCCTTATCATAGTGATATTTTTCAATGTCAGAGAGCTAAATCATAAACAACAAGATTCTTCCAAGAAAGATGAATAGCCTTATTTTAGTTTTGGCATCTTTGCTATATCTGGCATTCCTATTTGGGGTAGCATACTGGGCTGAAAAACGTTCTGCACGAGGCAACAGTCTAGTTACCAACCCTTATATCTATGCACTTTCTTTAGCCATTTATTGTACCGCTTGGACTTTCTACGGGTCTGTGGGCAGGGCTGTGGGGCAGGGCATCGAATATTTGTCGGTGTATATTGGCCCAACCCTCATGATGCCTTTGTGGGCTATTGTGATTCGGAAAATCATCAGGATTTGTAAAGTTTACCGCATCACGTCGATTGCCGATTTTATTTCGGCTCGTTATGGCAAAAATATCTCCTTGGGTGTCATTGTCACGCTGGTATGTCTTATTGGTGTACTGCCTTACATTGCCATCCAACTCAAAGCTATTTCGAGTAGTTTCAAAATCCTAACACGCCAAGATGTAGTTACAACCAAGCATATTTTTTTAGATGATTTGACATTCTATATTGCTGTGGGCTTGGGCATTTTTACCATTATTTTTGGTACTCGCAAAATTGATTCAACCGAACGCCACGAAGGGATGGTTACAGCTATTGCCTTCGAGTCGTTGGTCAAAGCCTTGGCTTTTACAGTCGTGGGGGTGTTTGTCACCTACAGTATTTTCGATGGTTTTGGCGATATTTTTAGCAAAGCTGCACAAATCCCAAGCCTCAAAGCTCAGTTTACCCTCGAAGAACACCAAGGCGAATACGCTTCTTGGTTCTGGCATACGGTGCTGTCGATGGGGGCTATCATGTTTTTGCCTCGCCAATTTCAAGTAGCGGTTGTCGAAAATGTCAACGAAAAGCATCTCAATAAAGCCATGTGGCTTTTTCCGCTTTACTTATTGATTATCAATATTTTCGTATTGCCTATTGCCTTTGG
>JACCDR012299017.1_pt1 | contig 14853 bp, 12 predicted proteins | sample 7446431 | NCBI WGS metagenome assembly JACCDR01 (sample SAMN15323443, study PRJNA562643) | freshwater metagenome | isolation source: river surface water | place: USA:Blue River Watershed | collected 2017-08-17 | reverse complement strand
GTTGAAATTAACCGCCTCACGAATACCCCGTTTCATGTTATTTAATTCCGTCAATGGTACTAAATCACCTTTATATTTAGTGTAATCATCAAAAATCTTTTCTGCTTTACGGAGCGCAGCATCCACTTGACCACGGTCTACAAAAGCTTTGCGAATTACTTCTGCAGCATCAGTACGAAGGGCAGTAATTGGTACATAACCAACTAAACCTTTACTACTAGCATCTTCAAGCATTCCTTGAAGCCGTTGTTCATCGAGGTTGATACTTTCGTCTAATTTATTTATAGCAGCAGTTGAGTTATATCGTGGAATACCTTGTGGGTCGTTTACTACTTCAGGTAGATAATCACCATCTACAATAGTGTCTACAGGGTCTACTGTCTTACCTTTAATAGTTTGTGGCGAAAGAACTTGTCCTGCTTTTGATGGAGCAGACGCACCTGAATTACGAAGCTCTGTTTTAGCTGCTTCTTCTACGGTTGAAACAAAGCCTGTCTTTGCAACACCTGCTCGGGCGGCATCACCAACGAGGCCCATACCCGTACGGGCGGCCTTAAAGATAGGTATGACAGATACGATATTACCGAGAGCTCCAATATTTTTAGCGGCATCTGGGTGTTCGGTTGCAAAAGTTTGCCATTGTTTAGCAATATCTTTACCACCTAATCCTTCAAGCACTGGAGCAACTACTTTTTTACCTACTAAATCCATAGCTGCGTTATATGCTCCAAACGTGGCTACGTTAAGTCCTGTGTCTACAAGGTCAATAACACCACCAGCAAGGGTCCCTGCAGTCTGTAGGCCACCTGAAGCAATATCTGATACATCACCTTCAGCTAAGCCTGTAGAAAGTTTACTGAGTGCCTCTGAGCCTTGATTAAGGCGGTAATCAAGTTTAGTTTCAGGTTTAGGTTCCTGATATGGAGCTGTACCAAGCTGAGCTAACACACCCTCACCTTCTGGGCGGGATACATTTGTTTGAAATTGTGTACCACCAATAGGAGCTGCTTGTCCACCGTTTTTAAGTTCGTTGTAGTGTTGGCTGACTTTAGCTACGTAGGCCGGTACATCATATTCAACCCCCTGAGAGTTTGTACCACGAAGACCCTCTTTATAAGCTTCTGCTTTACCAGAGTTCCACATTGAAGCTATCTGTGCTGGTGTATAACCTTGGTCTTTAAGTTCTTTAATCCGTGAATAAGCAACTTTATTTTGATTTTCAACCGACATTTCCGCATTAGGATTTTGGAGGTATTGTCCAGACCATTGTTTCCAGGTTTCTGGCATGAACTGGTAAGCTCCGTATTCACCAGAAGCACCCTTAGCATTGTAAGGGTCAGTAGAACTACCAGTTTCAGCCCGACGGATGGCCTTGGCTAAGTTAAGGGCTTGTGGGTCGAGTTGATTATTAGGTTGCATGTTACCATTCTTCAGCAAAGCTGTTACCTCCTCTTCCTCCTCCCGAGTAAGCACCGATTTGTTGGTTGTATGAAGCAATAGTGTTGTTAATCAATGATTTCATTGTTCGTTCAACCTCTTGCAAAGCACTAAGAGATACGGTGTCAGGTATCTTTTCAGCTGCCATAGCTTGTGTCGCATCTGTTGGAGTACCACCACCAAGGATTGCTGCGTACTGTGAACGAACTGTTTGAAGTCCTGAACGAAATGCAATAAGGTCTTGGTCAGACGTAAGACCACGACTGATACCCTGAGCCAATTGGTTTAAAACTGGTTGATTAAGGTCATTAATATTACCTCGTTTAGCAATATCTAGGATGAGGTTAAAGTTGGCATCAGCAGCATTACCGACAGTCTGTAACTGAGCAACTTGACCAGTCAGGGTACGAGCTGCTACTAGTTGCTGTGCTCTAGTGTCTGACTGCGCTCCAGCAGCACCAAAAGTACCACGCTGATATGCTGGTGAGCTTTGAATCGCTTGTTGAATACGAGCAAGGTTCTGTTCTGGGCTTAGATTAGCGTCATATTGTACTCCAGCATCAGGATATTCAGCTGCTAAAGCAATCGCAGTTTGAGCAGCGTTATAGCCAGCATAACCACCGAGACCAGCGCCACCAGCTGATTGACCAGTAATCGGGTCAATATATTGATTAGAGTATGGTACTTGTACTGGTTGTGCCACGTTAGCTGCATTAGAAAGCCCAGTAACTCCCGTTTGCTGTTGAGTGAGAGCTGCCTGAAGAGATGGTGCAAGACCTTCAGTAGTTTGCTGCTGGGCAGTAAGTTGCTGCTCAGTGCCTTTAAGGGCTGCTTGCTGGGCTGTACCAAGTGCTTGCATACGCTGTGAAGCTGATTGAGAAGCAATAGCTGCGTTACCTGAACCGACAACATTGGTTCCTGTTGAAAGGTTTCCTGCTACTGCACCAGCTCCGAGATTACCTACACGAGCAATTTCAGCACCATATTGGTCAGATATACGTTTAGCTTCATCACCAATTGCTCGGTTTTGCCGAGCCACTCGTTCCATTTCTTTACGTACTCGGTCTTGTTCATTAGTAGAGCTGGATTTACCCAGTAAACTCTGAAGAATACCCTGGAAAGAATTAGTTCTACCACTTGTAGCTTTATTTGATTGGCTAGCTTGTTCAGCAGCACGTCGAGCGTCAAGCTGTGACTGAAGACCATTCATCTGTCCCGTTAAAGAAGCAATTTGCTGCTCTCGTGATGGCGTAGTTGCCTGAGTAGTTTGATTAGATGTAGTAGTGTTCAATACACCATTACCTGTATTAGAGGTACCACCTGTTGCTGTAGGTGTGTTCAAAGCTCCTTGTCGGCTTTGTTGACCACCAGTCAGATTATACAGCCCTAAAGAACCATAAGCCGGCATTTGGATTTTAGGCATTGAACTCCGGGTTGTTGTCTGAGTACCAAATCGGGTAGCACTTGGTATTTGACTGTTCCGGGTGTTTATACCCCATTTGACTTCATTAGCTTTAATTTGTGACATATATAATTATTAAGCGGTACCTTGCCAAAATAGATTAGGGTTTCTTGGAATAGGCTGTGGACCTAAATCTACGTTAACACTTTTTGTTCCAGCGTAATCTTCCAAGAGAGTTAAGCGTTCGTCGTAAAGGGTTTTATACTTTTTAAAATTACTGTCGTTACTAACAATGGAAGAGAAGTATGTCTGTAGGGCTCCATATACTAGCATGTCGTGAAAATCCTCCTGAAGCAAGGGGAGTTGTCCAATGGTGTATGACGACGCGGTAGTACTAAAGGCATTTTGAATCGGAGAAGCCAAAAGCACTTCAGTGTCTGATGTAAACCGTAAGATTGGATACCAGAGACCGTCACCTGATGGTGGGGTAATCTTAATGGCAAGGTTAAAGAACGATAGGTCAGTGTTTAGTGGGTAGGTTCCTGTTGTATTCCATGAAGTAGCCGTACCAGTAATCTGGTTGTCTCCTACGGCAATACTAGAAAGAGTACCAGTTGAATAATCAGCAAAGGTGAGGTCAGGTACACGGGATTTATAGTTAAAGGTAATTACTTGTCCTGACGTAGCTGGAATTGGCCAAAACTGCACTTGATTCTGGTAGATGAAGTAGTAGTTAGGAATATTAGAAGCGTATGGTAGCGCATTAATCATTGTCCATTCTTGAATAGTTCGTACTGGAGCTGGGGTAAATTGAAGCTGACCAACATTAATAGTGTTGTTTTTAATCTTGGATACATTAGCTGGGATTGGGTACGCTTGAACACCAACTGGAGAGATGGTCGTAGTAGTACACGCTGAAGTCAGTGGTGGTTGCCAGGTAATAGCGGTAGAGCCTTGGCGGAAGGTGACGTTACGCTGCTCTGAGTTATCAAACACTACAAGCTGTTGTACGGTCTGACTAGTCCAGGCGGTTGAAAGAGTAGCTGAAGTTGCACCATTAGCAGGAGCTACAGTTACTTCAAGGTCTTCTGCTCCGATAGTGAGCGTAGAGTAAGTACGCTCGTTATCAAAGTACTTCTGTACCAGATACCGGTGCTGGTCACTAATCAACTGACCCATCAGAGATGAGTTGGCTGAGGTAGTGTTGTTCGACAGGTTGGTAGCTAGGTTGACCAGCTGGGTAAATGTTTTCATATTATGTAATAACAAAGTTAAGAATAATCTCCCAACCACTTTCCAAAAACGGTACGTCAATAACTATAGCGTCTTTAGTATAACCAACTACTGTAGCACGTGCCCAATTGATACTATTAAAACCAACACTAACAATATGGTCTTCACTTACTTGTGCAAATACACCTGCATCGTTACCTCGGTCAACAGAGAGGTAACATGATGATTGAGCTGGTTTCCCGTTAAATGGAAATTGTAAATTTCCGGTTACTACAGAAGTTGACGTACTTGGTTGAAAATAAAATGTAGGAGTTAATTGGGCACTACCAACAGTTAAAACTCTTACAGCGCCAGCATCAGTACCAGTAACGATGCCATATGTGGTTATGTTTTGTGGAGTAAAACTTGCGTTTAAATTTAAATAGTAAGTAGTAGCTTGTGCAAAAGTAATACTACCTGTCACACTTGCACTAGGAATAACGTTTTCAGCTTTAATTTTTTGACTATTTACTCCGTCATGGGTATGAAAAGGGATTTGGTTCAACGCAAACCGACCCGAACTGTTAGACCGGGCTAGTTCCTGTTGTACAATTTGACGGATTTTTGCTTCATCCATATTAACGGAGGATTATCTGCGCCAAGCGGCCAAACGATGAGGCGGTAGTGCCGCTGGTTGTTACGACAGCTCGGAACTGGAGCCACTGAGTCTTTTGAAAAGCCATTTCGTAATAGCCTGAAATAGGGAAAGCTGTTTCTATATTAGCTGTTCCACAGCTTGTCCACGCAGACGTACTATCAAGACGATAGTACAATTGAACACTATCACCAGATTGCAAGGCTGTAGAGAGCTTATATTCAAGTTGGGTATATGTATCCTTTGAGAGCAGGGTTCCGGTTGGAATCAGGTCTGTTTCAAGTACGTAAGTAGTAACCGGAGTTGCTGCGGTTGTGTCGATGCCAAAAGATGAAGTACCAGTAGAGTAGCTATCCTGCCAGAATGACCAGTATTGTGGTGATACAGCTAACTGCTCCTCGTTAGGAATAAGGATACGAGCTGCTCCATCATAGTCACCGTAAGAGTTCTGGTTCTCTAAGCGGAGAGCGTTACCAATGTCAGACTGTGCCATGTTCTGTGACGGGACAAAAGACCATACCCCACCACAATTACCAGCTTTAGTAGCTGTCTGGTCTAGGATACTAAAATACACCCGCCCACGCAGGTACATAGCGTCAAACCAGGTGAAATATGGCTCAATGTACGTGAGCGGCGTTCCTGGTACACCGGCGCAGTAATCTGGAACTTTAAGGCCAAGAGAAGCTACTGAACCGTTGGTGATATAGATATTGCCTTTATATCCAGCAAAGACATACACCATGTTGTTGACGTTAATCATCACCTTAGTGTCGCTCTCTGGCAAAGCAATAAAGTCAGATGGAGTAGCGTCTATCTGATTCCATGGGTAAAGCAGGTTCCCCTTACCCCCGATGATGACGGTATTTCCTACCTCCACAAGGCACTGAGCCACCTCGTTAGCTGGCAGGTTTACCCGCTGTTGAGTGAACTGTACAGTACTATCTGCACCGTTTATACCCATATCTCCTAAAGGATAAAAAGTACTATAGTACTGCTTTCCAGCGGCTCCAGCCGCGATGTCGATAGCCGACCCTCCGGTAGAAGCGGCATACACCTCAAACGTAGAAGCGTTTATATCGTACTCAATCCAGTACACCGTTCCCTGGTTAAGATTAGTTGGCTGTGTGCCGTATACGTCGGTATAAAACGAAGCAGGGATGCGGGCTACTGCGTTGCTGGCATTCAGTGTATATGGTAAAGAACCACCTGTGAGGGCTGAGATAGTTCCCGTAGTAGTACTAGCAGTATATGAACCGTAAGACTGAATGTTGGCAAGTGATGTCAATAAAGAAGTGGTAGGGAATAGCTCACCAATATAATTTAGGTCAGTGTAGTACATCTTTCCCTGATTACCCGTTAGTACATAGTTTATATGCGTCGGGAATGGGTTAGAGAGCTTTCCGTTAGATACCGGTGTGAAGTTGAAGCCAAGGTTGGAAGTAGTTTTAAAGTAGAGCTGGGATACGTTTATATTAAAAAGACAACCATTTAATACCCCTATACCGGTAAAAGCCAAACTAGAGTAGTTTATAGGGTCAGGTAGCATCCAAAGGGTGCCATTAGTATCATATACTCCTGTGTCATATACCCAAGTACGAGAATTATTATCAAGTACATAATAACGGTATTCAGTATTAGTCGCCGTGCCGTATTTTTCAGTTGCTTTAGCAATAGCTGCACCAGGTACAGCAACAGTACTAAAAGTTATTGAACCTGTAGTGCCATGAGTAAGCTCATTTTCTTCATATGGGTCATATTTAGCTGAAAGTTTTACCTTTCCATTTGAGTTGTATGATACGTAATAAAGATTGGTCTGGGCAATAGCAATTACTCGGAATACGTCGTCAGTAGTAAAGGTATGAATCGTATACGCACCAATTCGGCTGATTGAGCCACCAGTAGCTACCATTGCTCCAGTAAGGTATTTAACAACTACAATACCATCAGCACCATCACCGCCGTCAGCATCGGTTGTACTTGATGTAGAACCACCGCCACCACCAGAACCGGGTGTAGTTGCTGCGGAACCTGCTGCATCATCACCTCCGGCACCACCTGCACCAGATGAACCACCTGTACCAGGAGTACCTAAAGAACCGCCGCCGCCGCCAGCTGCGTAAATAACAGCTGTACCGGTAATACTATTACTGGTCCCTGCACCGCCATTACCACCCACAGCAGATGCACCTGCACTACCTGCACCACCAGAACCACCACCACCACCACCAGCTCTGTTTCCTGATGTAGCTGAATCAAAACCTGCTCCACCAGCATTACCAGCACTAGCAGTCCCTCCTGTACCAGCATTACCGGTATCACCTCCACCGCCACCACCACCGGAAGCTCCGTTTGCTCCGTTCAAAGTCCCACCTGTATTAAGACTATATCCACCACCACCTCCACCGACGGCGGTATCTATAGTAGTAAATACAGTATTACCACCATTATCACCAGCATCAGAAAATGTAGAACCACCAGCTCCTCCTGCACCTATAGTAATAGCGTAATTACCAACACCGATAGTTCCACTAGAAGAAATATATTCACCTGCACCACCACCGCCGGCAGCACTAATATTATCGGCATTACCTCCACCACCGCCGCCACCCACAATAAGGTAGTCAATCGCTACTGTAGTAGGGGTAGTCGTAGTACTAATAGACGTTACCGTAGACGCAGATACACTAATCCATGTACCAGCTTTTAAGTTAGCGGGAGCGTCAAATAACGTCGCTCCGTCTGGAGTAAGAGTACCGTTAGTAATAGCTGCTTGTTGCTGGGCGGTACGGCCATAGGAAGCTAGTACTTCTCCTGATTCGGTAGAAATATTAGCATTTTGAATGTTTGCGGTTCCTTTGGTTGGTGACGGCGCAATACCAAACTCAACACCGTCGTAAACGATGTCCTGTCCTTCCTCGGTTTCTTCATTGCGCCATGCCATATTTATATAGTTTGTAGTCCACCTGAGTACGCTACACCACCAGTCGGGGCGAATTGTTGTGTACCTCCAACAATAGTAGAGTATGGCAATCCTGAGCCTCCATTATATAATTCTGTTTCTTCAGCCGTACTGATGGCACGTGTCCAGAAGCCTATTTCATCCAGGCCACCTTTTAGTGGAGCAGCATAACCGGTTGCACCAGTATCCATGAGGTCAAAGCCGGTAGCAGAACCATGATTGGCTGTTCCTGTGTTTGAACCAGTGACACGGGTGCCAGCGTCGAGCGAGAGGGTCATGCCTCCACCACTAGAGGTGTACGTGAACGTAATCATGCGCCACGTGTTGTTGGCAATGTTGCCGGTCTTGTCGAGGAAAGTAGCTGACGAACCAGAGCGGAAAAAGCGTAAACGACGTGAGCCACCATTGTATTCATAGAGACCACGAACGTACCATCCAGTCGGATTTCCATTTTGACTTATCCAAAAAATATCGTGGTCTACGGTATCTTCTGATGCTAGTTTAATCCAAAAATTAATTGAAAAATCTGAAGCTGTAGTAATACCAACTATGTCGGTACGACGAAAGTACTGCCCTGTGGTAGTGTTGAAGGCAGCGTTGTTGATAAGGCCATTCGTAAAGGTACACGTTCCATTGTTGGTGAACGTGTAACCATTACCAGTAGCGTCGGCCATGTTGCCAGACGTTTCATCGGCTTTAAGGTAAAAATGTAAATTGGTACTGAGTGCCATATTTTTACACTAAATCAATGTATTCCGGTTTAAAATTAGTTGTAAGCCAATTTTTCAGTGCCACGTACTTTGGTGCAGTATCAGCAATGTACCCCATAGCAATCCCATCACGTTCTACACGTTTGCGTAACTCGTTACGTTCAAGCCATAAATCACGGTCTTTTTGGTCTTGTGTTCGAGTATCACCAGTGTTTATTCCCGTAAGGTCAACAGTACCAGTTACAACAGTTACTGTGTCAGCTTTTTCTAGTCGTTCTATTTCTGATTTTATGCGTCGTTTCCACTCTGTTTCAGTGACATCTGGGCTAAAAGAAAATTTCTTATCAAATGCTCGGTCTGTAGTCGTAAAACGTACCAGCAAAATAAGCTGCTGATTAATTACGTCAATGTCTTTTTTAAGTATATCTGCTGTCCACATATTAATCTGAGTAGGCGTTAATGCCGTACTTTATTTTTATACTGAGTAAACGTGCGTCACCGGTCATGGTGTCACTTCCTGATGTAGCATTTCGGTAGGCTCGTAAAGCTACATATTCACCTCCTGCTGGTGTACCTCCAAGCGTAATGGCAGACGTGGCACTGGAAACATGGACATCACCATTAGCAATCCATGCGTCAGTTACTTCCTGAGCTGTACCCCATGCCTGGTCAATCGCCTCATCATTAGCGTATGAACGGCCTTGTAAGGCCCAGACGACGTTCCCAGCTGCTCCAGCTGCTGCAGTCCAGTAAAATTCTGCCGTAATAGTGCCTCCGTCGTAGTTGTCTGGCATCACTAGGTTCCAAAAAGCGTACTCAATAGTACTAGCATCAAAGTCGAGTACATAGTAGTCAACATCGTTTGTCCCAGCTTCTACCTTTGTGGCAGCAGCACAACCAGAAGTCGTAGTAGGTGTACCACCGGCTGCAGTAGCAATAAGGGTACGCTTGGCGTTAGCGTTGTTTACCAGTACGTTTGCACCAGTGGCGAGATATATATCAGACCACCCTAAAGCCGTAGTACCTAAAGCAGCACCGTCATTCGTTTGCGGTGAAATACTTGTATCACTAGTAATACCAGAAGCCCAACCACCGAAACGCAAAGCATTAGCAGACCGTTGGATGTAGTTGGTAGTACCACCAAAATTTATGTTTGAGTTTAAAAAAACTGAACCAAAGTTTAAACTCGATGTACCAAGGTCAAGTCCAGCATTTGTTGTTGGGTAGAGAGCTGCACCAGTTAGTTCAAGCTCATCAGCTTTAGTTCCGGCTGTAGTCACAGCAAACACAAATTTGCCATCTTCTGAAGCATTTGTTGGGTCAACAATGACTGATTTAAGTTGTGTGTACTCCACTAGACCTGCGCCACTATCTCTACCATCAAAAGTAATATAACCATTAACATCATTAGCTGCAGGTGACGCAGAGCTGTGTGTAAGTTTTACATACGGGCCAGTAACTCCAGTTGAATACGAATTTAATTCCAGATAGGCATCTGTGTCAGTAGAAGAAATGTCAAAATAAGAACCTGCAGTAGTAGAGCTTATTAACTGTGACGCTGTAGCATCAGAAAATATGCTAACATCAGCGGCGCCACCATTTACTAATACTTGATTTGATACAAGGTTAATAACTCCACTTCCGTTAGGGCTAATGTTTATATTAGCATTAGCACCGTCAGAAATAGTAATACTGCCTGTTGTTATATTACCTGTTTGTAATATAAGGTCATAGTTACCGTTAGATTGAATAGTTCCGTTTGCTGCACCTGAACCAACCGTAAATAAACCTTTAACTGTGGTTCCATCTTCAAATGTAGCGTTTTGACCACCACCAGCACCAAAATCAGCAACAAGTGAACCGCTATTTGAACGAAAAGCTAAACCAGCTGAAGATGCTGCCTGAATTTCCGGTGTGACCACTTCACCAGCAACGGTAAGTGTGTCTGTAGTAGTATCAAAAGTAAGAGCTGTGTCTCCTTCAAGGGTGCCGTCTCCTGTCCAGACACCAACTTGATTATTGACTGGTGTACCTACTTTAGTAACATCACCACCAGCAGCAATAGTAGCCCAGCTAGAGACCGTACCGTTAGTGGTAAGATATTTACCGTTGTTACCTGTTTGTGTTGGGAGAATAGAGTCGACATCACCAGCTCCAGCGGCGGAAATAGCCGTACCGTTGCCTTTAAGGATACCAGTGATGGTGGTTGAAATCGTAAGCGTTGGAGCAGATGGGTTGGCGTCAGAAGTGCCGGCAAAACCGTTCGCAGAAGCAATGGAGATTGTCTGTACCGTACCAGAACCTCCGCCGGCGAGGTCTACCAAGAGGCGATGCGTGGTTGGATTTGCGTACAGCGTAACTGGCGTAACCCCGTCTACGGAAGATACCGCAAGCAGGGTGGTTACAAAGTTTCCGTCTCTCTTAGCTTCAGCCATATTATGTTTCGTCTATAAGTAATTTACCATTAGAGTCAACGTACAGAGCAACTGGTGTGACACCATCTACGTCGGATACAGCTATCATTGTAGTGACAAAATTTTCATCTCGTAAAGCTCTGGCGGGACCGTTATCTGAACCTGTACTAGCATTATCTACTGAAAGCCCGTGTGTTGCTGGGTTTATTTCCACAGAAGCCACGGTTTCTCCGTCAGAATCGAGGACCGCAAGGATTGTTGGTACGTTATTTCCATCTCGTTTAGCATTTGTCATATATTAATTATTATGTCCACTGACCCACACTTGTCATCGTTGTGCTACCAATTCGGTTGAACTTTATGTACGAACCAATTGAGACAATGGCTGCGGCTGCGGTTGTTTGTGCGAAGGAAGGAATAATCGTACCCGCACCAGTTACTTCAAATGTCCCTTTAACAACAAAAGACATCGCTGTACCTGCTCCGGCAGTTACTATGTTTGTGGCTGTCTGACTGGCAATAACACTCCACATACCACCAACTGCCGCACCTGTTGTCTGTGAAGCGTTGTCTGTTCCCCATGCTTGCCAAAGAATAGAACCAAGCGTAGCTGTACCGGCACCAATGACGGAAAACTTACCATTACCAGACGTACCACTCATTGAAGTCATAGCAATAAGTCCTTCAAAGAGATAGGTGCCTGTTTCAAGGGTGAGCGTTCCACTTGCAGGGTTGTTGAAGATAGCTTGCTGTGATGTGTTTGATGTAAAGGTACGTGTGGCGTCGGCACGAATGATGTGCTCAACCGGAATGACACCACGGTTCCCTCCGTCAGTTGTGCCATAGAAACAGTCCCCATCCATTTCAATCGCACCGTCATCAGGTGTGGTCATCAGTGTGCCAGACTGTAATTTGATTGGTGCGTAGGTAGTATTTCCAGCTACAGGGATGATAGTGCCGTTATCATCTATGGTGGAAGCTGAGTTTTGAATAGTCGTACCACCTGTACCGTCAAAACGGACAATGGCGTTATCAGTTGAAGATACTGGGCCGGTGACGTTACCACCACCTGCTAGAGTGACCAGCTCCCATGATGTTTCACCAGCATTGACGCGGATAACTTTGTTAGCGTTTCCAGTGTATGAAAGGCCAGCGAGGTCGGTAATCTGAGCATCTGGGGCAACATAGTCAGTTCCAGCGACAGCACTTGAAAATCCACCAGAGCCATTACCTTTAAGTATAGCTGAACCAGAAGTAGCTGGAGCGTAATCAGTACTTGCTGTAGCAATTGCTAATGTGTTAGCTGCAGTACGTTTGACTAAACCTGTAGATGCCAAACCTGTAATAGTATCTTGGGTAATTGAACCACCAAGGGATGTTGAAGTTCCTGCAATGGTAATAGCTGAGTTTGCTAGTTTAGTATTGGATACAACACCGTTATCAATAGTCCATGTCGCGCCTGAGCCTGAAACAGTGATATCTCCTTTATCCCCGTCTGATACACCACCTGCTGGTGTAGCCCAAGTTCCATCTCCACGCCAAAAAGTTGTGGCTGAAGCACTAGTACCACTATTTAAATTAGTGACTGGCAGATTACCAGTAATGTCAGTTGTTAAGTCTACTTGTCCTCGGGTAATAGTTTGTCCTGAAATAGTAATGTAGTCATAAATTCCCGATAAAGTAACGTCACCAGTATTTGACCCACTAATTGTTGGTTTATTAAGGATTTGTGCATCACCTGATACAGCGTTCCAGTCAGCGTTGACGTTCACTTCTGCACCAGCTTGTATACCTGCTAATTTAGTCTCCTGGGCGGTTGTAAAAGAAGCGGTAGTGTTAGCAAGTACCGTTGTGTAACCCTGCACTGAGACACCTATAGCGTCAGTGTAGACAATGTTGCCGTCAGTAACGGCTGTATCAAATTGCGCTTTTGTGCCGGTAATCCCGACAATTGAGGTCTGGTCGCCAGTGTTAGTGCCACTTGTATTTCCAATAACAGTAAGTTGAGCATCGGTAACGTAGCGCTTATTACTTGAATCAGCTATGTCTGCGGTAGTGGCTGAAGCTCCTACTGTGACAAGACCCTTAGCATCGTAAGTAATCTTAGTGGCGGTACCGGCTACAATCGCGGCATTTTCATCTACTTTCCCATCAAGTGCGGTCTGAAGGTCGGTCTGAGCTGATAGGGTACCAGTGATAGTTCCCCACGCTGTCGCTCCACCAGGACCACCCGGTGTGAACTCAATCCCATCTTCGGTTAATTTAACAGTCAGGGTATCACCGCCGAAAGTAGCATACGAGTTAGGTACGTCAGATAGTTCGGTAAAGGCGGTTACTCCTGGCTGCTCGGTTTTCATAGTTTTGCAAGTACGTCTTGCAGGTTTTCTTTTTTGGTATTAAGGATAGCTTCTTCAGTAGTCAGTTTTACTCGGAGAGCTTCTAAGGCTTCAGCGGTAGCGGCATGAGTACGCGCCTCTTCATCGAGTGTCTTTTCTCGCGCAATCAGTGCATCAGCCTGCTCATCAAGGTCACGCTTAATTTGCTCTTCAGTAGCTTTAAGAGTTTCTACCCGTGAGCGTACTTCCGATTCTGAAGTAATAGCGCCTTCAAGAAGAGCTGTGGCTGCTGTTACTTTGGCATCTATTTCAATTAATAGATTATTTTTATAATCCAAATCTGCCTCTACCTTCCGTACGCTGTCTTCGAGAACAGCTTTGAGCTTAGTCAAGCGAGCATTTTCACTGTCAAGTAGGGTAATGCGGTCACGGACAGCATCAATCGCTGCCTGTGATTTAGGGTCGATAACGAGTGAAGAACCGGAGTTATTAACGTTCATACTAGTTGCTCATCTCTAATACCGTATAACGTGGAGAAGTACCAGCAATGGTAACTTCCCCACAGTAGATAGCTCCAACATCCTGGCTCATAATACCGCCGGTACCATCATCTTGAACGGTGGAACCTTTAAGTACCACGTGAAACACTGAACTGGTAGCTCCGCTGCCTAGTCGAACAAATAGAGGGTTAGTCCCTAAGTTCTGAATAGACCATTGAGTTCGTCGTGCATTGGCGGCTAAGGCTGTAGCCGCCGATGCAATCGCCGGTGTATTAGTAGCATTAGTGCTTTGGGATAAAATTGCTGTAGCGTCAACCATATTTTTTCTTTAGGCGATTAACTTCACGTTCCAGAGTTTTTTCACGGTCAATTATCTGTAGTTCCTTAACACGCAGCTTTTCAGCTTTAGTGTCAAGGTGCTCTGCTCTAATAATAATGTCGCGCTCTCTAGATGCAACAGTTATATCCCTTGTCTGTAGCTCTTTTTGCATCTTTTCCTGAAGGGAACGAGTAGTTTCGTAGATAGTCAGTGACTCCGTAACGTACCGTTTTGCCTCTTCATATGCCTCGGCGGTCTGTTGTCGGACTGACTCTATAAGGGTAAGTGCACTAAGCCCTTTTTGATAGTAAGAATTGCCTATAGCAGAGAGTTCTTTTAAAAGAGTAACAACTACTCTGATGCGGTCTAAACGCTCTTTAAAGGCCATTTTATGCCCTTCCAGAAGGTTTGTCGCTGTATCTAGTTCAGCTGCACGTATATCGAGCTGTTTTGTTCCTTCAGCCAGCTCTTTTCGGAGTTCATTTACCTGTGCAGCGACAGTTTCTCGTTCCGTTTCAATCTTTTTAATGTCTTCACTGATAGATTTAAGAGTATTTGTCCGAAACAGAGCCAGTGAAGCCTCTTCAGACGCGGCAATTTCCCGTAGTGAGTCAACTCTACGGGCTAATTTAATGCCTTCATCTATTTCTACGCGCTTTTTAGCAGCCTGGAGGGATGAAACCTCCTGTTTTGGCAGTAGTCTCATTGCCATACGGTGTAATCGTTAGGCTTTTAAGGCTTTTTCGCGTAGGTTAACGTTATCTTTAGCACCAAAAGCAGTTGTATTAAGTTCCCCTTCTTCGTTGCGGGACAAACTTTCTTCTACTGGAGCCTTTTTATCTTCAGTTACTAAAGCTTTAGCAATTGGCAATGGTTCAAGGCAGCGTTGAATGTACGGCGCAAGCTGGT
>JACCDR011587183.1_pt1 | contig 14856 bp, 22 predicted proteins | sample 7446431 | NCBI WGS metagenome assembly JACCDR01 (sample SAMN15323443, study PRJNA562643) | freshwater metagenome | isolation source: river surface water | place: USA:Blue River Watershed | collected 2017-08-17 | reverse complement strand
TGGTTCGAGTCCATGTCTGGCAACACGAGATAAGACACCCTTTGGGTGTTTTTTAGCGTGTTGTCGGACGGCGCAGCGTTCGAAGAACGCGAGGCGCGGACTCGAAGGGTTGTCGACGGACTGTGAGCGTAGCGATACAATTCCGTCATACAACCCGAACTGGATTCTGTAAGAATCGAGTCCATGTCTGGCAACAAGAGTGTAGAACGGTTTAATAATCGGATTACACAGGTCTTGCCTGTGTAATTGTTTTACGTATGACAACAGGAACGCCAACGTAGACAGGTTTTGTAATGGTAAAATCAATCCGTGATTCCGAATAATTCACCATGGATACAACAGCTCAAGCGCACACGGCCTGTGGACCGGCTTGATGCGGATGTGCACGCCGATGTCGTTATAGTGGGTGGAGGCATCGCGGGTATAACAACTGCTTTTTTCACCCTGCGTAATACAGAACAATCGGTAGTTCTCCTTGAAGCAGACAAAATTGCGCATGGCGCAACGGGGCACAATGCCGGGCAATTGACCAGCTATTTTGAACGCCCGCTGCATGATTTGGTCGCCGAGTTTGGGCTTCAGCGCGCTGTTGAAGCACAGCGCAACGTAGAGTCGGGCTGGACCTTGCTTGATCAGATACTTGCTGAAACACAACTCCAGACCCCTGTGTATCGATTTACTGGGTATGCAGGGCTCTCTACTCTTGAGCAACTCGTCGAACACCTCAAGAACAATCGGTGTCGACTCGAGGGTGGTCTCAATGCGCGCGTGATTATGGTTGCTGAGGAATGGGAAGGAAGAAATCACATACCTGAGGAATACCGCGACCTCATTACTATTACTCCGCATTCGGATGTGCTCAGTCTCCTTGAGACGAGCAACGAGGGCTTCATCGCATGCATTTCTGCAGAGAAAGGGTGCATGAACAGCGCACTCTTTAGCGAGGAGCTCGCGGGGTATCTCCTCTCCACGTACAAAGACCGTTTTTCACTCTACGAGGAATCTCCGGTGCAGTCTGTGAATCTCACGCAGACGAATGCAGAACTGAGAGTAGCAACGCATACCGTTACCGCAACGAAGGTCGTCTTGTGTACGAATGGTTTCGAGAACTTTACTATTGAGAACAAGGAGGGGCCGGCAATAGACACTAAGTTCCATCATGCAATCGCAGGAAGGATCGGATACATGTCTGGCTACCTGGAACCACTGAATCATCCCCCCACAGCGATAAGTTATTATTCTGAGCCGAAGGAGAAGACTAATGACCCTGCAGGTGAACAATACTTCTATCTCACGCGTCGACCATATGAACACGACGCCAAAGATCCTCATAACCTGATATGCGCTGGTGGTCCGGAGAAGGTGCTGCCGAACGGTGCCGAATATTCCCGAGAGGATTATTGTCAGGAAGACATGCGCTCACGCATCGACGAATTTTTGCGGGATAACTACGGTAAGCATCCGAGCAATGAGACTACCTATGCCTTCTGCTGGCACGGACTCATGGGATACACTCCAAATCGCGTGAGAAGGATCGGGCCTGAGCCATGTAACCCAACGTTGCTCTACAATATCGGCTGTAACGGCGTTGGTATTCTGCCATCCATCTTCGGAGGTTTAAGGATATCGCACTTCTTGCGCGGAGATTCCGTCGAACCATCGATCTTCGATCCTGATGATCAGCGGTGCGAATTGCCCGAATACGGCAACTGATGGTTTTTCTTGTGATGTTCCTGATGACATGCAGGCAGGTCTGGGTTCACTGGCACTCCCTTCATCGTCAAATGGACTCGAAGGGTTTTCGATGGATTATGCGTGGAGCCCAGAATGTGCCACACACCCTAAGCTGTATTCAGTAAGGATCGAGTCCTTATCCGGCAACCGAATCGATTATTTTGATACAACTCAAGGGATGATTTATATCCTCGGCGGCGCGGCACGTTCCGGCAAAACCTTGCTTTCTCGTAGAGCAGTGGTTGAAAGGGGAGTGCCGTACTTCCCGCTCGATGCGGTGTGGGGAGGGTTAGCAGGAGGGGCGCCCCAGCTCGGCATCACGTGGGACCAGGCGTTCATCGAGCGTGCCGAGAGAATGTGGCCGATAACTAAACCAGTGCTCAGCTTTTTCTTCCACGAAGACGCGGATTTCCTCATCGAGGGGGATACCATACTGCCGAAGCACGTTCGCGAATTGATGGACGAAGGGAATGCAGTGCGATGCTGTTTCCTTGGCTATACGGAACTGACTACAGAGGAGAAACTTGCGCTCGTGCGCACGCACCAGCAGGGCAATCGCGATTGGACGAATACCATCTCCGATGAAGAGATGGCTCGGTACGTCGAGGAGATGATTGTGTTCAGTACGTATCTTAAGTCGGAGTGCGAGCGCTGCGTGATCCCATACTTCGACATCTCGCACGATTTCGACACTCCGCGAGAGGAGGCGTTCAGATATCTGTTCGGGTGATGCGTTCTCGTATACCACGCATCTCGTTCATCAGGTTTTTCACTCGTGACTGAGAGTCCTGTTTGACAACGCATCGCATCGGGACCATCATCGTACCGGAACGAGATCATCTACAGGAGATACATTGAATGATGTCTATCGACATCCGAACCATCACTCCCGAGCAGTGCGAAATGATCCTCACGGATCCCGAGTTTCATCATCGACACCACGGTGCCGATGTTGACGAACAGCCGCGATCCTACTTTGAATGCGCGATCGACGCATTCGTCGAGAGTGGTCCGAGCCCCGTGCAACGGCTTATCGTCCTTCAGAAGGTCGTGCACGTGACGCTTGAGCATTGGGATGAGATCGTGAGAATCGGGCGTGGGCGGTTCCCGATATCGGTCAATCCGCTCTCGTGCATCCCGCGCATCGCGCACGTGAAGCAGGCGGCCGACCACGACCTCATGGAGTTCGTGCTCCGGTTGTGGGACCGCGCCACGGAAAGCGGTGACCTTACCTCGCGGGCGGTCATCTTCCTCGCCGAAGGGCTCGGAGCGCACGTACCGCTCACGAACGATCAGCTCGTAGACCTGTACCGAACGCATTTCACGGACTACTCGCGGATTGCGCTCGCTATTCTGTGCGCACGCGGGGAGCGCGATCGCGCACGGTGTCTCTTCGAAGAGAATATCGCGCGATACGGAAACAACGCCGACCCGTCGACTATGGACGATCTCGTGCGTGATGGTCTGCCGTTCGAGTCCGTGAAAATGTGGCTCGACCAGAGCGTGAATGCGGAAGAAGGCTATGCGAAATTGCGTAGCGACGCCATCGTTCGGTGGAGAGCACTCGCAAAGAAGTACGAGCAGACCGCTTCGGTATGAAGCGGTCTTTTTATGTAATACGGATCAAGCGCGTGTGTAGTAGAAGGTGAGGCAGAGCGCTCGGCACGGACACACATGGGCAGTCGCGATACCAATCGCGTACCACACACGAGCCGTTGCTGCGCCGCTTCACCATGACTTTCGCGAAGTCGATCGCTATACGATAAGGTCACTCATTCATATGATCAGAAACGCACTCATCGCACTTGCGGCGTTCGTCGTCGCCGGTGCCGAACTCGCAGCCCGCGATGCGCTCGAGGTGGAGGATGTCAGTGAGATCGATATCACGACCGCGAGCGGCGCACGCTCATGCTTATCGAGGTCCCGATGAGTGCGTAGCGCGCGTACGACCTTGGTATACTGATGACCATGAGACATTTCACAGGAAGATGCGGATGCGGCAAGGTCGCGTACGAAGTCGATGCCGATGTCGAGGGCGTCGTCTCGTGCCATTGCACGCTCTGCCAGCGGCTTCACGGCAATTACAACCCGATGATCGTCGTCGACAAGACGGCGTTTCATTTCACGAGCGAAGAAGGTCTCGCATGGTTCGATTCATCGAACGAAGCGCGTCGCGGTTTCTGCGCATCGTGCGGCAGCGCGCTCTTCAAAGAGCAGAAGACCGGTCAGAAGATCCTGGTCGCGGTCGGAAGCCTCGATGATAGTTCGGGTCTCGTGAACATGAAGAATGTCTTCACTGAAGAGGCGGGCGCGTACTACGTGATGCCGCCGAGTCGATAAGGATATGCGATCGAATATACGCACGTACGTCGTGCCGGTCCTCGCGGGGACGCTCAGCGCATTCTTCGTCATGATGGTCTTCGAGTACGTGAACTCGCATTTCTATCCGCTTCCCGCGGACCTCAATTGGAAAGACGCGGACGCGGTCGAAGCATTCACCGCGTCGCTTCCGTGGAAGGCGTACGTACTCGTGCTCATGGGGTGGGTCGTCGGTTCCACGGTCGCTGGGTACGTGACCGCGCGCCTCGCGCGCGTACGCGCGTTCGTGCACGTCATGACCGCGGGCGGCATCCTGACGCTCATGGGTCTCGTCAACAATATGATGCTCGGACACTCGATCGCGTTCAACATCATGAGCCTCCCGATCTTCGGCCTCTTCTCCTACTTCGGCTATACGCGCACGCGACGCAGTCGTTTAGGACAGGATCCATCGTTCACTACTCATCGTTAATCGTCATCCTAGTATGAAATACGCACCCATCATCGGTCTGGTCTCTGTCATCGTTCTCGTCGGCGCATGGTATCTCGCGACCGAGCGGGGAGATGTTCAGGCGCCAGCCACTTCGACTGAAGACGCGGTTACGGCGAATGTGGAATCGATGGTGACCCCGAACGCTGTTCCGATCACGACAGAGGAGATCGAGTATTACCCGGGAGCCATCGGTTATTTCGCGCGCCCCGATGTCGAAGGTTCGCACCCTGGTGTCGTTATGATCCACGAGAACCGCGGTCTTCGCCCTGAGATTCGTTCCGCTGCTGAGGAACTCGCAAAAGCAGGGTATCTCGTTCTTGCGGTCAACCTCCTCGACGGCGTCGCTGAGGATCAGGAGGGCGCTCGTGCCCTTACCGCGAAGTTCGATCAGCAGAAGGGTATCGAGAACATGCGCGCAGCAGTCGCGTATCTTCGTGACGCAGGTGTGCCTCGCATCGCATCTCTTGGATGGTGCTTCGGTGGTCGTCAGTCGATCGAGCTCGCGATATCGGGTGAATCGCTTGATGCGACCGTCGTCTACTATGGTGGTGGTATGGCGACGACGACAGCAGCGCTCGCGCCCATCTCATGGCCCGTTCTCGGCATCTTCGGCGATCAGGATCGCGTGATCCCGCTCGCGCACGTCGATGCGTTCAAAGAATCGCTCACTACTCTTGATATCGAGCATGAAGTACATGTGTACCCCGGTGTCGGACACGCGTTCGCGAATCCGTCCGGTCCTAACTACGCCCCTGAGCCAACGGCGGATGCGTGGGCGAAGACGCTCGCGTTCCTCGATAGGACATTGCGCCCCGGGGACAGCCTTCCGCAAGAATAATCGCATCTCACCATGAGCATCGATCACGACGTACGCATCGGTCATGTGCATCTGACCGTCTCCGACCTCGAGCGATCGCTCGCGTTCTATCGCGATATCCTCGGATTCGAAGTCATGGCCCGATACGGTGACCATGCGGCATTTATATCCGCGGGTGGATATCACCACCATATCGCCCTCAACACGTGGGCAGGGAAGGGTGCGACACCGCCACCTCCGGGCCACACGGGCTTGTATCATTTCGCGATCCTCTACCCGAGCCGTACCGAGCTGGCGAAGGCGCTTAAGGCACTCGAGGACGCCGAATATCCGCTCGCAGGAGCAGCCGATCACGGTGTTTCCGAGGCGGTGTATCTCAACGATCCCGATATGAATGGCGTCGAACTCTATGTCGATCGCCCGGAATCAGAATGGCCGCGGAACCCTAATGGTTCGCTCGCCATGGTGACCGAACCACTGAACGTGGACGCGATCCGCGCGCTCGCAGGGTAGTCACTTTTCTCGGGTGCGCGTGGTATAGAAAAAGATGAGCATCCGAGCATATCTTCTCGATTTCGTGTACTTCTGCGTACGCGAAGCACGTGCTGCCGCTTTTGCAGGGTCGTTCCTCGCGCTTCTCGTCTTTACGCATCTCGTACCGGAACCTCTCGGCGTCGCTCGGGCGGATTTTTTGTTCGTCATGGCGGTGCTCATTCAGGCGACGTTCATCTGGTTCCGGCTTGAAACAGTAGATGAAGCGAAGGCAATAGCGCTCTTCCATATGATCGGTCTTGCGCTCGAACTCTACAAGACGCACCCCGCGATCGGTTCGTGGTCGTATGCGGACCCCGGATTCTTTCATATCGCGCATGTACCGCTCTATACCGGGTTCATGTACGCTGCTGTGGGGAGTTACGTCGTACAGGCGTGGAAGACGCTCCATCTGCGCATCGAACGTCATCCTCCGTACGTCGCAAGCGGCGCACTGTGCGTCGCGATATACATCAACTTCTTCACGAATCATTTCGTGTACGACGCACGCATCGTGCTCATCGCGCTCGTGTTCCTCCTGTATCGAAAGACTGTCGTCCATTTCACTCCGCGAGCGCGATCGTACCGCATGCCCCTCACGCTCGGGTTCGCGCTCGTCGGATTCTTCGTGTGGCTCGCTGAGAATATCGGTACGTATACTGGTGCGTGGACCTACCCGAATCAGGTGCATGCATGGAACGTGGTCAGTTTTCAGAAGATCTCCTCGTGGTTCCTTCTCGTCATCATATGCTTCATCACCGTAGCTGTCCTCAAGCGGGTGAAAGAGGGTAGGGCGCCCGCACAGAGGGCAGTCGGGCCAATCCTTTGAAGGCCTGCACGAAGCATGCTAGCGTTATCCCTATGAGATTCATAAAACGCATCGGCATCATCCTCAGAGAGAGTTTCTACGGGCCGACACGGTACGCGCGCGTAGCGAAGGGCACTGCGCTCGCCGGGGTCAAATACGCGTTTTTCGCAGCCACGATCGGAGTCGTGTCCTTTGGGACCATGCTCCTGATCGGCGTTTTCGCATTCTCAGGCGTCGATCTGAGTCGAGACGCCATCGATCGCGTCTATCCTGAGGGCCTCGAGATCACCATCAAGGACGGTGTGGCGTCGACGAATCAAGCAGAACCGATCCTTGTGCGAACGGATGACATGATCACTGCCTTTAACTTGCCTCCGAATCTTCGTCGTGTGGAAGGAGTCAGTACGTATGAGCACATGCTCGTCATCGATACGACGCGCACGCTCACGCTCGACGATGTCGAAGCCTACAACGCATGGTCCGTCCTCGGGAGCACCGCTATCTATACGCATGACGATGAGGGCGGTATCAGTGTGCAGCCTCTCCGTGGGACATCCGATGATGTGATTACCGAGGCGGCCGCTATCGATATGCTCGAGAGCATCCGACCGATCATCGTCTGGGGCGTTCCGTTCGTGATCATCACGATCGGTCTCTTCTTCGTATTGTTCTTCGGCATCTTCCTCCTCGCGCTCGCCGCACCCGCATCACTTGTCGTGAAGCTCATCGCACGATTCCAGGGGTTCACCGTATCGTACAGCGGCGCCTATGCCGTGTCGCTTCTCGCGATGGTCGCGGTGTGCACTGTCGGCACGATCTTCGGATTGCTCCACATCAATCTCCCATTCATCGTCGATGTGATTCTCTTCTGTGCTCTTGTGATCGCGAATCTGAAGCCTCGTGCTACTTCGCCTGAAGCGTCCGCGTCTGCGGAGGTTGTGACGTCGACTGTCGGAGGGGATACAAGTAATAATCAGTAGAAACAACCATGACATTCATCGATGCATATTTCACCCATACCGAGCTTATCTTCGCGTTGAACCTCGTTCTCGCTATCCTGCTCGGCTTCCTGATCGGTGCGGAGCGTGAATCGCGCGGTAAAGACGCGGGCATCAGCACCCACTCCCTTGTGATCGGTGGCTCGATGCTCTTCACCTACCTCTCCATGATGGTCGACCCTGCCTCCACGTCACGCATCGCCGCGCAAATCGTCTCTGGCATCGGTTTCTTGGGTGCGGGCCTCATCCTGAAGGACGGTGCGAGCGTCAAGAACCTCACCACAGCAGCGAGTCTCTGGTTCGCAGGAGCGATCGGTATGGCGATCGGCTTCGGTTTCTACATGGTGGCCATCATCGCGGCTGTCGCGTCACTCCTCATCCCTAAGATTCCGCACTTTAAGCGCATGAAGCGCACAGATGGCGCCGTCCACATGGAAGATTAGTCCATGGATACGCTCTCGCACGGTCTGTACGCCGGTGTCGCTGTCGGTCGTGCCTCGAAAAAGGAGTACACGTTCGCCTTTCTCATGGGCGTCGCTCCGGACATCCTTGTGTTCGGCACCTTCATAGCGCTCGGGCTCCTGGGATTCATCGACGCGCCGCGCATGGGAGGGAGGCCGGATATCGCGGACATCCCGCCGTTCGTCTTTCGGCTTTACGACATCACGCACAGTCTCATCGTGTACGCGGGCATCTTCGCCGCACTGTGGTTCATAGGGAAGTGGCAGCTCGCACGCCTCTCGCTCGGATGGCCGCTTCATATCCTCGTGGATATACCGACGCATACGACGGAGTTCTTTCCCACGCCGTTCCTTTGGCCGATAGCAGACACCCGTTTCGACGGCGTCTCTTGGTCGACGCCGTGGATCTTCATCCCGAATGTCCTCATCATCGTCGGGCTCTATCTCTGGTGGTTCATATCCAGTAGGAAACGCACCACATCACACTAGTGTAACCGCTCGCACATCGAACGGATGGCCTTGGTATACTATGAGACATGCGACTCCATCTCTCACATGAACGATGCGTGGCGTGCGAGGGCGGCGTGCCGCCACTCGCGCGCAGAGAAGCCGAAGCGCTGATCGTGGAGACGCCAGGATGGGTGTTGGACACTGACGCACGCTCTATCTCTCGTGTGTACACCTTCGCTGATTTCAAAGAGGCGCTCGCGTTCGTCGATCGGGTCGGGGCGATCGCCGAAGCGGATGGCCATCATCCCGACATCCACCTCACAGGATGGAACCATGTGCGCCTCGATCTCTCGACGCACGCGATCGGAGGCCTTTCGCGGAACGATTTCATACTTGCAGCTAAGATCGACGCATGACGCTCGATGGGATCCCCATAGAGACGAGGACGTCGCGACGCACGAAGCGGATGCGCGTGACTGTGTACCCGGGCGGACGGGTGGTCGTTTCGCGTCCGCGATCCGCGACGGATGGCGGCGTCACGCGATTCATTCGTGAGTTCGAGTCGTGGATACGGCGAGAAGTGAACAGGATGAAGCATGTCTCCGTGCCGACACCACGACTCCAAGGTGCGCGCGCAGACTACCTCGCGCGGAAGGAGGCGGCGAGGATGCGCATCACCGAGTGCGTAGAGGAGTTCGCCAGGCGCTACGGTGTGCGTTATGGTCGCATTTCTATCAAGAACATGACGTCGCGGTGGGGAAGTTGCTCCGCGAAGCGGAATCTCAACTTCCATTACAAGGCCGTCGATCTCCCACAGGACCTCCTTGAGTACCTCGTCGTGCACGAGGTATGTCATCTCGTGGAGATGAATCACGGACCGCGCTTCTGGGAACTCGTTGCGAAGGAGGTGCCGGACTACCGTGCGCTTCGTCACCGGTTACGCGTAGAGCATGCCTGACGACTTCACATTCGTGACCTCTACTCTCGAGGATGGGAACATGTCCGATCGATTCGACGTATCTGAAACTATCGCGAGGAATCGTGCGCGATTCCTCGCGCGCGTTCATGCAGAGACGAAGCGCCTCGCCGTCATGCATGTCATGCACGGTAATACAATCGTGCGCATCGATGGCACGGATGTGCCGCAAACCCCGATCGTAGCAGAGGCACTCATGACGAACGATGCGTCACACGCCCTCTTCCTCCTCACCGCGGACTGTCTCCCGGTCGCGTACGTCGATCGCGCGCATGGCGCCTTCGCACTCGCGCATCTTGGGTGGCGTCCCGCTGCGAAAGGGCTCGCACGCGCCGTGGTCGAGGCTATGTGCGTGGCCTATGGGACCGAGTCGAGCGACCTCGTCGTATCTATCGGTCCCGGGATCGCTGCGGCATCCTATGCTATGGAAACGGTCGATCAGCAGGGCGAAGCGTGGCATCCATTCATAATGAGAGGAGTCGATGGTCTCATGCATGTCGATCTCAAAGGCTTCGTTCGGGCTGAACTGGTCCGAGCGGGGGTGCGACCTGATGCTGTTATCGTGCATGAAGCGGACACTTGCGCTGATCCGATGTATTTCTCCCACTACCGTTCGCGCACCGCAGGTTCCTCCGAGGGCAGGATGGCGAGCATCCTCCTCTACCGATAGGGGTGTTATAATGCCAGCCGCATATGCATAAGATCGCATTCATTTTCGTGCTCGGCCTTGTGACGGGCTACATGATCGCCGGGCTCTCTGATGCAACCGTCGCTCCGCAGGGAGGCACACCGTCTGAAACGCACAACGCTGTCACTGAGTCGGTTGCCGCGACCGATGGCGCCTCTCCGTGGCTCGAGGACGAGCAGGAGGCGAAGACCAAGACGCTGATTGATGAGCGTATCGGCGTGCGGCTCTCGTATCGCACCGAACCGCATGGGTACATGGTGAAGGCTGCGGTGCCGGCGCCGAGCGATCCCACGTTCATAAAGGGGTACGAATTCATGCTCATCGATGATGCAGAGGCGATGCAGCGGGGAATGGGTGACACGGAGGGTCCTGCCACTATCATGCTATTCGCGTACAAGAATCCCGACCGCCTCGCACCGAGCGTGTGGGCGAGCGCCAACCCTTCGCTTTCGGGTATACAAAGGGCCCGAAGCGACACCGACGACATGGCCGTCGGTGGTGCGAACGGCGTGCGCTACGTAGCCGACGGGCTCTATCTGACCGATACGGTCATCGTCGCCGAGGGGAATTTGATGTACGTCATCACCGGTTCTTATATCGATGAATACGACGCGACCTTCGTCGATTTCGATCCATTCCTTGAGTCAATCGAATTCATGCCGGTTTCATGAAGTATTTTTTGATCGCACTCTCGCTGTGTGCGTTTGTCCTCACGACGAGCGTACCCGTACCTACGCACGCTTCAGCACGCACCGAGCGCGCTTCGTGGGTCGCCGCAGCAAAGGCGGAGCGAAAAGCGAAGAAGTTCGGCAGGAAACCCGTAAAGGAGTTCGCGGTGCCCGTCCTCGGCGTCCAGGTCGAGGAGCTCTCGGACACGTGGGGCGATGCGCGTTCGAATGGCCGCACGCATGAAGGCGTCGACATCATAGCGCCGCGCGGGTCTGTGATCGTGTCTCCGACCAAAGCGGTGGTGATCCGAATCGGTAAGGATGCGCTTGGGGGGAACGTGGTCTACACCGCGAACGCTGGTGGTGAACGCTACTACTATGCGCATCTCGATCGCGTCGCAAACGGGCTCAAGGTTGGACAGGAACTCAAGATTGGTGACGTCATCGGCTACGTAGGGAATACAGGAAATGCATCGTCGACTGTGCCGCATCTCCACCTCGGTATCTACGGCAAGAAAGGCGCGACGAACCCGTTCCCGCGCATCACAAAGGAGCTCTCGACTGAGATGCAGAAGAAGATTATTGCGAGCGAACTCATGAAGAAAAAGACTGAGCTCGCACAGAAGAAATAGGGGCTTTTCGGCACTGACTCTACGAGCGAACCCCGAGGCGCCTGTAACGAAACGGGCGCTTTTGTGCATATACAGGTAGAGTGGTACGCATGGTACGCGAAGAACACGATATACAAGCGCTCGTTCGTGAGAGTGCGAGTGGGGATACCCAGAGCTTCAAAATGCTCTACGAAACCCTCGTAGATCGTGTCTTTGCGTACGTGCGCTACCGCACAAAAAACGTGGACGACGCGACGGATGTGACCCAGGACGCCCTGGTGGCGCTCCATAAGGCCCTCACAACCTTCACGTACCGTTCCCAGGGAGAGTTCTATGCATTCGTCTTTACCATCGTACGTCGTACGCTTGCTCGGTACTACGAGGCGAATACGCACTCCCGCGAAGCGGTTCACATGGATATGGCAGAGATTGCGGACGTGCCGGACGACGGATCACTTCGGCATGATGTAACCCGAGCACTCGAAACACTGGATGAACCTGCACGAGAAATTGTGATACTGCACCACTGGTCGCGATACACGTTCGGAGAGATTGCCGCAATTATGGACATGCAAGAATCCGCAGTACGTGTCCGACACCACCGCGCATTGAAGACCCTGAAGACTCATTTTGATACACCATGAAAGATATGAATGACACACACGACATAGAGCGGAAGATTGAGGCGGCACATGCACCGCTCTCTGCTGATGCGCGCGCGCGTATGTGGTCACACATCGAGTCGCAGATAGCGAAGAAGCACGCAGTGCTCTCGCCCTACGTCTTCATGTCTCATATCACCCATATGCGCGCGCTCGTGCCTGCGACACTCGCACTCATCGTCATTGTAGGGCTCGGGGGTACCGCGCTCGCAAGCGAATCTGCACGCCCTGGCGATGCGCTCTTTCCTATAGACCGCGCCATCGAGACGGTGCGCCTTTCAGTTGCGCGAGACGATGCCACGCGCGTTGCGCTCACACATACGTTTACCGATGAACGCTTTGCAGAGCTTAAGGCATTAATTGACGACGGTTCACTTACTGATGCAACCACCCGTACCGAGCGCATCGATGAGGCTGTTGCTGTGACGCTCGCTCTTATCGATGAAGCGGGCGTAGCAGATGATGCACGCATTGCTCACTTGGCGAACGAATTGCGCAACGCAAATGTTGAGGTTCGCGACGACCGCATCCGTGCACGTTGGGACGATGAACACATCGAGGTGCGCCACGATGACGATGACGATGAACGTATCGAATACCGTGGCGAGGATGGTGAGCGCATCCGCATTGAAGAAAAAGACGGTGAGGTGCGCGTGAAGTCCTCTTCAGGTGACGAAAGTGATGATGAAGGTAGTGATTCGAGTGAAGACGATTCGCACAATAATTCAAATGACGACTCCGACGTCGACAGCGATACGTCATCAGAAAGTGGTTCAGACGATGACACTGAGGTGCGCGACGATTCGGACAATCGTGACGAAGACTCAAGTGGAAACGGCTCTGGAAAGGATTCGGAGGACGATTCCGATGAAGATTCGTCTGGTAGTGGCAGTTCAGGGTCTGGAAAGGGTTCTGACGACGATTAGCCCGGTGCTAGAATGCAGGGCATGGCGACCATGCACCGATTCTCTGCGAAGGTGTGGCTGTATCCAGGCGAAACCGCCTCGTGGCATTTCATAACCGTACCCAAGGTACTTTCGGCGCAACTGAAGAAGAAACATGGTGCAACGGCACGTGGGTGGGGCTCACTGCCCGTTGAGGTACGAATTGGTAAGACGTCGTGGACTACCTCTATTTTTCCGGATTCAAAATCAGGCACCTATCTGTTGCCGGTGAAGGCGAATGTCCGCCGAAGTGAAGGACTTTTTGATGGCGATAGCACTGAGGTGCGTGTTGCGGTTCGGAAGTAGGTATTCAACAGCCCACCATCATTTTCTCTCGGAGTGTTGGTATTATGTGAACCATAGCCCCTTAGCACTATTCACCATGGCAAAAGGAAATTTCCGCAATCAGAAGGAGAAAAAGAAGCCAAAGAAGGACAAGACGGTAAAGAATTAGTAAAGCGCCCCACACGGGGCGCTTTTGGTTTATACTGTGGCATCGATATGGGAGCTACCAAATCTACCCGCATGAAGATCGTGCGAGAAGCAAAGGATTTTTCTGTGTACGTTGTTCGATGTGCGGATGGAACGTTGTATACCGGCGTTACGAACGATGTGACAGCGCGCATTCGCGAACACAACTCTGCGACCATTGGGGCAAAGTACACGCGCTCGCGCCGCCCGGTGCGCCTCGCGTACCATGAGAAGGGATATACGCACGGCGAAGCGCTTTCGCGCGAGTACGCAGTAAAGCAGCTCTCGCGCATGCAGAAGGAGGCACTCATCAAAACGAAACCGACGAAGAAGACGAAGCCGGCTTTGAAAAAGAAGTCGTAAGGGCGGTGCTATACTGCGTGTATGAATGAATCCTATCAGTGGTACGCAGAACTCATAAAGCCAACGTGGGCGCCGCCTGCATGGCTCTTCGGCCCTGTGTGGACTGTTCTCTACGCCATCATCGCAATTACCTTTGGTATGGTGGCACTTAAGGTCTGGCGCGGTGAGATTCCACCTATTGTCCTGCTCCCATTTGTCATCAACCTCATCGCGAACGTTGCGTTTACACCACTGCAGTTCGGCCTCCGCTCGAACACGCTCGCTGCTATCGACATCGTGGTGGTGCTCGGCTCGCTCATCTGGGCGCTTATTGCGATTCGCCCGTACCTCCCGGTGGTGGCGTACGCAAACATCCCGTACCTTGCCTGGGTATCCTTTGCAACGGTACTGCAGTTTGCGGTGACCTACCTGAATTGGAACCGTTGAAAGCAGGCCACTATGGGCCGCGTAGTATAGAATGAGAGGATATGGATGATGGCATGACTGATGCCGAAATCGTTCGATTGACCTTAGCGGATAAGGAGCATTTTGCTGTGCTCGTTATGCGCTACGAAGAACGCTTGCGTCGGTACGTACGCCGGCTTGGCGTGCGCAATCAGGAAGACCAAGACGACCTCCTCCAGGATATTTTCGTAAAGGTCTACAAAAATTTGAATGCCTACGACCAAGGGCTCCCATTTTCTTCGTGGGTGTACCGTATTGCACACAACGAGGCGGTGAGTCTCTTTAGGCGACGCAGTTCGCGTCCTGAGGGAACTCAGGTAGACGATGGCGACGAAATCGTGCAAACACTTGCTGCGAAGGATGACGTGATGCACGATGCCATTTTGCGACACGAAGGGCACGAACTCATGCAGGCAAT
>JACCDR012208767.1_pt1 | contig 14857 bp, 30 predicted proteins | sample 7446431 | NCBI WGS metagenome assembly JACCDR01 (sample SAMN15323443, study PRJNA562643) | freshwater metagenome | isolation source: river surface water | place: USA:Blue River Watershed | collected 2017-08-17 | reverse complement strand
GGGGGGACGAGACACACGAGACGCACACTAGACATCGACAGCAAGGTGCCGCATACAACCAGGCCCGGCAACCATGCTTCAACTCATACCAATTGATCGTTGATCAATTGGTATGATTACACGTTTTGGATTGCGTACAGCACATGCCCGTCGGGGCCGCTGTACTGCACATACCTGCGCCGACCGCATCCGACAGCTGATTGTCGGTCAGCTCTCGCACCTTCTCCTGATTGATGGACAGTTTGCTCTTTTGCTTCTTATTCATAAACGTGTACCTCCACCTTCTTATCTCCATTATTTAGTTTATTTTTCACTATCCTTGATCAAATACCAAACCCAACAAAGAGCCGGAATACAACAGAACGTCAGAATTCCGATAACTTCACGGGCTTGATGATCTTGCTCTAGTGTCGTTGAAGCAGACGCTGGAAGTATGTGCATAATTCCAGACAGAAAACATATTCCAGAAACAAACATCAGAAACACCTCAATCTCATGTCGGTGTTTCATAACCTATTTTCCGATGCGAAGAGCGGCAGTCGCTCGATAGTGCCAGGTTTTTGCTTCGGTCTCTGCCGTTTTTAATCTTGCAGTTAGTCGAGCAATTTCTTTTTCGAGGAGTTTCTTTTCTGTTATGTTTTCGGTGATCCTATTTGCGACGTGGCGTCTCCACATGTAGTGGATAAGACCTCCACCTAGGATTATACCAATCAGTAAGGAGATAGAACACGCGGCGAATAAACTCATGTTTAACGTCCTTTATTACTTATCTCCGATTCAAAGACTCCTTTGAACGATAGAGCTATATTGGCTCTTTTGAATAATTTGATAAGTTTCTTTTCTCTTGATGACATGGAGTATTTCGGACTATCATTAATATCCATTGCTTTGATAGCTAGGTTACTATTGGTTAATATATTTTCTTCGTTGTCGTCAGTATCTATTGATATAAATGCTGCCGGCCAATCTATATTTGGCGCGCTTTCTGGATCGGTACAGCGTTCGATTTGATCTGGAGCGGCTCCGCATTTAAGTGCTAGAAATCCTAAACAACACATAGTTCCATCGATATTCAGAAGACAATCTTGTCCCCACGTAGCTCTGTCAATAACAAGCTTTGTGATCTTCATTTTATTCTCTTTATCACTTAATGCCAATGGCTTGACAAAGCAGTGCTCGGACACTATCGAGCGCTGAGTCGCGTGAATCAGGTTTTGTGGAGTCTGTTTCTTTTAGTATTTTTAAATAATCAAGAATAGAGATGGCGTTAGCTATTTGATGAACAACATATTGCGGATTATTCTTTACGTGTTCGACACGTTGTTCTGACTCTGCGTAAGCAGTATTCAACGCACTAGGTAGTGTTTCAGACATAAGATCTTATGCCTTCGTTTGTGTAAGTTTACTAGTTAAAAAACAGAGCGAGAGACTCGATTAATTTGATTCGAGTCTCTGCGCAACTACTTTTTATCTTCTTCGGTATTACGACTTTCTGACTGAAGCTGTTCGAGAGTTTCCTCCTTCATCTTTGGCGTTATCGTTCTGGGTAATGTCAACGCCACCGTCTCTGCTTCAGCTGATACATCGATAACCGGACGTTGTTTCGTGTTTTGGATTTTAATCCATTCGTCTTTTGTCAGTCGCAGTATCACATCATACGGTACAATACCGCTCGTCAAGCGATACATCAGAGCTTCACGATAGGCTTCGCTCTCTTGCTCCGGTGATGGCGTTGACGAGGTATTATCTTTTACCGTGGTGCCTCCCGTATCATGGGAGGGTGGTTTTCACTAACCACAGAAATGTCTGGTGACGAATCCAGTCTGCTCATAGCATGGCGAAGAGACGTCTGCAATCTACGAACGCTGGCGGCCATCATGAGTACTTCTTCTGCGTCTCTTTTTCCGGCCGCTATTGTTTCTTCGTTTTCCCCGCGACTGATTGAATCTATTTTGTCGGCCAACAATCTGAGCGGATGAAGCTGGACACGAATCAACAAATACATGATACAGCTTAGGATTATCTCGAAAACAACGAATCCAAGAATTAGCTGTGTCATGACCGACTTACGAACAATGGCGATTTTATCTTGGCGAACTCCGACTCGGAACGACCCCCAATGAAATATCTCTTTGGTAGTCGGATTCCTGATCCATATTGGATAGGCAATATCCCAGGCCACGTCTCCGGTATCTCTGTGATATTCTTGAATCAGAGGTTCATTTCCAATCCACTCCGCAGCAGCCTTGTGCATGGGAGATGTGAATCTACGTTTTGATCTGGCATTGACTGCATCTTTGGCCAGATCACCCGTAGGAGGATGAGAGAAAGCCGATAGGGTCGTCGGGATGTAACCAGTCAAATCATTTCCGACCGTGTATAATAGCATCGGATCGCTGGCGGTCATAGCATCTTCTATGTGTTGGATACCGACTTGATCTGTGTACCAGTCGAATGTCGATTTATATCTCGGCTCCGAATTTACATCGAGATGAATCTCTGTGTATTGCGGATGAGCCAAATCATCCCATTTTAGGATTCCGGTCTCCAATCCACGTTGTAGAATGGTTCCGTAGGTGGCAGCTCCACTTTTGGCGAGCGCCTTACCGCGCAACAAAATCTCTTCTTCTTGTTGGGTCACTGCCATGTAAGTGACCCAACATCCAATAAGCCCAAGAAGAGGCAAAGACACGAGAATGATGCGAAACGCTGTTCTGGAACTGATAGATCTCATAATACTCCGATCTGTCTGTCTATACTCTTATCTCTGATTTTTTGCTGTTTCTTCAGTTACTTGTACCTGTACACAGCCAAACTCCACACATATCCCGTCCTCAATTTCACCTCCGCACGTCGCGCAACACAACGGACACTCAGGGCCTTGAATATGGCCATCTTTACCACACAGCAAACACAGTTTTAATACTACTTCCTGCATCTGTACTTATCTCTTATAATTTTAAATCATCTCCTTTCATGAAAAAAGAATCGTACGGGACTTCGATAAACCCCATACGTACCAGTAAAGGTTTCAATTCACTAGATGCGTTTTCTACGTACAGACTCATTTCTGGATACGTCCGACGAAGTCTAGTTATCAACGCAGTAAAAACACCGGTCCGTCGATATTCTTCCTCTACCGTGACATTAGCTATATCTAAAACATCTTTGTGCAGGTGCTTATTGATGAATCGATCCCCATAACGAACATAGAGTCCTTGAAATTTTGGTTCCAGAACCCATCTGTTTCCGTGTGATTTTCCTCTTATTTTAAGGATGAATTCATCTAGTGTTTCTTTATTCATCTCATCACTCATCTATATCCACTATCTCTGAAACATCGAACCCAACGCCGTCGCCATAATCGTAACCAACGTCGTACACGGGGTTGTTGTTTAGAACACCTTCGAGGTCTGTTCCGTGGTTTCCGAGTCTTTTAACCAGAACCCACATATATTCAGTCCCTTGTGGCGACGGAAATCCTAACTTCGCAATCTTATTCAGAAAGTAGCTAGGATTGATGTCAGAATATTTGCCTGGTTTAGGAACATGCGATCTACATACTAGACCAATATTAGACAGAGGTTCTGAATTATTTTGTCCCATGCATACTTATACCAAGAATTCTGATGCAATTTATTCTTTCGAGGTATAAGATAATATGAGGAAGAAAACCAAGCGACATCCTAATATTAAAAGTCCTTCGCCATTCGAAATCAAAGTTCCGAAAGGACATCTTCTCTCCCTAGTATCCATAGAACAATCTACTAGATGCATCGATAAAGATGAGGCTTTGAAAATCCTAAAAAATAGACCGCACGTTTCTAGGTCTGGGGTGGAATTGACATATCGTGGCGCTACGAGTAAATACCACGTATTCAGTTACCCAGACCCGACATCTTCCGTATAACGACTACGCAGCTTAAGCTGCGTAGTTTGTGTTTGATATTTTAAGTATTAGGGATTGGAAACTCGACCCATGAACAAAATCAATCCAGTACTGTTCTCTTGAATGAAGAATAGGAATGGATGATCAGCTCTGAATTCTGGAATTTCTGGAGCAATACTCCGTGCCATAGTTACAGCAGTCGCTGCTGCGGCTTCCGTTCCACTCTCGTTGACTCTAATGAAACTCTTACTGACAGCAGATCCAATCCAGAATCTATCTGTGGCAATGCCGGTAAAATCGGCGGCTCCCGAAAATGCATCCGTCATACCGAGCGTCTTTAGCGGCACCGCCAAATCCATCGTATCTGGAGATAGTTCATACTTCGGCAGATGTAGATTGATTGTCCTGGTAGAAATCGCCCGTCTCCAGGTTGTTAGCTTGTTAATATCGATGGATCGTTCGATGTCAGACAATCCGTTCTCTTGACGAGGCAGTACAATCAGCATCGAAAAATCATTGCCGTCGTAAGGCAACTCGACTAGTTGTACGTCATCTGTCTCTCCGTACAGATGTTTGGTGGATTCGTGTTTCATCATACGAACCCCTGTAGTATCTCCGGATTCGAGCTTGAACGATTCGTATTTAGTATGTTTCTCTTCGAACTTTCTCAACCAATTGGCCAAGAAATACACCGCATTTACCAATACCAATCTGGTATCTGTGGTGATCGTCGATGGAGGCAACAAGTCTACGATACGGTTTCCAGTATGCTTGGCTACTTGTTTATTAATGCCGAGTCGACATTCTTCCGGCTGCCGGAAGTCCATCAGTTCAACTGTTGATAGAAATGCTTCATCGATTGAACTGAGGTAATCGTTGTTAAATGTGTAGCGACGATCGGCAAATAGTTGATTCACTGATCGTAACTGGATAGCTGGAGTCATTGACGCTAATCGAATTTCGTTATTTAGCTGTCCGAACTCTGGCAACGTGTTTTCCGGAGTTGCATCCAGAAGATGTAAAACAGAAGCCATTTGATCTGCTGTTCTGGCTTTTGCGCCTCCGTATGTCATAGCGAGCGCAGTGCCTACGCTGTATGGAGAAAGAACAAGATTTCCTTTGGTCGACAACTTCGACCACAAATCGAAACCAAAAGCATTGATTGAATTAGCAAGTTTGATCATACCAATTACTTATCTCAAGAAATAGCTAAATTTAGACGAGACTTTTTAGCCTTGTCTAAATGATGGCTACATTCTGTATCCGATGGTGTCTTGGCTCAGATAATATTCTGCCATTAACGAATGTCGCGGCGTAAAGCTAGCCAACCACCGATAGCTATCTGATTCTGGGTCGATGAACTGCTGTGTAGTTTCCGCCGCAAATTTATCTAGTGTGATTCCGAGATCGAGTCCGACTCTCAACGCTGTTTCTAGCTGACCTATTTTCTGCACGAGAAGTCTCTCTTCTCTCAAATCACAGTGTCGCGAACACAGGAATTCTACGTCGCTAGCTATTCCCAACATAGACTCGACAGCTAGTTGACTGAATAATTCCCGACCAGTGTTATTAAAGATCCTAGCTGTCGTATGTTCTTTATACACACTCACTCTTTGGCTGGGCGTGGATCTTATGAATAGATCGTTGTGAAGATTGTACGAATCCACCATGCCGCCGCCGTGACGAAGGACGAACTTCGGCAAACACTTCACCAACAACGAACCACGTTGTCGATAGTCCGGAATATCTTCGGTAGTCGACAGCAAATATTCTATGGAACTACTACGAGAAATGTCCGGCAAACACAACGTCTCATAAAGACAGCACATTCTACCGAACATAGTGAATGCGTTGCCTGCTCCCGGATCTTCGGCCATATGTAATGATCTTCCATCACCATAGCCTCTGGAAATTACATCTTGGGTTGCTCGGCAATAATTCGGGTGATTTAGACTATCTACGATATGAGCGATGTCATGATCGAAAAAAGCTGGATTCAATGGCATCAAGTTATTTGGAACTACGCGTGCTAGTAGAGCCAGCGGAAGTACGTATGATCCTTTTTCATTGAGGACCACAGGCTCCCAATCAATGAAATTAGGCACATCGTCTATTCCGATTCTGACGAATAGGTGATCGGATTCCAAATCTCCGGTTTTTTCTCTGCGAACAAAATGGAATGCCGGCATCGGCAAACTGTCGTACGAAACTCCGTACGAAGTATAACGTTCGTATATCCCGGCGTAGAATCCTTCCATAAATTCTTGAAACGTTTCCGGAGGAAGTAGTCTATTATTGTCAATTCTCCAACCGAACTCCAACAGTGATACGACGTTCTTTTCTCGATTCGCCAACCGATGAAACAGCTCCCTTCCTCCATCGATTACCCACGGCTGTTTGTAGAAATTACGATTTGCTGGAAGATCATATTGCGGATATTTGTCCAGCACGCTGAAATGCTGTCGTCTCCTGATATTATAATTACCACTCAGTTGACGAAAGAACGGCGACCACAACTCCCATCGAAAATTGACGGTTCCCACAATAATCCTTTCAGAGAATGATCTTTCGTTCTCTTAGGACTTATCTCGTGAACCAATCAGGATTTTCTTTTATCTTCTGGTAATTTATTGATTTGAATAACTATCTTGTTTGGGCCGCTTCTATCGAACCTAGCTTTCGCTCCGTTCGGGAATGTGATTGTTTTTGTCATGACTTCCGGATCAGTTACTACTTCTATAATATCGTCCAAAATTGCCATCCTGGCTTTGATCTCATCTGGATTTGGCGTTTCTTTTGTTATTACCACTTGTCTAGATGCCGCTAATTCCGCAGCTTTGACAATACCCTCGTCGGTTAGAATATAAGTATCATATCCAGACTGATTTATTCCGGTACATTTTGCGTACCCGAAATATACCAGCGCCTCTTTTGCTTTATACGAAGCTCCGACAACTCGATTGCCGTTATCGTGCGCCCTACACAACAAATCTTCATGTTGCTTTAAAAGTTTCGCAGGTCTCATTATTAGTCTTATCTCTGTATTTCGTTATTAACTTGTAGCTAAGAAAAAGATCCAGTAATACGACCTTTTTCTCTGCCACGCATTCCTTACGGAATATCGTACGCAGCCTTCAGACTCCGTATCAATTCCGGAGCATCCGCGCGCTCAATCTCCAGAATCTGTCCGTCCGGGCGATATTTGATACGAAGATTACGACGCGATGCCTCGCTGGGAGAAAGCTCGAATGTGTTATTCTTTATCGTCCGCGGAGACGAAAGCATGGAATTGTTCTCTTTAATTGTGTCTTCCATCGTCATGCTTTCTTATCTCCGATAAGTGTCTTTTGTTTCAATTATTTAGTATGTCGGTACGACATACTGAGGAAACCATGGAGGCCATTCTGTAATGCTTTTTCGCAGGTTCATATCCTGGCGAATCAACGTCGACAAAGGAACATTGTGTATCGTTCGTGGATGACAAATCTTCGGATCACCGAACAAAGTCACGATATGCAATTCGTGAGAATATGCGAGCGCCAAAGACGCGTACGGAGAAACTTCCGTCAAAGAACAATTTGTGTTGTCGACAATCAAAGTTTGATCGACTTCTTGTTGTTTGATGGTATCAGCGAATCTTTTCAAACACGTCCCATGCGCGAATGACAGTTTACGGGGGTCGAACGCATATTCGCCTCCCCGCATGAAATAGTCATCTACTGAGAAGATGGATCTAGGAGCAGGACTTTCGTCGTATACTCTCCAGATATAGTCTGCAGCTTCGGAATTGGATCCGCTAGGATTTACAAGTTTGTCAACTTCATCTTCTTCAACCGTATCTGCGGCAAACAGTTTGGCAAAGGTGCTTTTTCCGGATCCTGAAATTCCACGAAGAATAATGATCATATGTTTATTTCTTTTCAAAAATCGCCACTGACATTGGTGAATGGTTGCTGAAATACTCCCATCGATCTACGAAACGTAACTCTCCTTCAGACAAGTTATACATCGCTCGGAGAACCCCAGCCCATCTGCGCTCATTACCACGAGCTCCAGTCCCTAATCTATATAATCTTCTGGCGGACGCGTGCAACGACATATTTTCTCGCCCACGTATCCAGGTGAGTCCGAGTATTGCCCCCGGTAATAGCAACGGGACAATACTACTCATACAAGCTAAGTTATTACTGCTGAGAGGAGCCCCCATAAAATCGAGATTGGCGAAACCTACAGCACTAATGTCAGAAACTAGTTCTGTGAGATTTGCTTGTCTAACATTTGCTCCTGGCCATAATCGACGAATACTGTTGAGGGCGCTGGTTACTTCTATGGTCTTTGCCTTGTCGACAAACCATGCCTTGTGCGCCGGCCAGAGCAAATAATCTCGCATCAATTTGACTTCTGAAGTCGGATCTGTTCCAGCCAGCGTAACGGCGTGTCCTTGAATAGGGGCCGTTTTTGCGTATTTGTATAGAACTAATCGCGCTGTTTGCTTATCTGGATGATCACCAGGAAACGGGTTAGATCCAGCCTTCACACCACTTCCCAATACGCGCACATATTACCCGTATGACGATTCATCTTTTCTGTGAATTTTGCGGCTTTTATAGAAGCCAGATAGTCCAACACTCGCTTAGCCATGGTCCAGTTAATCTTTAACGCGGTGGCTACTGCGTTGGCTGTTTTTGGTCCGTCTGTCTTCAATACCGAAAGAACAGCGTCTCCGTGCACAGCTGGGTTAATGTACGTCGAGGATTTGGTTCCCGGAAATCGATCTGGCTTCGCCCAGACCTTAGTTCCGTTTTTCCAATTCTCGACTATCAAACCTCGTTGTCTCATTTTCTCTACTAATCGTCGAATTCGATTGTCACTAATATTGAGTTTACTGCGTACATCTCCAACCGTCACGCCATCGGCCTTATTGATCATAAGCAACATTCGATCAATAGCGATTTTATCATTAGACAAGTTACTCTTTTTGAACCCGTCTCTCACGGTTTTATGCGCTACTGTTTTGTCAGGAGGTATTAGATTATTGAGTTCTATCAGGCCCTCCTTCTGCATCTGTTCGCCCTGATGAATTTTTTGGAACGCTTCGTATATCAACTTCTGTCGGCCAGTAAGCTCCAGGTCTTTCATTTTGAATCTCCTAGGTAAGTTCCCCTGGTGACATGAGCTCTGAAAGCAGAAATAGAGCCTCGTTTTACATGAGGCATGCACTCAATGATTTCCTCATCAGTCCATAGATTTTCTATCATTGAGATGATATCATTTCTGTCCTCAAAACTGACCGGAGAACGAACATCTGATCTACTCACTGTTCTTATCTCCGGAGTTATGACTTCTATTCCATGCGTCTATAATAGCCTGCGTAACTTTCTTGATTCCGGTCTTTTCTCCCATAGACGACCTTCTGGCCCGCAAATACCGAATGCCGGATCGTCTTCTGGCTTACTTGGTTTATGTGAAATATTCCCTCTCCCTCTATTTAAATTGATTCCGAACACGGATATTTCCGTGGCTTTTGGGTGGGCGCAATACTCATCGTCAGGGTCAGCGGCCCAGTGAGCACACTCTCTGCATTTCTTGCTTTCTTGTAGTTCTGCCGTTCCTAGAATCGTGGCTCTGACGGCTTTCTGTTCGTCAGACCAGGCTCGGCAATTGACATATGCTTGGTAGTTCTCTTCTGATATCTCGATCAATTGACTGTAATCAGAGAATCTTATGGTAGATGTTATATATTCGTTATTCGCATCTTTTCCATAGTTCCAAACTACGTACGCCCCTCCATTGTCTTTGGGTTGACTATCTACTGTGCCTATTGATCCGTTCGAATGTTTGAACATGACTCTCATGTTATTGCCCTTGAATTTATTCTTTTTGCCGTTATAATTTCACGATATGAATCAAACAACAGTAGCAGCGATTGCTCTCCTTCGTCATATGATTGATGGTTTAGAGAAAGGTGATACCAGGGTTTACTCTATTAATCAGAGCATATTAACAGACCAGGATCCTGGTCTTATGCCATCGATAAGAAATAGATTAGAAATCGTAGTTTTCCCGACTCCTCCGAGTCAAAGATCTAAATCCGGCGAGTAATCTCCCGGTTGAACATAATCCGGTTCATTAGAGATTTCATCGATTACATTGACCCCGAGTTCGTTAGCGAGTCTAGCAGCGATGGATCTCGCTCTTTCTTTTAATACGGGGAATTTCTCTCCGAAATCGTGTTTTAACGTAACTCCCTGCATCGTAACCGAAACACCGTACCCAACTCCGGAGATATAATAAACTCGCACTTGGTAATCATCCGGAGACTCGTGTCGATGTACTGGAATCCGTTTTTCCTGGGTCTCTGTAATTACTACTTTGATTTTATCAGCGACAGATTTCAACTTGTAATCTGGAGGATCTTTGGTTGGCGGTTCAGAAGTGTTCCATGATATTTGCGTTTCTACCTTAGATGATTCCAACAGCCGTTTTAACAACTGTATTATCGTAGTTTTTCCGCTGTTGGGAGGGCCGAAAATTGATACGAAAATGGTTTTCTTACGTATCGTCATGTTGTTCATCCGAGCGACGTTCCGCCCTGACGGCGTATTTAGCCATCCTAAGAACCAATTCTCCCAAAAGAGTAAATAGTTCGCCGTATGTTAATTCGTGTTTTTTATTCCATTGAATTAGGAAAGTGTCTAAGTCTATACTAGCTTCTTTTACAATAGACTCCCTCGGATGTATGATCACGTCTGTCCCTCGTAAATCTCCGCGGTTGGTGGTGGGACGCATTGTTGGTACAAGCAATAAGTTTGACTACAATCATAACACTGAATATGAAGATGTGCAGGCGTGAATCGTTGGTCAAAAAATATGTGAAATGTGTCAGAACCGATGTTGTTATCGGTTTCTGGGTCTACATTAGAACATACACATGTTGCTAACGGTGATGAGAACTCGGCACCCGTTCCATCATCTATCAACTCTGATGGGAAATTCAAATAACTCAATCTTCCTCCATCAAGATTCATTCCTTATGAAGAGCTCTTCTGATGAGATCAGCTCTATACAGGATTGTGGCCGCGTAATGGTTTCCGGTCTTAAGCGCCGGAAAACCACCACTGTACCCGGTCAAAGCGCAACTAAGATTGTGGTTACATACTGAAAGCCATTGTGTAAGTTCACGAACCGTTGTTCGGTATGCAACGGAAACATCGCGAAACTTTTGACAAAGGATCCACGAATCACCGGCGCTGGCTTGAGTTACTCCGCAAAAGAAACTACGTGTATTTTGCGGCGGTGTTTTCCACGCGGGAATTCCTGTTTTCCTTATTCCGTTCTCTACGCGAGATACAGCGTTTACCGAGTAACGACTTTCAAGCCACGCCATAGCCAGTAAAACTTCGACAGAGATTTCTTGCGTTGAAGCTTCTATAGCGGCTTTAGCCTGTTTGTAAGAGGCTTCTTTTGTTAAATATGTTCCGGGAGATACTTTATATACAGCATCTCCGAATGTAATCGCGTCAACAATCAAAAATACGATAGTTATCCATGAAATCATGGAAACGATCGTACAATACCTTGATTCGGCGGCACATAGCTCGGTGGAGAAATCGGTCGTCTGATACCGTTTGTCTCTTTGGCATAATCGGTCCCTAGTTTTCGAACTTGTTCATAAAACCAGGCATACATCCAGTTGCCGAATGCTGCCGATTTTTGATCTATCAGATGAGATTGACCAGATAATACGGCGAGAAGTGCTGCAGCTTCCTGTTGATTATCAAAACGAATGATAATATCCCCGGCACGACTATTGACTTCCATAATCCGATTCCTCTTATGTTGTAAAAGCAAAATGGTCTATCATCATCTTATACCTCTCGATCAACGTTAGTTGCATTAGAGGGTAAGACTTCGGGGCTCTCGCCCCATGCTTATTTAGTCACCGTATTACTGGCACCCTTTTATGTTTATGTGTTTTGTAACTCGCTGATTCCCCTAGTCGCAGCGAATACATGACCCCCACGTGAGCTCCGGCGGATATACCGCCATTTCAGTGGCTAGATCTCTCTTTTCCCAACCCAAAGAAATCTAGCTAGCCATTTCTGACTACGTTCGCTCACCCATATTCTACTCCTTCGAATTTAGCTATTTCCTTTCTATGAAGAGGACACGAAATCCCCCATCGTGATCTTCTTCATATTATCTTATATCTCAATATTTTTTATTTTTTAAGCTAAGATAGTTCACAACGAAAAAGTCCTGGCAGTAGTTAGCTGCCAGGACTTATCTTAGAATTATGAATGGGTGGTTCAGTGTGCCGGCAGAACTGGCGTAATTGGCGCCATTGGAGACTGACGAACCGTAGGCAACTGAACACTCGATGGGATTGGAGCTGGCGCGACGCTCTGATCATCTGCACCTACTTCTTCATCGGAGTTTCCACCGTCGTCAGAAACCACACGCTGCGGAGCTTCGTCTTGGATAAACAACTTCTTTCGAAATTGCCCCAAAACTTCGACATGAGCATCGACCTCCGCCTTGACAGACGGTAGATCTCCGAACAGAGCCGACACGTTCATTAGCGTGGCTAGGTTGTTCCTAGCTTCTCCCATCAGGAAGAAATCGGCGTCTGGGCCGATAGACTTCTTTTGCGGTGCTGTTTTCCACGTATCGTATGCGAGTGCTTCTGTGTTATTAAGTGTAACCGCAGGCTGAAGAACTCGCTTGGTATACTTACGCTTTGGAGTGGCGTCCTTCTTATCCGCCTTCGACTTCTCCACCGCGCGCTGTTCCTTCGTCTTGCTTCGATCGTAGATTCCTCTGGGCATCGTTCTTTCTCTTTCTAGTGACTTGGTTGTGTGTTTATTGATTTAGATCTAGAACGACCAAACGTCAAGACGAATCGTATCACTTTTTATTTTTCGTCCAGCTCAATCCCGACTTTAGTTACTGCTTCGTGAATTTTGATAGGTTCTTCAATAGGTTGAGGCAACTCGATATCGCTTAGAAAAACTAATTCGACTCCGGCATCCTTGGCAAAACGCACCATGTCTCCAGACATGCCGTACCTAGAGGCGTAAAACTCTTTACACACGACTCGGACTATGCCTGCATTGACTATGAGTTTCATGCAGTCATAACACGGACTCGCTGTGGTATAGAGAGTTCCTCCTTCTACTCGAGACCCGGTTCGTGCGGCGTGAATCAACGCGTTGGCTTCTCCATGAACTGTCCGTACACAACTAACCCTGTCCCCCATGTTTTTCAATTCATGGCCAATTTTGTCACACTCTGGCATACCTCTCGGAGCTCCGTTGTAGCCAGTCGAGATCAAACTCTTGTTCACAACAATGACTGCCCCCACCGACTTTCTGTCACAAGTGGCTCTTGACGCCACTACTTCCGCTATGTTCATAAAATATTCGTCGTACGACGCTCTAACTCTGCTCATGTGTTAGTTCTCCTTATGATATTCGATGAGTATTTCTAGCGACATTTTAACTCGTTTCCCGATTGATTCTTGTGGTAATCCGATATCATCTAGATACTTACGGCACTGGTGACGTTCGTGATTATCTGGTGGGTGTGATGTCAAGTGTTCTTCATCTGTCGGGCATTGATCTACGTAGACTCTTCCGAACGGGTCTTTTCTTATATACCCGTCGATCTCTACGCACTTGTAAACGTGTTCGTCATCACTATCGTTTTCATCTATCATAGAAGTTCCTAACTCCCGAAAATAGAAGACCCGGCACGCTTTCGCTAATTTTCTGCCACTGGGCGGTACTCGATAACCCCAGTGCGAATCCGGAAGCTACGCCCGTGCCGGGCAACACATTCAACTGCGCTAGATAAAAAGAAGCAAGGGAAACAAGATCTGAGATTCTCTTCGTCGGCTCGGTCTGAATATAAGCATTGGGTGAGAGAACTTGCTCGTCCAATGATCAGCTCGAGATATGACCTCGCCTGTACGATGAGTATTAGGGCCGCTAAGCCCTCATCGTCATAGTGCCGCCCTTGCTCCTAGACTCATTACTCCGTGAAGAGTGACGAGTCCAAATTGATGTCGCTGTGCTCTATCAACGTTCCATTGCCGGCTGCGATCGCGGCTCTGAGAGCTCCGGCATAGGCTGCTGCTTTGTGAGCTCTGTCCATGATCTCGTTCTCTGTCAGAGTAGGTGCAGCTCGCTCTTTGTCGAGTTCCCTCTCCATTATATCTCTCTCGTAGCTGTACGAATCACGCTTTGGAGCAGCAGCCTCTCTCCACATCTTCTCCAATCGCCCAGCTCCTCCGATTCGTTTGATTGCTTCTGACAGAGTTATCTCCATGTCAAAAACAACCACCATTACGAGGAGATTGTATCTGGATTGCGAGGTTTGCAAACTGGCTGTTGCCGACTCTGCCCGCACAAATCGCGCTTCTATTTCTATTGGAGACGTCTTTATCTCTCCAGAGAATCGGAACAACGACTGCTTGAATACATTGGCTGCCGCATCACGACGGAGATCCCAGCGCCGGATAGCTTCTCGTATCAGAAACCCGTTTATTTTCATGGTCTCTCCTAATTAGTGGCTGGAAGTACAAAGCCCTTATTTTGCAAAGCAATAATAACGGCTTCTTTTTGTTTGAATGGTTTGGAGTCTAGAAACTCAGTGACGTTCCACGCTCCTCCAGAATTCCATACATCGCAAAGTTTCTTGTATTCTGTAACTAGTTCTTCGGGTGGCAGATGACTAATCCCAATAACCCATGTAAAGTTTTTCTCTTGAGATTTTAAAACTACACTAACGACTGATGAATTAGTCACAGAGAAAAACAACTCGTCCGGGAGAAATCCCAAGCACCGCAGGACTTCCCTAGCATACGCCCACTCCTTCATGACCTGGTTCATGGAAATCTCCTGAAAAAGAAAAAGGAGCGACAAGAATTTCAAAGTCACGGTTTGGCCTGGCGCTCTACTACTGAGC
>JACCDR010071509.1_pt1 | contig 14858 bp, 13 predicted proteins | sample 7446431 | NCBI WGS metagenome assembly JACCDR01 (sample SAMN15323443, study PRJNA562643) | freshwater metagenome | isolation source: river surface water | place: USA:Blue River Watershed | collected 2017-08-17 | reverse complement strand
GGTATCGATGAGTGCTAACGTCGATGATTGGCTTGATCCAAAGAGGGAATCTTGCGCTGCGTCAGTTGTAATCTCTTTTCTAAAGGAAAGTATTTCATCGAGATTGTGCAGTAGTTTGCCGCGTGTTCCAAACGCATCAAGTGCTCCAGATTTGATGAGCGCTTCAAGTGCACGCTTATTTAGATTCTTATCGGGTATTCGTGTAAGAAAGTCGGCGAGGTCAGAGTATGGCCCATTTTGTTTTCGCTCCGCAACAATAGCCTCCGCGATACTTTCGCCGAAGTTCTTTATTGAAGTAAGTCCAAAGCGAATGGTTCGCTCGCGTGATGTCACTACAGAAAATACAGGGTAACTTTCATTGACGTCAGGAGGAAGTACTGTAATTTTCATTGCCTCGCACTCCTTCACTATCTCTGCGATTTTTTCGACATCACCAGAATCCGCCGTGAGGAGTGCTGACATATACTCAAGCGGGTAGTTTGCTTTCATGTAGGCAGTCTTGTATGCAAGGTTTCCATAGCTTGCAGCGTGAGCTTTGTTGAAACCATATGCGGCAAAGGTCTCAATCTGCTCCCAGAGCTTTTGAATTGTGTCAGGCTTCATGCCACGTTCTGCGCAACCTTTCATAAAGATTTCTTTTTGCGCTGCCATTTCTTCTGGGATTTTCTTTCCCATCGCTTTGCGGAACTTATCAGCGTCGAGCCAGTTATATCCCGCAAGTTGTATCGCTATCATCAAAACGTCATCTTGGTAGGTGATGATTCCGTAGCTACGATTTAAAATCGCTTCCATGCGTGGGTCGAGGTATTTGATTCGCGATGGATCACGTTTGCGAGCAATGTATTCAGGGATGAACTCCATCGGACCAGGGCGGTAGAGTGCCACCATCGCGTTCAAGTCGAAGACAGAAGTTGGCTGTAGTTCTTTGAGGTATTGTGTCATGCCTGATGAGGCAAACTGGAACACTCCCATCGTGCGACCCTCTGAAAGCATTTTAAATGTCTTCATGTCGTCCATTGGCAGATTGTAGACATCGACGTCAATGTTTTGAATTTTCTTTACCCGCTTGATTGAGTCTGCAAGAATGGCAAGGTTTTTGAGTCCCAAAAAGTCGAACTTCAAAAGTCCCGCATCTTCTACAGAATACATATCGTACTGAGTGATGATCTTTCCTCCTTTTGGGTCGAGCTGTATTGGAGTAAAGTCAGTAGTCGGCGTTGGCGCCATTACCACACCAGCAGCGTGCACACCCACATGTCGTGCGTTTCCTTCAATTTTCTGTGCATATTCAAGTACTTGTCGCACTACGGGATCTTTCTTTTGAAGTTCCTTTAGCTCTGGCTCACTTTCGAGTGCTCCAGCGATAGTGACCGGGAAGCCTTGTGCGCCAAACGGAATGATTTTTGCAATTTTATCTCCCACAGCATATGAGTGCCCTAGCGCGCGAGCAACATCACGCACGGCAGCGCGAGCCATCATTGTTCCAAATGTACCGATTTGCGCGACGTGATCATCGCCATATTTTTGACGTGCGTATTCGATAAAGAGGTCACGTTTATCATCGGCAACATCCATATCAATATCTGGCGCTGAAGGTCTATCTGGATTTAAGAATCGTTCAAAAGGGAGGTTATAAAAGAGTGGGTTTACCGTTGTAATACCCATCAAGAAAGAAGTGAGTGACCCAGCCGCAGAACCTCGAGTGTTTGTCAGAATCTGCGATTCTCGTGCGTGCCGCATCAAGTCTGCAACTACGAGAAAGTATGGTGAGTAACCTTTTTTTGCAATCACCGAGAGTTCGTAGTCGAGTCGCTCACGTGTTTCTGCTGTTTCAGGTACGCCGCGAAGGGTAAATCCCTTGTATGCTTCTTCTCGGAGCATCTCATCATGTGTTTTTCCAGGTGTCAGTGGATACGCAGGGAAGACCCACGCGCCGAGAGGGATGTCTACCGTGCATCGCTTCGCAATCGCGTCTGTCTGTTCGAGCAGGTGTGGCACTGCGGCAAAGGCTTTCGTCGCTTGTTCAGTGCTCAAGAATGAGAAATCATCAGCGCTCTCTTCATCTTCTTGGGTGAGTGTTGTGTTTGTTTGGATTTTGACTAACAGTTCACGTGCCACACGGTCACTGTGGTCAAGGTAGTACACTTCACGTGATGCAAACAGAGGTATGCCATGTTTTGCGCCTGCCTCAATTGTCCGCCTTAATATTTCTTCATTGTGAAGCACGGTCGGATGGTATGCGTATTCAAAATAGAGTGAAGCCCCAAATATTTTTTTAAGTTTAGTGATTCGCTCTGTGTCGGGTCCTGATTGTGAGATGATGCCGCCATGCGTTGGCATGAATGCAATCAATCCTTCCTGAAGCTCCTCAAGTAATTCATAATCGGCGCGTGGCTTTAAAAAGAAGCCCTCTAGGTGTGCTCTTGAAACAAGCTTCACAAGGTTCTTGTATCCTTGGAGGTTCTCTGCTAGCAATACGATACGCTGTACTGGTGAGTCGGTCCCGTGTTCAATATCTTTTCTCCCTCGTGGCGCGAGATATAACTCTGAGCCGATAATAGGTTTTATGCCAGCTTTCTTGCACTCCTTATAGAACTCAACAGCTCCGTACATATTTCCAAAGTCAGTCAGTGCAAGCGCTGTCTGTCCTTCAGCTTTTGCTCGGTCGATAAGATCGCTCAGTTTCGGGAGTGCTTCAAGGAGTGAATAGTGTGAATGTGTGTGCAGGTGTACGAACATCGGGCTCAGTATATCCCGAATCAAATACATTCGAAAATATGCACTCTGTTTATGTTAGTGCAATGCATTAAAAAACACCATTGCGGTGTTGAAAAGATGCTACGGCAGACGTGTGAGCGGTGTCACACGTCTGCCGCGAGCGCGCGCAACGCGACTCTCCCCCCGGGGAGGGTGCGCAGCGCTCGTTTCGTTCTACCCTAGTGATGGGTATACTGTCAACACATGCGTTACGTTATTGGTATCGATGAGGTAGGAAGAGGACCACTCGCAGGACCTATCACCGTTGGTGTAGTGTGCATACCTGCGGCGCTATCTTGGAAACATTTCCCTAAACTTAAAGATTCAAAACAATTGTCTGAAATTGCACGTAATGAGTGGTATACGTATATACAAACACATAAAACAATAAAGGCCGCTGTCGCTTCTGTATCTGCGAAAACAATTGACCGCATCGGGATTGTCGCCGCCGGAAATCTTGCGGCGCGTCGCGCGCTCGCGCAGCTCAATATAAAACCCGCAGAGTGTATCGTACAGCTCGACCGGGGGCTTGTAGTCGGTAAGGAGTGGCGACAGAAATCATACATAAAAGGCGATGAGCGTTTCCCAGCGATTGCACTCGCATCAATTTACGCCAAAGTCACACGAGATGCATACATGAATCGTATTGCAAATAAGTACGCGGCGTATCATTTTAATGTGCATAAAGGGTATGGCACACAGACGCATCGAACAGCTCTTCGCAAACATGGACTCTCCACGCTCCACCGTGCGACATTTTGTAAGAGAGTGATACACTAATTAACATGGGCGCTCCCGAAATCCAACCCGCACGAATCTACAAAGGCATGCCCCCGGGGCACGATCGATTGGCCACCGAACTACTCTCAGGTCATCCAATGACAGTAGAGATAGGAGGCAAAAAGCATACTGCATCAGCACTCGACATCATTTCAATCCCACCAGCACCCGACTCAGTGCTACTTGAGCAGTGTGCGAGCATGCTGCAACTCTCACCAAAAGAACGCGAAGCATTCCTCGCGACAAACATAAAGACTTTAGCGCCAGATATGTTGGCGCTCCGCATGAGGATTTTTGCAAAGATAAATCAAGCGGCTGAAGAGTCTGTCGAGTACAATCTGCAAGAACTTTTCTTTGATTTCAGGGAGCTGTATGACCCTAAGAAGCCGATTAAAGAGCATTCGGATATTGTTGCATTCATGCGCAAAACGTCACTGTACCGTGAAGATTCTCGAAAAAGAGTCTTAAGTGCAAACTATTGTCAGTTATTGTGCGATGTGGTTGCCCGATACGAAATATTGAAAAAAGAATTCGAAACGCTTATTGAGGAATCAAACTACGTGCATGATGTGTTTTACGCGCGCGGAGTGTTTCAAGATGAGCCACGAACAATTGATCCAGTGCGAAGAGAGGGAGTACTCAAAGATAACACGCTTGAACCAGCTGTCGTATACTTGACCCCAGAGATAGCCCTGTACAACGATGATATACGCCGACCCGGTGTTGTTGATGTGCTGACCAAAGGAAGAGGGAAGCGCATACAGAGCGCACATTCAAAAGCGGTACGTGATCCACTGGTGCGCGCATCAGAAGCGGGGAAGGATAGCATTGGTGATGTCTATGAGTGTAGCCAAGAGCAAGGGTTACCACTCATGTTGCAGATTTTGAGTCGTATGTACGGCGCGCCGCTCAATGCAAAAAATGTCATTATTGAAAATGATGGTTTTTTCTCAAAAGAATCTTCTTCGAAAGCATCATATGCGCTCCGTGATGTCTTTGGACCTCTCGATATTCCTCGCATTCAGGATAATGATGTGAATGTGAACTCTGGCGGCTTCACAGCACTTAAGATACGTGCTCAGATTGATACGGTTGTACCAAGCACCGGAGAAAAAAAACTGCGTGACATTGAGATACAAATTGTACCTAAAGGTAATAAAAACAACGTCGGATTAAGAAACTGGCATGTGTACCAAATGGTTCGAAAAATTGCGGAGGTGACTCGCAAACGAGGTGCTGTTCCTATGCGACAATTTGAAATGTATCTTGAAGACGCTTCGAACGGCTCAGGAATTCCAAAAGAGACAATCTTACAAGGAATTACAGACAGAATTGCTCAAGTAAGTAGCCCGACTCGTGTCGGCGTTTCGCATATTATTGCTCATTCTGTGTACAATCGTATGAAGCATATTCCTGGATTGGTGAGTGAGGTATGGATGAGGGCGGTGCTTCATGCTATGGATCGCGCGAAGACAATCCACCTCTATCAAGAGGCAAAACGAGTACGGAGGTTGCCAAATGGTAAAAAATAAGTATACTCCTCAACCATGGTAGTACGCATGCGCGCAACGCGCTCACATAGAAATAATCGTCGTAGTCATCACGCCCTTAAGGGTCCACGTCTTTCGACATCACCTGAAGGTGTTGTACATCTCCGCCATCGAGCATATCTCGTAAACGGTGTCTATATGTACCGAGGTCGTGTACTTGGTAAGCCTGCGAAGACAGGAGCTGCAAAAGCAGCTCCTGCTAATAAGAAGGCAACCCCGAAGACTAAGAAGAAGGCAGCTTCAAAGAAAGCCGAATAAGTGGTCATGACGATGCGCACGAGACATTTCGCGCGTACGATAGTGCTACAGGCGCTTTTTGAATACGACTCCCAAGGTTTTGAAGGTGACCCGCTTCCAATACTGCACACGACACTTGATGAGTATTCTCCAAACTCCCCACATCGCGGCTACATGGAGCAGCTTATAAAGACTATTGTTGCGAAGCGAAGCGAAATAGATGCAATCATTATCAAGGCAGCACCTGAATGGCCGATTGAAAAGATCGCTGTTATTGATAGAAACGTATTGCGTCTCGGACTGTGTGAGCTTCTCTTTGGTGATCGCAATGATGTTCCACCAAAGGTTGCTATCAATGAGGCGATTGAACTTGGAAAAGAGTTTGGTGGTGAATCAAGTGGCCGTTTTGTAAATGGTGTGCTTGGCGCAGTGTATCGAGATATCGGTGAGCCGCAAAAAGCGGAAGGCGGAAAACGCACAGCTGATGAAAAAGAACTGCCAACTGAGGAGCTTGTTGGCGCCGTTGTCTACGCAAAGGGTCATGGTGAGCACGAACTGTTTGTAGCATTAGTACACGATGTTTTTGGCTACTGGACGCTTTCAAAGGGCAAGCTCAATGATGGGGAAGCAGTCGAAGCTGGTGCTCTTCGAAAAGTTGAAGAAGAGATTGGGCTTATAGGGGAAATTCGTGAACCACTCGGTGAAAATGAGTATATCGCGCATGAGCCTGGTGCAGGGCGCCGTCGCCGCAAAGCCACATATTTTCTTGTGGAGGCACCTTTCCACGACATAAAACTCAAACAAGGTGGTGGCCTTGATGATGCTCGGTGGTTTCGTCTCGCTGAAATTGGGGCGCTCAAGTTCTACGATGATCTTATCCCAGTTATAACTCGGGCAGTAACGGCACTCGCGTCAATAACATAGTAGAGTACTATTGTAATATTATGAAAGAGGTTCGTGGTTTTCTTATTCATGCACAGGTGTCGTTTACCAACGATGTACTTCTTCGTACTGCGTTTACGCATCGCTCGTATTTGAATGAAATGAAGCGTGACCCAGAGACGGGCGCAGTACTTGAGCATAATGAGCGCCTCGAATTTCTTGGTGATGCAGTACTTGAGCTTGTGGTCACAGAATTTCTTTTTGCAAAATATCCAGATAGGCCAGAGGGTGAGCTGACAGCAATTCGCGCCGCACTCGTAAACACAGTAAGTATTTGTGAAGCAGCAAAACAGCTCCAGATGAATGATTTCATGTTGCTTTCTAAAGGTGAAGCGAGAGACACCGGAAGAGCGCGTGATGTCATTCTTGCAAATGCATTCGAGGCATTTATCGGCGCACTGTATATTGATCAGGGGTATATTGCAACGCGTGATTTTATTGCACGCGCACTCTTTGCAAAGACTGATGAGGTTGTCAGTAAACGACTTTGGCAGGATGCAAAGAGTCGCTTTCAAGAGATGGCACAAGAAATTCACAGCATTACCCCAACATATAAAGTAGTCGGTGAGACAGGACCTGATCATGATAAGCAATTCATTTCCGCTGTATTTATAGGTACCGATAAAATTGCAGAAGGTGCTGGAAAATCAAAACAAGAAGCTGAGACCGCTGCTGCGCGCGCAGGACTTGAGGTAAAAGGTTGGTAGTTGCATTTAACCTCATCTTTGCTAGAACAAACAGTTCCGTCCTTGAGGCGGTGGTAACCGGAGATATGGCAGATGCAACCATTCATCAGACCAGATGAATTTTCGTCCAAACACTTCGCGACGAATGTTCACATATTACTCGGTGCCCTTAGGAGGCGAAATATACACATAGATGCAGAACTCGCTGATACTCCCTATGCCGCAATCAGTATTGTCGCCAGAAATGGCAACATACTTACGATCAAAGCGGGCAAAGGGAAATATGCGAGCGTGACCCTGCTCGGAGCACTGGCGGACTCAACTGGAGAGCGTCAGTTCCGAAATGAAGGTGAGTGGAGGTCGGTCATCGCTGCATTCTTCGCTCCATTCTGGGAGAACCCAGAAGGTCACGAAACTGTCGCCTTCCTGAAAGCGAACGAAGGTGCAATGGTAACGCTACTCTCACAGTGAGAGTACGCGCAGCACCAACGTGAGCAACCCTACGCGATTCCACGCGCGTAGGGTATTTAATTTCCACGACAGGTGAGATATTTTACTTTTTGGATGTTACAATATACATATGCTGAAAGAGATACGCATCCAAGGGTTTAAATCATTTGCAAAAAAGGGTGACATTGTCTTTTCATCTCCAATTGTTTCTATCGTTGGGCCAAATGGTTCAGGGAAGTCAAATGTTGCAGAGGCGTTTCGCTTTGTGCTTGGCGAACAATCAATGAAAGCAATGCGTGGAAGTAAGGGCGAAGATTTGATTTGGAATGGCACGAGCGCTGTTTCGCGCGCAAATAAAGCCTCAGTCGAGGTAGTATTTGATAACACGCAAAAACTATTTCCATTTGACTATGCAGAAGTAATTATTTCTCGGGCGGTATATCGAGACGGACAAAATGAATACAGCATTAATGGTTCAAAAGTTCGTCTGAAGGATATCCACGAACTCCTTGCAAAGGTGCACATTGGGAGTACGGGGCATCATATTATTTCGCAGGGCCAAGCAGATAAAATATTGAATGCATCTCCTAAGGATAGACGTGAAATGCTCGAAGATGCACTTGGGCTTACTGCTGTTGAGTTGAAACGTGAGGAGTCAATGCGTAAACTCCAAAAGACGAAAGATAATATAACTCAAGTAGATCTGCTCCGCAGGGAGGCGGCACCGCGTTTGCGAATGCTCGAAAAACAAATAGAGAAGCAGAAAAAACTTGAAGGTCTACAGCTTGAGCTTGCAGAGCGTGGTGCACTCTATTGCACACGGGAAGGAAGTTATATTCAATTCACAGCGAAAGAGTTATTACAGAAAAGTCGTGAACCTCGAGAAAGACTTGCACGAAATGAAGAGTTGTTACAGCGGGAACGTCTGCTCCTGCAGCAAGATGAGATGCGCACCTCAAAAGAAGATGCGCAGCGAGCGCTTTCTGAAGAGCGTATTGACCTTGAACGCAAAGTTCGTGAGCTTCGAGGGACTCAGAGTGAACGAGAGCGCGAACTTGGAAGTATTGAAGGTAAGTTGAGTGTTCTTACTGAGACCCGAGTCGTTCCCGAGTCAGATTCTGTTATTGTCCCACGGAGTCGGTTTAACGCATTTGAACATGATATAGACCATACCGCTGCAATTGTCGATGAAACAAAAGAGTACGCTGAAGGTTTTCATAAGTTGCGCGGACTTGCAAAGCGGTTTGTAGATGTTGCGACGGAGAAGCCTCAGGAAACTCGTCCAGATCCAAGTGAGTTCATCAAAACATTGACTGCAAGAAAATTAGAGATTGAATCAGGAAGGGATGCATTGCAGTCGGAAATTCGTATCCTGACGGAGCGACTGACCCATGTTGCAGCTGATGAGCAACGTGCGCAGACGAGTGGAGGTGATAGAGAAAAAACGGTGCTTGTGCTTGCTGCAGAAGTCAGTGAGCTTCGCTCGATTGTCCGAGAATTTGATATGAAAGCTGAGATACTTGCACGCGAGAAGCGTACTTTTGAAGAAAATGTTCGCGAACTTGCCACACTGCTTGATACCCAACTGAAGATGCCTGACTACAGTGAAGTATTCAGTGTTGAAGGATCAGATCGTGCACGCCAGGAGGCAGAGCGCCAATCGCTTGAACGGCTTAAAATTAAAATTGAAGAAATAGGAACGGTCGGCGAGGATATCACTAAAGAGTATGCAGATGCCTCTGCTCGGGATGCGTTTCTTGCTCGTGAACTTGAAGATCTGACCAAAGCAGAGCAGTCACTGATGGTGCTTATTACAGAACTTGAACAAGAAATGACCATTAAGTTTTCAGAAGGTGTAAAGGAGATAAATGCCCAATTCACAAGATATTTCTCCGTACTCTTCGGCGGTGGTGAAGCAGCCTTGGTGGAAACAAAAGAAGTGAAGAGGGTGCGAGGAGATGATGGAGAAGAACATGAAGATGGCGCCCCTGAGCTTGGCGTTGATGTGCGAGTGCACCTCCCTCGCAAAAAGGTTTCAACACTATCCATACTCTCAGGGGGTGAGCGAGCGCTTACATCCATTGCCCTTATTTTTGCAATGTCACAAGTAAATCCTCCACCATTTATTATTCTCGATGAAACGGATGCTGCGCTCGATGAGGCAAATAGCGCGCGGTATGCTGATATGATACGCATGCTCTCTGAGCATAGTCAGCTCATTGTAATTACACACAACCGCGCAACAATGAGCGCTGCCGGTGTGCTCTATGGAGTTACCATGGGTAACGATGGAGTATCTAAATTACTTTCTGTAAAGCTTGAGGAAGCACAGCGTGTAGCAAAGTAATATGAAGCGAGTAGATGCAATACGAACGCGGCGTATTATTGATGACGGAGCTGAGCGCACAAGAAATAGTGAAATAGAAAGAAAATACAGAGGTGACAAAAATTGGCCTTACTACACCACTGATGCAATTGTCTACTTCAATGATCGTATTGGTTGGCTTGATACATTTGAGTCAGCATTTCCAGAGACGCTTGCAGAAGTAAAAACGCTCTTTGCAGAAGGTGGAGCAGCGGGGGTGTACGTGGACCTGTGCGGGATTGCAAGCGGAGTAGCTCTTGGCGCACCTCGTTCGGTTGCGCTCACACTTGAACGACCGAAGATGGGTCTGCAAACTGATAAAACTCAAACAATACTACTCGGTAATATCCTCGAGCGCCGCTCTATGCGCACTGTTGTGCATACCATTGAACAGATGCATGGCTTGCCACTTGTGGCAACCATGATGCCAGGCGGCGGATTTTCAAATTTTGAGAAATCAAACTCTTCTGAATCACGTCATGTTATATTTTCACAGTTACTACAGTCCGTTGCGTATTTTTGTAAGCACCAACCACCTGGTTCTTTGTTTTTTGCTCAAAATCCTTTCGGTGGGAGACTATCTCCAGAATGGATACATATTGCAGAAACATACTTACGCACACATGGTGGAATTGATTACGAAATAACATGGGGAGTATCAAAGCTGGAACGTAGTATGCTTCGAATTAAAAAGCCGCGCATATGAAACCTTTCTTGATGTGTCTCATGCTGTGCTTCTTTCCACTGTATTCTCATGGGGCAGGTGTGTGTGAGATTGGCACAGAAACTTCGAGTACTACATCGCTTCCTGTTTCGTATAATGCAAGCACACAAGTGCCATATTCAGACGCGCGCCCGAGGCCATTCTCAATGATTGTATTTCATGACCCAGGAAGTTCGCAGTGTGATCCTGTTGCGATGCTCAAATATGGCCAAACATATGATAGGCGACGAGACGGTATATTCGGGTATCATTTCTACATTGCACGTGACGGAACAGTGTATCAAGGTGCGCCACTGGTGAAGCGTACGAACCATGTTTCAGGGTCATATCGGAGAACTCAGCTGCAATACAGCAACAGCTCAGCAATCGGCATTTCGCTTATGTGTGGGCACATGAAAATACCAGAAGCACAACTTAAGGCTGCTATGCGACTAGGACATATGCTGCAGATTGCATATGAAATCCCATCGTCTCGAATCTTTGGTCATGGAGAGTTGCAATACAATAGGCTGCCTAATGAAGGGCTCATTGCCGCACGTGCAACACGAACGACTTTTGCAGACTCAACTGATGCGCTTTCTGTGAAAAAGAAAAGTTCTATATCTGTATGTGGAATTACTGGAATACCGCCCACACCATGCGATGGATTGCGGTGCGAAGTATTTGGTACTCAGAAACAGAAAACGATTGACGGGTTACCTCCCGGGCTTTATAAAATATTAACAAGTAATACGGGATACGAGATTCCGCAAAAAACACTTCCGAAGGGTACTCGCATCCAGTTACCGCAGACTCGTATTGGGGGAGGGCCAACAAGTCTAGATGCATCACAGATTGATACCGATGCCCGTGCATGGGGATATGGCCAATCAGCTACACGAACACCAGCTACTGATGCGTCGACGCATTTCTCAAATCCTCTCGATTCAATGAGGTTCTGATGTCAAAGTATGAGTGCTGCCTCTAGTTGATTTCGCTCCTCACGGACTGAGGTAAAGGTGAAACGAACTATATCGCCAAGACGAAATTGCGCATCTTCATTTTCAAGGGAAAGTGTTTTTTCGTTGTAGTACAGGTAGCCGTATTCGCGCATTTTAGTAACATGCACAAAGCCTTCTGCATGAGTGTGCGTATCTCGGATAAATATACCGTATGGCATGACGCCTGAAATACTACCTTCACACGGAGTATTCAGTCGAGGCAGCCAGTACCGGACCAGCATATCTTTGATTGAATCACGCTCAGCTTCCTGCGCACCAATCTCCTGTTCAGTGTTTTTGGTAGTCAGTGTTTTGTAGAGAGAAATCTCTCGGTCCGGGAGTGATTTGTTTTCAAGTAGGGCTGCAAGTATGCGGTGCACCATCACGTCTGGGTATCGGCGAATCGGGGATGTAAAGTGTGTATAAAAAGAAAATCCCAAACCAAAGTGACCAGTATTTTTATAATCATATGTTGCCTTAGGCATCGCGCGTAGCAGCGAGAGGTTTATACAATCGTACTCAGGTGTACCTTTTGCGACTTCAAGCACATGCTCTATAGATTTTGAAGTCACGAGACCTTTATGTTTGTGAAGTGTATATCCAAGCGCACGTAAAAGCGTATCGAGTGTGTGGAGTTTGTCGCCGTGAGGAGCGTCGTGTACACGGTACACACCTATCATTCCTTTTCTTCGCTTCACCGTTTTGTGCATATACGTGGCGACGATTCGGTTTGCAAGGAGCATGCATTCCTCAATCATACCCATAGTCTCATAGTATGGCTTTACATATGCTGCAACTGGCACGCCGTTTTTAAGTGTGAACCCAATTTCTTCAGAATTAAACTCAATAGCGCCGTGTTTCAAGCGTTCTGCTTTAAGTGCGCGCGCAATGGTGCGGACGTGCGCAAGCTCTTTGTAGAGGAGCCCTGTTTTATTATCAAGCGTTTCTTGTGCACCTCGATAGGTAAATCGTTTTCGAGAGCGGATAATCGTTCGGCCAATCCATTCGTCGTGAATAACACCATGTTCATCAATTGTGACAATAACTGAAAAAGTCAGCCTATCTTCATCGGGCTTGAGTGAACATGCGTCGTTTGAAAGTTCTTCGGGGAGCATTGGGATTGTTTCATCGACAAGGTACACCGACGTACCACGCTTCTGAGCTTCGCGGTCAATTGGAGAATTAAAGGGAACGAAATGTGATACATCAGCGATATGAATACCAAGTTCAAAACGTCCCTTGCCAAGAGCTTTGATTGAAAGTGCGTCATCGTAATCTTGTGCTGTGTCAGGGTCCACCGTAAAGGTTGGAGTGGTGCGCATATCACGGCGGTCTTCATGGGATGCTGAGAGAAGTGATTTTCCGCCGCGAGCTGCTTTTACAAGCTCCTTACTAAATGGTTGTGGTAATAAAAATTGAGGACGCTCAGCGCGTGTCAGCGGTGTCTTTTTTGCAGGTTTTTCGTGATGTTTTTTCTGATGTGGAGTATGCCTCATGAAAGCGCACTCTACCTTAGGAAAGGGTAGCTTACCAGTCCACCTTTGACTCTTCTGTGCAATTCTGGTAAAGTACCGCCCATGTTAAGTATTCGATTACAGCGTGTTGGCCGAAAGAACGACCCTTCTTTCCGTATGGTAGTGACTGAACACACCGAAGGCCCAAAGAGTAACAGTTTCGTCGAGCGACTCGGAAGTTACCATCCTAAGACTAAAGCCGTTGAAATAAAGGCAGACAGAGTAAAGTACTGGATTTCAGTCGGAGCGAAAGCAACCGGCACGGTCCACAATATGCTTGTTTCAAAGGGTGTTATTAGTGGCAAGAAGATAAATGTTCTTCCACGAAAGACTCAACCAAAGAAAGAGGAAGCTGCGGCGCCAACAGCCTAGTTTTCCACAGACAGTTGAATACTGATACTCATCGTTGCTATACTTGTACACAGGTAGAATTTATATTAGCTAGACTATCACTATGCAGCACGACGAAGCGTTTCTTGATTACGTTATAAAGGCACTCGTTGATCATCCTGAAGCTGTGGTTATCACACGAACTGTTGATCAGATGGGCGTACTCCTTACGCTCACGGTACACAAAGATGATATGGGTAAGGTTATAGGTCGTGATGGTGCAACTGCAAAGGCGGTTCGCACATTGCTCCGTGTTGCTGGCATGAAGAACGATGCACGAGTGAATCTCAAGATAAACGAACCAGAAGGTAGTGACCATGTTCGTGCAGAGCGACCTGCAGCGGCACTTGGTGGCGCTCCAGCTGCTGAGACATACGTCCACACGAACCCAACACCTGCACCATCTGAGCGTATGAAGACGGTTGATGAGGTGCTAGCGGATCTTTAATTTTGAACTACGTAACGAAAACGCGCCACATGGCGCGTTTTCTTTTTTCTAGTATCTTGCTAGTATCAAGCTATGGAAGAAAGACCATCACACTATGTCGGTTCATGCGGCCTCGTCGTTCGTAACAACATGCTTCTCCTTGGGTTGCGTAAAGGAAGCGCTGGTGCGGGTGAGTGGGGGCTCCCGAGCGGGCATCTGGAGCAGGGTGAGCGACTTGATGACTGTGTATTGCGTGAGCTCACCGAAGAAACGGGCATGCGCGCGTCACGCGCTTCCTTTGTCTCAGTGGTAAATGATCCAAAACAGCCAGTCAAAAAGAATTATGTGAACTTTGCTTTCTTGTTACACGATGTTATGGGTGAGCCCATCGTTGCAGAGCCAGAGTATTGTAGTGAATGGAAATGGTTTCCACTCGATTCACTCCCGTATAATCTTTTTTATGGCCACCGCGACGTCATTCGGTTGTTCATTGAAGGAAAACATTTTGAAGACATAAAAACACAACCATGAAAGTCTATTCACTCATAACATTGTTCCCTGAATCCATTGAACCCTACCTCAATAGTTCTATGCTGAAGCGCGCACAAGAAACTATTCGATCAAAAGGAAGTAAGGCTGGAAGAAAGCCAGTTATTGCAATTCACTACGAGAACCCTCGTTCGTACACAAAAGATAAACATAAGCGCGTTGACCAAAAACCATTTGCAGGTGGTCCGGGAATGGTGCTTTCCGCGGAGCCAGTACTTCGCGCTGCAGAAAAAGCAATCGCAAAAGCTCAGAAAAAATACAAAGCAAAGAAAACAGTCTCAGTATTTCTCTCGCCTGATGGTGAGCCGTTTACTCAAGAGATGGCACGTACACTCGCAAAGGCGGACCACGTGCTCTTTCTCTGTGGTAGGTATGAAGGGATGGATGAGCGTGTCCCAAAGATTTTGAAGGCGAAAAAAGTTTCGATAGGACCATATATTGTAACTGGCGGCGAGCTTCCTGCGGCAATGATGATTGATGCGATTGCACGCCAGGTGCCAGGCGTGC
>JACCDR010388274.1_pt1 | contig 14861 bp, 18 predicted proteins | sample 7446431 | NCBI WGS metagenome assembly JACCDR01 (sample SAMN15323443, study PRJNA562643) | freshwater metagenome | isolation source: river surface water | place: USA:Blue River Watershed | collected 2017-08-17 | reverse complement strand
GGCCGTGCTGTGGGAGCAGCGCGTGGAGCGCGCGAGCAGCCCGTGGCAGACGCCGGTGACGCGGATCGAGAACGGGCACGCCACGCTGCTGGCGGAGCGGCAGGCGGTGCCGGGCCTGCGCACGGTGTACCAGGCCGAGGTGGAGGGGGTGCACGTGACGTACGTGCCGTTCGAGGGCAACAGCCTGGGCCGCACCTTCCACGGCACGCTGCAGGTGGACGTGCCGGGCGCGGGTGCCGAGGCCAGCGGCAAGGTCTTCGCGGCGCTCGAGCGCCTGGGGCTGAACGCCGAGCGCGCGGAGCAGCTGGACCGGCAGGAGCTGTTCCTCAACCGCCTGGCGCGCCTGCACACGCTGCGCGACGACTTCAAGCTGACCGCGCAGCAGAAGGAGGCGGCGTACCGGGCGCTGGATGAGATCGGCGACCCGCAGCAGCGGGTGGCGGCCAAGACGGCGCACGTGAGCAAGCTGGTGGGCCGGGACATCACCAAGAGCGAGCAGTGGGGCACGTGGGAGGGGCAGTACCAGGCGTTCGGCCACGGCCGCCCGCTGCAGCTGCGCCCGGACCTGGACCAGGCGGAGTTCAACGCCTTCGCCAAGGACCACCTGCTGTTCCACAACCCCACCGGCACGGGCAACAGCGCCGATGCGGGCATGGCCGAGAAGATCAAGCGCGTGATCAACGGCGGCGGGCAGATGAGCAGCATTGCCGATCGCGCGCGGCGCGGGATCCCGATCGACGGCAGCAGCGTGAGCCGCGACATCGAGACCGGCGGCGGCAACTACGTCTACACCCGCATCCTCCACGCCCCCGGCACGGGCAAGGATCGGTACCGCCAGCCCGGCGTGTACTTCAGCGCCAAGCACCTGCAGCGCATGGATGCGATCAGCTACCCGGCCGACAAGTTCGGCGCCACCGGCGATTCGGTGCAGCGGGGCTTCCGCAAAGTGACGATCGACGAGTGGCGCAGCATCGCGTGGAAGGGTGGCCAGAACCGCACCAACGAGACGATCTTCAAGGACGGCATGAGCTTCTTCGACGACCCGGAGCTGGTGATGGTCATGCCCACCAAGACTGAGTACAAGGAGATCCTCGCGTGGCTGAAGGACAACGGCTACGCGCGCTGGCCGGACGGGCGCGCGCTGACGGACGTGATCCTGCCGCCGCCATGACCGAGCGCCTGATCACGCCCACCTTCGGCCGCTTCCGCATGCCCCGCGCTGCCTGGCGGATCATCGGGCGCCTGCACGACTACCCGGCGCACTACACCAAGGTGACGCTGCTGGTGGGCGGTAGGCCCGTGTTCCCGGAGCACCCTGGTGCCGTGCGCAGGCTGCCGCGCAGCGTGCTGAGCGAGGCGCAGGTGCGCCTTGCGTACGGGCCGATCGACGACCCGATCGAGTACGTGACGCCGTACCGCGCTGTGGTGCCGTACTACGCGACGCCCGAGGAGATCCGGGCCGGCTGGATGGAGGTGGCGTTCTTGGTCGGCTGCAGCGTGGCGCGCGAGCTTGATCGGCAGCTGCGCCGTGATGCGCGGCCGCTGCCGCGGGTGCTGCGCCAGCACATGCTGAACGCGGGGAGGAGACGCTGATGGGCACCAGCTACGAGGAGCAGATCGTGACGGCCATGCTGCAGCGGCTAGAGGCGCTGGAGAAGGGGGACGACCAGGCGGCGGCAGAAGCGCTGGTGCGCGCGGGCGAGGCCACGCGCAGGCTGCGCACGCGCAGGCGCGCGGTGCCGCCGCAGCACAGCGAGCGGTGATACCGTGCCGCGCATGAGCTTGAATCTGGAAGAGGTGGTGGCGCGCTGGCCGTACGCGGTGGTGCACCTGCACAGCAAGGTCTCCGCGCAGTCGATCGAGGTGCCCGCCGCCCAGGTGTTCACCTGCCCCGACGGCTTCGCGTTCCTCGAGCCCGGCTACCTGGACCCGGACGGCGCCGAGCACAGGTTCCACCGCATCGCGTGCCAGCTGGCCGGCACGATCTCGGGCACCGACCTGGAGCCGGAGCGCCTGGCGTTCGACGGCCCCGAGTGGGAGGGCTGGCTGCAGCGCTACTACATGCCGGGGGGCAGTGAGCCGGCGCTGGAGCGCTACGCGGCGCAGTTGCTCGAGCAACGCGGGCGCACGGTGGCCGAGGAGCACGCGCACCAGCGCCAGCACCTGGCGGAGGACCTTGCGTGACAAGGGCGCCTGCGGCGTGCCGGGAGTGCGGAGCGCCTGCGTGCCCGGACCCCACGGGGACGTTCGGTCCCTCCTTCGCCGACCGGCTGTGCGCCACGTGCTGGCAGGCGCACTGGCAGGCGTTTGACCAGCTGCGGGACGAGTACGCGCAGCTGGTGGGGCAGGGCGTGCACCCGCGCATTGCCAGCCGCCTGGCCAGCCAGCGCTCGGTTCGCCGCCGCCTCGCGTAGGATGCCGGCAGGGCAGCCGCCCCAGGGGGGGCTGAGAACATGCGCGGCGCGCACTGGTCACAGGTGGATCGCGCTCGCGCGCCCCATGCACGCTCGGCACCGTGAAGCCCTTCGAGATTTTCCGCGCTGGAAAGCACACCTCCATGGCCGGCGTCACGGCCGAGTACACCGAGGCCATGCTGCGGGCGGCTGTGGAGGCGTACGACCCGGCGCTGCACCCGGCGCCGCTGGTCGTAGGCCACCCGCACCACAACCACCCGGCGTACGGCTGGGTGGGGAAGCTGAGCCTGGATGAGCAGGGCAACGTGGTGGCGGAGCCCAGCGACGTGAACCCGGACTTTGCGGAGCTGGTGCAGCGGCGGGCGTACCGCACGCGCAGCGCCAGCTGGTACCTGCCCGATGCGCCGAACAACCCGAAGCCGGGCAGCATGTACCTGCGCCACGTGGGGTTCCTCGGCGCCCAGCCGCCGGCGATCAAGGGGCTGAAGGACGTGCAGTTTGCGGAGAGCGAGCCAGGCGTGGTGGAATTCGCCGACGCCGAGGTGGGGCTGATGGCCACGTTCCTGCGCCGGCTGCGCGAGTGGTTCCTCTCGGAGCACGGCAAGGACAAGGCCGATGAGGTGGCGCCCGACTGGATGGTCGGCGAGTTCGAGGCGCTGGCGCGTGCGCCGATGAAGGACAGCAGCGCGGCACCCGCCTACGCGGAGCAGCCGCCCAACAGCGAACAGGAGAGCACCGTGTCAGCTGAGAAGATCGCGGCCATGGAAGCCGAAAACGCCCGCATGAAGGCAGAGCTCGAGGCCGCCCGCGCGGCCGCTGCGCAGACGCAGCAGCAGCAGAGCGCGGAGTTCGCCGAGAAGGAGGCGGAGCTGGAGCGGCGCGCCGCCGAGCTTGCCAAGAAGGAGATCGAGACCACCGTCGACGGCCTGATCGCCGCTGGTAAGGTGCTGCCGGCGCAGAAGGCGCACGTGGTGGCGTTCGCCGCGTCGCTCAGCGACCAGGGCGAGTGCATCGACTTCGCCGAGCCCGGCAAGGGCAAGGACGTGCAGAGCCAGCGCGCCAGCTACCTGCGCATGTTGGAGGCGGGGCCGAAGCTGGTGGAGTTCAGCGAGCGCGCCAAGGACGAGCGCCAGGGCCAGGGCAACGCGCGCACGCTGACCGAGATCGAGATCGGGCGCCAGGCGGCCGACTTCATCGAGGAGCAGAGCAAGAAGGGCATCACGGTCAGCGCCACGCAGGCCGTCACGCACATCATGGCCCAGCAGGAGAAGCTGGCGGGCTGATCGCCCACGCGCGCACCGCCACCGAATGGACGCAGCCGCGCTAGGCGCGCGGGAAGGGAAGAACACACGCCATGCTGATGGGCAACAACAAGTTGAAGACGTACGTAGCGTCGGGCGCCATTGCGCCGCGCCGCTTCGTGAAGTTCGGCGCCAACGACAGCCTCGTCGCGCAGAGCACTGCGACGGATGCGGGCGCCACCATCGGCGTGAGCGACAGCCTTGGTGCTGCCGACACGCAGCGCGTGGAGGTGTACGTGCAGGACTTCGCAGACGTGGAGTTCGGCGGCACCGTGGCGCGCGGCGGGTACGTCAAGAGCGACGCCAGCGGGCGCGCGATCGCTGCGGCGACGGGCGAGGCCTACTGCGGCAAGGCGTGGGCGAGCGCCGTTAGCGGCGACATCACCAGCATCAAGATCGAGCGCGGAGTGGCGCCCTAACCGGGGCAGCAACCGCTGGAACCAATAGGACCCACTCAACCAGGAGAACCGCCGTCATGGCCCTTGCACCGTTTCCGGTAAACCCACAGCTGACCGCGATCGCGATCGCGTACCGCAACCCCACGCTGATCGCTGACCGCGTGCTGCGGCGCGTGCAGGTGGCCAAGCAGGAGTTCAAGTACCTGCGCCACGCAGCCGGCGACGGCATCACCATCCCCAACACGATGGTGGGCCGCCGCGGTCGCCCCAATGAGGTGGAGTTCAGCGCCACCGAGGCCACCGACTCGGTCGGCAGCTACGGCCTGGAGTTCAGCGTCCCCTATGACGACATCCAGAACGCGAAGGACCCGAACGTGAACTACGACCCGCTGGCCAAGGCCACGGAGTTCACGAGCGACCTCGTGGCCCTGGATCGCGAGCAGCGCGCCGCGTCGCTCGTGTTCAGCACCGGCAGCTACGCCAGCGGCAACGTGACCACGCTGACCGGCACCGGGCAGTGGAGCGACACCACCAGCGACCCGGTGAAGACGATCCTCACCGCCATGGACGCCATGCTGATCCGCCCGAACATCGCGGTGCTGGGGCGCTCCGTCGCCACCGCGCTGCAGATGCACCCGAAGGTGGTGGCCGCCGTCTACGCAGGCGCCGGCAACGCGGCGATCGGCGGCATCGTGGGCCTGCCCGCCCTGGCCAACCTGCTGGGGCTGCAGGAGATCATCGTGGGCGAGGCCTACGTGAACAGCGCCAAGCCCGGCCAGACGGTCGCGCGCGCGCGCCTGTGGGGCAAGCACGCGGCCTTCCTGTACAACAACCCGCAGGCCATGCCCAACATGGGCGTCACCTTCGGCCTCACCGCGCAGTGGCAGAACCGCTTCACGGCCACGTGGGAGGACCGGGACATCGGCCTGCGCGGCGGCGTGCGCGGGCGCGTGGGCGAGAGCGTCAAGGAGTTGGTGCTCTGCAACGACGCCGGCTACCTCTTCGCCAACGCGGTGGCGTAGCGTACGCGCGCCACGCGGGTGCGCGCGCACCTCGACCGTAAGGCCCGCGCGCCACGCCGGTGCGCGGGCCGCGACCAACCAAACAGGGGGAAGCCATGGCATACGCAAAGACGCGCATCGACGCGGGCAAGGACAAGGACGGCAAGCTGCGCGTGTTCGAGGTCGGCCAGGAGGTCACCGGCCTCAGCGACGACGAGCTGAAGCAGCTGCAGGACGCAGGCTCGCTGCAGGACCACGCGCCCAGGGAGGGCGAGCCCGGCTACCAGGCGGCGCCGGACAGCGACGTGGTGCAGCAGCAGAAGGAGCGCGAGCAGGCGCTGCGCGACGCGGCCAACAGCGGCGTGACCGGCCCCAGCAGCACGCAGGATCCCACCACGGCGGCGCGCGAGCGTGAGGCGCGCGAGCGCCAGCAGCGCGGCGGCAGCACCGCCACCAGCGACGCCACGCGGCGGGAGCTGACCAGCCAGAGCAGCGGCGCGGACGCCAGCGGCGCGCCCAACGCGGGCACGCAGACGACCACCGGCAACGCCGGCAACACCGAGACCACCACCCGCCGCGGCCGCTGAGCGGCGCGGCCGCAGGGAGCCCCAGCAGCAGCGCCATGCCGATCACCCGCGACGAGCTTGAGAGCCGCTTCGGCCCCGAGGAGCTGGCGCAGCTGCTGGACGAGAACCCGGCGCCCGACAGCGCGCTCGGGCGCGTGGCGGTGGACGCCGATGCGCTGATCTTCAGCTACGTGGGCAGCGCCTACCAGCTGCCGCTGGCCGAGCCGCTGCCGGAGCTGGTGGTGGCGCTGCAGGCGGACATCACGCGCTACAGGCTGTGGGACAAGAAGGCGCCGGCTGAGGTGCGCAAGCGCTACGAGGACGCGCTGGCGCTGCTCAAGGACATCAGCAAGGGCGTGGTCAAGCTGCCCGCTGCGCCCAACGTGGTGCAGCAGGACGATTACAGCGGCGCGATCGCCACCACCAGCCGCACCCGCACCTTCGACGACCGCACGCTGGGTGACTACGTAGGACGCGGCAGCCTGAACTGGCCGCCGCGCACGGACTAACCCGCCGTGCCGCGCTTCCGCGTAGACGTCGAGCGCATCGGCCCCGACCAAGTGGGCGGCGCACTCCCTACTTCTAGGGAGCTGCTGGAGCCGGTGGCGCGCAGGCTGATCGCCCTGATCCGCCTCGGCTTCAAGTTCAGCCAGTCGCCCTACGGCGAGAAGTGGGCGCCCTTGAAGCTGCGCAGCGGGCAGCCGCTGCGGGACAAGGGGCACCTGCGAGACAGCATCACGCCTGCGTACGGCGCCGACGACATGACGATCGGCACCAACCACCCCGGCGCCCGCGTGCACCAGTTTGGCGCCACGATCCGCCCCGTGCGCGCCAAGATGCTGCGCTTCTTCGCCGAGGGCTCGAGCATCCCGATCTTCCGCAAGTCCGTGACCATCCCGGCCCGCCCCTACCTGCCGCTGGATCCCGCCGGCAACTTGGTGCTGCCCAGCGCCTGGGAGCAGTCGCTGCGCAAGACGATCATCGCCAAGCTTGAGGGCAAGGGCACGCCGCCAGGGGAGGGCGCATGAGCTTCTTCGACCTGGAGAGCGTACTGGTGCAGCGGCTGAGCGAGCGCGTGGCTGCAGCGGACTGGGGCGAGCGCAAGGTGCCCAAGGTGCTGACGGCGGCCGACAGCGAGGGCGTGGAGGAGCGCAGCCAGCTGGCCCCTGCGTTCTTCGTGGTGCTGGACAGCTACGCGCCGGTGGAGCAGGTGGCGCGCGGCCGCGTGCAGCTGGTGGAGCAGGCGTGGGTGATCTTCGTGGTCGTCCGCAACGCCAGCCGCACCGCAAGCGCTGGCGGCGTGCGCGATGATGCCAAGGCCATGATCGACCTCGTCACCAGTGCCCTGTGCGGGTGGGAGGGGCACCCGGACTTCAGCCCCCTGTACATGGGGCGCGACACCGGACCGATCTACAGCGACGCGGGGTACGGCTACTTCCCGCTGCGCTTCACAACCCGTTGCGTCGTACGCGGCGCCTGAGAGGAACAGACACATGCCTGACTACTCATACATCGGTAAGGGCCGCGTGCTGATCAAGGAGTACGGCGAGACCGGCGCCGGCACCTTCGTCGGCGACGTAAGTGCGCTGCAGTTGCGCATCACCGAGGACGTGAAGACGCTGGAGGACTTCACGCAGGTCGGCGGCGGCGCGTACAACGAGGTGCGCCGCATCCAGGCCGTGGAGCTGGCGTGCACGCTGCACGACTTCAGCCCCGAGAACCTGGCGATCGCCCTGTACGGCGCCGCCACCACCGCCAGCGGCACCCACACGATCCAGACGCTGGTGAACGCCGCCAAGGAGTACGACGTGGTGTTCGAGGGCCTCAACGAGGCCCGCAGCGGCAAGGCCGTCACCTTCCACGGCTTCCGCTGGAAGCCCGGCCCCGCGGCCACTGTGGACCTGATCGGCACCGACTTCGGCAAGCTCGACGTGGTGGGCAAGCTGCTGGCCGACACCACGATCACCACCACCGGGCTGAGCAAGTACTTCACGATCGCGGTGGTGGAATGACCGCCGGGGCACTGCGTGCGGACGGGCCGGTGGTGGCGCGGGTGCCGCCGCCGCCCGAGGCCGATCCTGCGGACGACGTGGACGTGCTGGACCCGCCCAGCCGCACGGTGCGCTTTTGCGGCCGCGAGGTGCAGGTGGTGCCCATGGTGGTGGGCCAGATCCCCGCCGTCACGCGCGCCCTGCGCGGCGTGCGCATAGGCAGCCTCGACTACGAGGGCATCCTCGCCCTGGTGGCCGAGCATGGCGATCAGGTGCTGCAGGCCGCGGCGCTTGCCACGGGCCTGACGCCGAGCGACGTGCAGGCCGCCTCGCTGCCCGAGTTCGCCGAGCTGCTGGGCGCTGTGGTGGAGGTGAACGCCGCTTTTTTTACCCACGCCGTGGCCTCCCTGACGCGCGCGCTGGCGGCGTGGAACGGTGGGGATGGGCCGACGTCATCGATCGGCTCCTCCACGCCGGCCACGCCTGGGCCGACATAAGGGGGTACACGCTGGGGCAGGTGCAGGCGTTCCTCGACGCCGCGCAGCGCCGCGAGCGCGAGGCCATGAAGTCGCGCATGCGCGAGCAAGCCATCGCCACCGCCCTGGGCTTCAGCGGCAGCGAGGGCCTGGAGATCCTGGAACGCAGCCTGAGGTGACCCCGTGGCCGACACCGAACTGAAGATCCGCGTAAGCGCGCAGCTGAACGACGCCAAGAGCGCCATGGGCGAGCTGGCCAAGATGTTCAGCCAGGTGGTGCAGAACAGCGCCCAGGTCGGCGCCGTCGCCACCGCCGGCTTCACCCGCATGGAGCAGCAGGCCGAGCGCGCCGCCAAGGCCAGCCTGGACGTGGCAGCGGCAACGCAGCGCATGAGCGAGGCGATCGACCGCATGGCTGCCAAGGCGCGCCAGCCGCTGCCTGAGCGCAAGGTGCCCAAGCTGCCGCCCGCGCTGGGCGAGGGCGTGGCGGACCAGACCGCGATCGCACGCGCCGCCCTCAAGCAACAGCTGGCGGACCTCGAGGCCAGCCACAAGGCGGGCCTGACCGACACGCAGGCGTACTACGAGCAGCGGGCCGCCCTGCAGCGCGCGGGGCTGGAGCGTGAGCTCTCGGCTGCGAAGGCGGCGTACGCGGCCGCCACCACGCAGGAGGCGCGCAACCGGGCTGCCACGGCGCAGCAGATCCTGCAGACGCAGCTGGCCTCGGTGCGCGTGCAGCTGCCGCCCGTGCAGGCGCCCAAGCAGCAGCTGGCGGAGGGCACCAGCGACGCCAACGCGGTGCAGCGCGCGGCGTTGAAGCAGCAGCTGGTGGACCTGGAGAACAGCCACAAGGCGGGGCTGACCAGCGAGCGCGCGTACTGGCAGCAGCGCCAGGCGATCCAAGCGCGCGCGCTGCAGGTGGAGCTGGCGATCGCGCGCGCCGCGCACCAGGCCGCCACCACCCAGCAGGCACGCGATCGCGCAGCCACCCAGGTGGCCACGCTGCAGGCCCAGATCCGCTCCTCGCAGCAGACCTTCGCCGCGCAGAAGGCAGCGGCAGGCGGCGGCGGCACCGACCTGGCCAGCATGTTCAGCAAGGCCAAGGGCGCAGCTGCCGCCCTGGGCATCACGATCGGCGCGCTGGCCGCCACCAAGGCGTTCTTCAACCTCGCCGACCAGGCCAAGACGCTGGAGGCGCGGCTGACGCTGGCCACCGGCAGCGCACAGGAGTTCGCGACGGCGAACGCGAAGCTGTACGACCTGGCGCAGCGCACGCGCACGGACCTGGGGCAGGTGGTGGACCTGTACGCGCGCTTCGCCAACAGCACCAAGAACCTGGGCGTGAGCCAGGGCGAGCTGCTGCGCGTGACCGAGACCGTCAGCAAGGCGATCAAGATCAGCGGCGGCAGTGCGGAGAGCGCGAACGCCGCGATCATCCAGCTCGGCCAGGGCCTGGCCGCCGGCACGCTGCGGGGCGAGGAGCTGAACAGCGTGCTCGAGCAGTCCCCGCGCCTGGCGCAGGCGATCGCCAAGGGCCTGGGCGTCACGGTGGGCGAGCTGAAGAAGCTGGGCGGCGAGGGCAAGATCAGCAGCGAGGCCCTGCTGAACGCCCTGAAGTCGCAGGCCAGCACGATCGATGCGGAGTTCAAGAAGCTGCCGCACACGGTCGACGGCGCCATGACGGTGATCGGCAACGCGCTGGTGAAGGCCGCCGGGGAGTTCGACAAGGCCACCGGCGCGAGCGACGCGTTTGCCAAGGCGCTGGAGAAGACGGCGCCCATGATCGAGAGCGCGGGGCACGCGATCAGCGTGGCCGCCGCCAAGTTCGTGGGCGCCACCAAGGCGAGCTTCGACCAGCTGGCCGAGGCCGCGGACAAGATGCACGGCAAGGTGAAGGAGGCCATGGGGCCGCCGCCCAAGCCCGAGCCCGGCTTCTGGGACTTCGTGACGGGGCCGGAAAACTGGGCACCCTCGCTCGTCGCCGCCGCGCGCACGGCGCTGGCTGCGCTGCGATCGGAGCTGCGCAGCCAGACGGCGCAGATGGACGCGGAGAATAAGGCGCTGGGCGCAGCGTTCTCGGGCCAGAGCGGCGCCCAGGCGTTCCAGGGCCTGGTGAGCGACCTGGCGCGCAACGCGGGGCTGGTGGAGCGCGACGTGCGCGGCATCGCCACCGACATGGTGAAGGCGATCGAGGCGGGCAAGGAGGCCGGGCAGGCGGTGGTGGACGCCAAGGTTGCCGCGGACGAGCTGGCCCAGAAGCAGCTGGAGATAGGCGAACGCACGGGCAAGAAGAAGGCAGGCCCAGGCATCGACCGGCGCGAGGTGCAGAAGGACGAGCTGCGCCAGATGCAGGACGACCTGAAGCGCAGCTACGACCTGCAGCTGATCGCGACGCAGGACTACTACCTGAAGCGCTTGGAGCTGCAGGAGCGCGCGCTGGACCTGGAGATCGCGCAGGAGAAGGCGGCCGCCGCCAAGGCCACCACGCCCGACGCCAAGGCCAAGGCGCTGACGAACGTGCGCGTGCTGGAGGGCAAGCGCGCGGAGCTGTACAAGCAGGCCAACGACGCGATCGTGGATGACGCGCGCGCGACCGAAGAGAAGCTGGCGGAGATCCGGCAGCAGAGCCTGGTGGCGGACGGCAAGCTGGTGGAGGCGCGCACGGCGGAGCTGGTGGCGCAGTACAAGAAGCTGCGGGCGCAGCTGGTGCTGGACAACAACACCGAGGGCGTGGCGCTGATCGACCGCGTGATCGGCAAGGGCACCGACAAGGCGCGCCTGGAGGAGATCACCACCGAGATCGACAAGGTGATCCGCCAGTTCGACCGCGTGGAGGAGGGCGCCAGCAACAGCGTGCTGACGGGCAACCTGAGCACCAGCCAGGCGTTCCAGCTGGTGCGCAACGCCGCCTCCGAGTCCCTGCCGGCGCTGGAGGCCTTCCGCACCGAGCTGGCCAAGCTGGCCGAGACCGACGAGAAGGCGGCCGAGGCGCTGGGCGACCTGGACGCCAAGATGGCGCAGCTGAAGATCCGCACGCAGAGCGGGCTGCAGAAGGCGCTCTCGGACCTCACCACGCAGATCGGGCAGCTGGAGAAGGGCTTCGCCAGCAGCGCCACCTTCGCGTTCGCCGACAACCTGAGCACGTTCTTCCAGGACATCGTCACGGGCAGCAAGAAGGCCGGGGACGCGCTGCGCGACTTCGCCCGCAACTTCGCCAAGTCGATCCTGCAGATGATCACGCAGCTGCTAGCGCTGCGCATTGCCAAGGGCATCCTCGGCGGCGGCGTCTTCGGCGGCTCGGGTCTGCTCGGGCTGTTCGGCGGCGGCAGCAGCAGCGGCACCACCGGCGCAGGTGTGAAGCACGCCGGTGGGCTGGTGGGCGCGCCGGGCATGAGCCGCACCGTGCCCCTCAGCATCTTCTACGGCGCCCCGCGGCTGCACACGGGCGGCTACCTGCGCAGCGATGAGGTGCCCACGATCCTGCAGAAGGGCGAGGAGGTGCTCTCGAGGAGCGACCCGCGCAACGTGCGCAACCAGGGCGCCAGCGGGCCGCAGACGCTGCTGGTGCAGCTGCACCCCGATCACAACCACCGCACCATGCGCGACTGGCTGGAGGGCGAGCTCGCGCGCGTGGCGGCGACGTCGTGATCGGCTGGGACCACCTGATCATGCTGGGCGTGCTGCACCTGGCCGGCTGCCTCATCTCCTACGCCATGGGCTACCTGCGCGGGCACGGTGCAGGGTTTCGCGCGGTCTCTGAGTGCTGGGACCAGGCGCGCCTCGCTCGCCTGCAGAAGGGGCTGCCGCTGTGACGGGCTACACCCACCTGCAGTCGTACCGCCACTACAAGGGCGGCACGTACACGCTGCTGGCTGTGGCGGAGAACAGCGAGAACCGCAGCGAGCTGATGGCGGTGTACGTGAGCCACGCGCGGCAGAAGGTGCTGGTGCGCCCGTGGCTGATGTTCAACGAGCCCGTGGTGTGGCCTGACGGCGTGCTGCGCCCGCGCTTCACGCCCCTTGCGTACGACGAGGCGGCATGACCGAAGCGCGCGCGCAGCAGCTGTCCGTGCGCGTGGTCTCGGCGGTAGAGCCCGCGGCGCAGTCGCAGCAGCTGAGCGTGCGCGTGGTCAGCCTCGTTGCCGGCGATGCGTGGGCGCGCGCCGAGCAGCTGTCGCTGCGCATGGTCAGCAGCGTCGAGGAGGCGCCCCTCTCGCTCGAGGCCACGCTGCAGGCCTCCGGCTCCCTCAGCGCCGCCGCCAGCTACACCGTGGGCACCAGCGCTGCGCTGCAGGCCGGCGCCTCCGTCTTCGGCAGCCTGGCTGAGGGCCTGGTCGTCTCCGTGCAGGCCGATCTCGTGGGGCGCGGCGACGTGGACGGCGCGCTGCAGGTGGCCCAGCGCTACCTGCTGAGCGCGGAGCTGCTCGCGGCGGGCAGCCTGGCCGGGACGGCGTACGCGGGGCAAGCCAGCGCAGTCACGGCGGACCTCGCAGCCACGGGCACGCTGGCAGCAGCTGCGGCGGCGCTGCGGGTAACTGCGCAGGCGCAGCTGGGCGGTGGGGCGACGGTCAGCGCGGCGGCCTCGCTTTCGGGCGTAGTGGCCACCAGTGCGCAGCTGACGGGCGCGGGCGTGGTGGCGGCTGCGCTGGGCGCCGTAGGCGCGGTGCGCACCAGTGCGCAGCTGGCTGGGGCGGCGCAGGTGGCAGGTGTGGCCACGCTGGCGGGGCAGCGGGTGGAGCGGCTGGTGGCGCACCTGGGGGCCCGCAGTGGCGTGCTCTCCGCCAGCACGTACCGCGAGCGCGTGCCGCACGTGGTGGTGCTGATGCCGCGCATCAGCACCACGGGCAGCACGCTGGTGGCGTTCGTCGGCCCGCCGCTGCGTCAGGTACAGTGGTCGGTGCTGGGTCCTGGGCGCGTGCGCGCACTGCGCCCGTACACCGACGAGAACGGCAACGCCTGGGCGGTGTACGAGCCGGGTGGGGGCGGCAGCGGGGAGGCTGTGGTGCAGGTGGCGTATGGCGCTTGAGCAGCTGGCAGTGAACGACCTGTTCCCGGTGATCGACCGCGTGCTGGTGACCACCGGCGTCGCGGACGCCTCGCCGCTCGGCAGCCTGAGCACCGGCGGCGCCATGTACGTGGAGGGCCGGGGCGTGCTGTGCGGCAACGGGACCGTGGTAATGCCGGACGGGGCGTTCGCGCCGATCGCGATCAGCCGCTTCGGCACCACCACCACGGTGCAGCGCGGGCTCTGCGGCCTGGGCGGGCGGCGCTGGTATTGCGAGTACGAGCGGCAGCGCAGCACGCAGGTGGACCCGCTGTTCAACGGCCACGCATACGCGCTGAGCCCGGTGACGCTGCAGGGCGCGGTGGACCTGGGCGCCGTGCCCTTCAACTTCTCCGGCCCCCAGGCCAACTACGGCCCCGCCGCGCTGCTTCCCGATGGCACGTGGCTGGTCGTGGGCTTCAGCTACGGGGAAGGCGGGCAGGCGCGCCTTGGGCCAGGGCGCTACGTGGACGGCGCGTTTCAGCTCGAGGCGGACCTGCCCGACGACGCCGGCTCCGCCTGGTTCTCGTGGGCCGACGACGACGACGAGATCTGGATCTGCGGCGGGAGCGGCAGCGCCGTGCGCTACAACTACGCGCGCCGCGCGTTCGCAGGCCCCGTCCTGCAGTCCGGCCAGTACAACGTCGGCATGTTCTACCTGCGCAAGCACGGCGTCTTCCTGTCGCTCGCCGACAGCCCGCCGCGCACCTACGTGCACGCAACCACGCCGCGGCCCGATCGGATCGTGCAGACGGTGGCGCCGCCGCCGCGCCAGGGGCGCGTGAGCCGCGTGCGCACGCGCCTGCTCGGCAGCTTCAACGAGCCCTGCGCGGGGGAGCCCGTGCAGTGGCGCGCCACCGAGGGCTATCAGGTGGTGCCGGTGCAGCCGGTGACGGACCGGGACGGCTACGCGCTGGCGGACCTGATCGTGCCTTTCGGCATGACGGGCGCGGGCAGCGTGACGGCCGAGGTGGTGATCTGATGGTCCCGCGCACGTTCCTCAGCCTGCCGTTTCCGTACGCGCGCCGCGGTGTAGAGGACGCTGCGCACCTGGGCGGCTTCAGCAACCTGGCGGAGTTCTACTGGCGCCCGCAGCCGGGGCAGGCGTACGACCCCTACACGCACATTCCGCCCGGCTACTGGGAGCGCATTGCGATCGTGGACGGGCTGTGGGACGACGGCGAGCACCTGATCACGATCACCTGGCTGGACGTGACGGTGTACCCCAGCTGGGCGATCGTGGCGGCGTGGTGGGACCGCTCCAGCGGCGGGCACCGCGACCGGCAGGAGATCCACTTCAGCATCGTCCCCCCCACGGCGCTGGAGGTCGCCATGCGCCAGGAGTTCACGATCGAGGACCCGGAGGCGGAGGCGCTGGGCGGCGAGGTGGCGGCGGACGTGCCGTACGGCAGCGGCCTGTCCCCGTACATCCGCGGCTTCACGCAGGCGCGCGACGGCACGATCTGGAGCGTGCAGGAGGGCTTCATCAACGCGCTGTGCAAGGTGCGGATCGTGACGCAGGCGGCGGTGTACGCCGCGCCGCGCACGCAGGCAGTGCAGCAGCCCGGCAGTGCCGAGGCGCAGATGCAGGCGATCCTGGCGGCCAGCGAGCGCGAGGATGCGGCGTGGCTGACGGAGAACTCGCGCCGCAGCATGGAGGCCAGCGCCACG
>JACCDR010042387.1_pt1 | contig 14871 bp, 22 predicted proteins | sample 7446431 | NCBI WGS metagenome assembly JACCDR01 (sample SAMN15323443, study PRJNA562643) | freshwater metagenome | isolation source: river surface water | place: USA:Blue River Watershed | collected 2017-08-17 | reverse complement strand
TGAAAAAGATGCTTTTTTCACCAATTATATGGAAAAAAACAATATCACATTTGTAAATGGTGACAAGGCTTATTTTAGCCCATCGCAGAATCTTATCTGTATGCCCAAATTTGAGCAGTTCAACAGCTCAGTGGAATATTACAGTACCTTTGCGCACGAATGCATACACAGCACAGGACAACACCTTAACAGGGATATGTCAGGAACATTTGGGTCTAACAATTATGCATATGAGGAATTAATTGCCGAAATGGGTGCAAGTATCGTTTGCTCACATTTGGGAATTGATTTTGAGGGGAAAGCAGAAAACAACCAAACAGCCTATTTGGTTGGTTGGGGCAAGCGGTTTAAAAATAACCCCTCCCTGCTTTGGGACGCTTTGAAAGCTGCTCAAAAGGCTGCACAATATATGGAACAATAAAATCGTTTACAAAAGGTGTCCAGTTTCAAAAGTTGGACACCTTTAAAAATTACGAATATGAAAAATGTATTTTTTGTTTTAGTGTTTATTTATGCTTCATATAATATCTTTGATATGGAGAATATTTTAAATTTCATCACCATAGAGGCATTTGCTATCTATGGGTTGGCCATATCCCTTTTAAGGGGTAAAGTGCCAGTAAAAACTGAAGTAGTTCAGTTTAAAGTAGATACTAAAAAATTTTCTGATAACTAGTCTTATGATAGTTTACAGATTAGAATATAACGGCATTGGCCCATTCAATGCAGCAGATCAAATAGATTTGCCTGTGTTAAATGGGCATATAGAGGAAATAGAAAATGAGTATAATTGGAAAAAATATCCTACAATGTTAGAGGATTTTAACAAACCTTATAGAGAAAAATATCATAAAAATTATATAACTGGCTGTATCTCTTTTGATCAACTCCTTTACTGGTTTGGGTTAAACCTGTTAGACATACTTTGCGAAAACGGTTTTTACATTGCAGAGTATGAGGTACAAGAAAAACATATAATTGTAGGATATTCAAAAACTCAAGTATTTTTTGATATGAAAAAAGCTGTATTAAAAAACAAAAAAAATGTATATGATTTTTTGTGATATTGGACAAAAAACATATATTTCCATTAAAAAAACAAATTATGATAATTTACATAGATGACCGTAGGGTGCCTTTGGATAAAAACATTACCCTAGTAAAAGATTATTTTGAGTTTGTGAATATTATAAACTCATTATATCCTAATGAGTTTTATAATGATACTCAAATAGCTAATTTGTTTATTTCATTTGATCATGATCTGGCTTGTTATGTTGAGGATAGAGAATATACCGGAATGGATTGTGCAATTTTTCTATATGAAAAAGGTATCATTCCTGCCGGGATATGTGTACACTCAGATAATGTGTGTGCGGATAGAATACAAAGTTATCTATCTAACTATGCTAAGGTCAATAACATAATTTTATCAAATTTTAATAAAGCTGCTTTTAAAATTTTGGATTAAAAAAAATAGGACAAAAGCTTGCATAAGTGAGAAAAAATATTTATCTTTGTGGTATAAAAATAATATAATATGTTCAATAAACCTAAATACATTATTACTGAGGATGGTAAACTTATTATCTTTGGTGGTGGTATCCAACATTCGTTTTTTAGAAATTTTAATCCGGTCAGTGCTGGATTTTGCCACATATACAATAACTCATTTGCTGCCTACGGAGAATCTGTAAGTTTGCAAATTAAAAGTTCACCAAATGATAGTGAAATAATCACAAAAAAACTAAAAGATAAAGTAGTTAATTTCTTACTCAATGAAAATGATGTGCCTATCATTTTCATTGATGAGGATTTTAACGCATCTGATTTATGTAATAACCCTATTGTTCAAGGGAAAGTATCGTTTGGACAAACCACAGAAATAATTTGTGATGTTGAGTTCAACCGATATGATTTAAATGATATAGTTGGGATTGATCAAGATTATTATTATTTTTAATTTAATTGATTTATTATTTGGATATATCTGAATAATGTATTATCTTTGTATTATTAATTTAATAAAACAATAGGTTATGACAACGATTCAAGTTAAAGGATATGCATTTCCTGAGCTTTCAGATAAAGCAAAGGAGAATGTCAAAGTATGGTTAAGTCCTAGTGACTTTGAATTTGAGGAAGTAATTCCTGCAATCAATCAATTTGCAGATGAGATTGGTATAACCATATTGGATTATAGTATAAGCTTTGCTTGTGCCTCACGATCAATAGTTAAATACAGGGGCACCCCACACACAAGATTTATAAAAAACCTTGATACAGAATGGCATCCGGTTCTTGCGCGGGAATGGAATAAAACAAGAAACGTTCAGTATGCTTTTGATAAACTGTTTAAGGCAGTTGAAGAATCATATGAATACTATATAAGTGATGAGGCAATCACTGAAACGTGTGAAGCCAATAATTACATATTCAATAAAAACGGCGAACCAATCCACCATCTTGCAATTTAAATAATAATAGGTATCATAAAAAAGCCCCCGTGATCATTTCATTGGAGCTTTTTTATTATATGTTAAAGTTATTGAAAAACTTGCTTATTTGATAAAAGGGGTGTATCTTTACAATGTAATCAGTGGACGACTGATGGAACGATCCCTTAGCACACCAGCAAGGTAGGAATAATCCACTCCTGCCCGGTATTGAAAGTTATTATCATTAATTTTATATGTTAAAGTTCTTGGATAATTGATTAAAAATGTTATCGTGCGCGCTATTCCTTATATATGCATTGTGGATAAAAAAATATAAAAAATAAATGCTCCAACTATTGCACAAGTGAAATAAACGTCTTATATTTGTAGTGTCAAAAGGATACAGGCATTAAAGAATGTCTTTCAAGTGGGCGAAAAATTATTTTAAAAATAATTGCTCAAACACTTGACAAACTGGAAAAATGGTTGTATCTTTGTTTCATCAAACAATCAGTAATTAACTAATCAAAAATCAGTTTTTATGTCAACGACAGCAATTAAGACAGAGCAAATCTTACGCATTTCAGCGAATCGTATTCATGTTTTGCCAGAATTTCAAGTGCGTAATACGCAAGTACCACAAGAAGAAATTGAAGCCCTTGCAGCTTCTATTGTAGCAAATGGGCAAGATACCCCTGTAATTGCGTTTACAATGTCAACTGGCGATTTTAAGAAAGCATATCCTAATGAGCCTGTATTTGAAGGAGAAAAACAGTATGTTCTATTTGCAGGCTTTACTCGAATGGCTGCAATTAATTTGGCTCTTGCAAAAGGTGATTTGCCAGAGGCATTTCGAGTAAGGGTAGATGTGCGTTATAATGGCATCCCGTCAAAACAACAGCTTTTCATTGATAGTGCCCGTGAAAATATGGCACGAAACGCAATGAATAAAGTTGACATCGCCCGTGTGGTTGCCCAAATGATCAAATGGGGGTTTGCCCAAAAAGACATCGCAAGTAAATTGGGTATTACACAAGCAGAGGTAAGCAATTTGGCAGCATTCGACTCCAATGCTGACCTTGCCACAAAAGAGGCTGTTGCAACTGGTGAGGTATCGTTTTCAGCGGCTACTGCTGCTGTTAAAGCGGGTATCACAGGTGAAGGGCTGAAGGAAATTGTTGCCGAATCCAATGCAACAGGGGCAAAAGTTACCGCTGATGTGGTACGGGCAAAAGCAACTGGACAACTTTCACCAATACAAACTTTGAAAACTATCATCAAAGCCGTTGAACGGGGTGATATGGTCATCAAAGGTAACGGAAAACAGTATAGCTCAAACGAAATGTTTGTTTTGTTCTGGGACATCGTTCAAGGTGAGATGGAATCCAAAGAATTGTTTAACATCTTTAACCCTGAAAATGTGGTTAAAGAAACCAAAGCCCCAAAAGGGCAACTGGTTCCCCAAAACGCTCCAAACGGGGCAGTCGGCTTTGAGGCTGACGATTCAGACCGCGAAGAGGAATAGTCCAGATTTTTTAAAAAAGGCCATACGGGTAACTGTATGGCCTTTTTTTGTTTTATATAACTCTTTCTATTGATGCTTAATTATAATCGCTCCTAAGCCTAATAAAAAGGTATTTAAAAAGTTGGACAATAGGGGTACTAGGGTTATAAAAATTATATAATTTTTATAAAAAATGTGATTGTAAATTTGGTACATTGGTGTATAAGAACTATCTTTACATAACAATTAAAAGCACAAACAATGGAGTATCAATATTGGAATTTAATTGAATGGTACAAAAAAGATATTAACCTAGATGAAAAAATCAAAGAATGGGTTAATCAAAAAAAGATACTTCAAGAATATCCTAATAGTCTTTATAAAATAGATGACATAGTTCGTTTTGTTGGAGGATATAATAATGATATAATCTTCACAACAAAAGTGGTGGGATTCACAGAGGAAGGACATTTATATGTTTTCTGGGACTGTTATTGGTTCCCTATTGATATGGATAGCCCACAAAGAAAAATCCCGGCCAAACTTTAAGATATTTCTTTTTAAAAGGGTGAACTTTTGTTTACCCTTTTTTTATATCTAGGTTTTTATATATGTTTTATTTTTTGTATAACTAGTTAGAAATCAATATATTAATTTTTAGAATACTCTATATATAACTATTAAATTATAATAATATAGTTTATAAATAATATAGCCTTAAATTTGGTTGTTTGAAAAAAAGTAATTATCTTTGTAATATAATTTAAACACAATGATACAGGAACTTATCGAAATTTTGGCATTAAACAACATAACTTCCTACTATGTAGGGGGTTGTGTTAGGGATAAAATCATGGGCATTGAGTCCCATGATATAGACATTTGTCTCACTGGGGCAAATGTTGAACAAGTCAACGAAATTTTTTCTGCCTTTTGTGGTAAGCCTATTACCACAGTGGGAAAATCGTTTCCTGTTTGGATATTAGACATAGACGGGCAAAAGTACGATTTTGCCCTTGCACGGGCTGAGAAAAAAACGGGCATCTCCCGTCAGGATTTTTCTTTTGAAGTCTCAGATATAACAATTGAGGAAGATTTGAAGCGTCGTGACATTACGATAAATGCCATAGCGCAAAACTGCCTCACAGGAGATTTTATTGATCCTTTTGGGGGGATTGACGACATACACAATAAAGTATGTCGTCAAGTGTCTGAGGCGTTTGCAGAAGATGCTTTGCGTGTATATAGAGCTGCACGATTTATTGCTGTTTTTGATTTAACCCCCACACCTGAATTTATCAACATTTGTCGGGCATTAAGCCCCATCAATATAGCCCCTGACCGTGTTGGACGGGAATTAAAAAAATTGTTTGAATCCGATTGCAAGGCTTCGCCCTTCTTTTATTTTCTAAATGAGGTTGGGTGGTTGCCCTATCACTTTTATGAGTTGGACAAACTCATAGGGCTACAACAAAGCCCCCTACACCATCCAGAGGGTGATGCTTTTGTTCATACGATGCATTGTCTGGATGAAGCAAAAGACGTATTTACCAAAACGGTGATGCTTTGTCACGATTTGGGTAAGAGTGAAACAACTGTTTTTGAAAATGGTGATTATAAGTCACCCGGTCACGCTGAGGCTGGGCTGCCATTGACGGATACTTTATTGAGGCGTTTATCGTTTTTTGATGGAGCGTTTCAGGACAAAGTGAGCCTACTTGTAGAGCTTCACATGTGCCATATAAACGCACCAACGAAAAAAAGCAGTCGTAAGCTTTTGACTAAGTTGGAACGTTTAGAACTTACGTTTGACCATCTAGTAGAAGTTTGTCGCTGTGATGTAAGTGGTAGACCACCTTTACAGGGCTACACGCCGGATATTGGACAAAATTTCATCAGTGAAATGAAAAAGCCCATTGTTAACGGGACAATGCTTATTGCAATGGGTATTGAACCCGGCAAAGAAATGGGGATACTTCTAAAGAAGTTGTTATCACTCCAAGATGAAGGAGTTTTAACCCCTGATAATTGGAAGGAATACTTATAGTATTTTTATAAAAGCCTTGGTGATCGATTCATCAAGGCTTTATTTTTTATAAAAAGATGACTGTAAATTTGGAGAGTTGGACACAATTTCTTATCTTTGTATTATTAAATAATTAACCAATAATTATGACACACGATTTTAAATTTGGGGGTGTAATATTCTCTTTTGAAGAAGATAGAATTAGATTGGAAAAAGAACTGGATGATTTCAAAGAGAAAATGAAACTCGTCGAAGAGGGTGAAGATATAGAACTCATATATTACGGTGAACCTATATCGCTGAAAGATGCATATCGCATCATAAAACAATCTATTATCCCCTTGTTTTCCTATGATCTTTATATTGAATATATTGATCGTCCAGAATATATGAGTATCGAAAAAACTCATTTGGGAATAAATGAGATTTTTACTGATGAGTTTGAACAAGAGGTTCAAAATAAATTAAAAAGCATATTTGATGACAAAATTCTTATTAAGAGTTATTCAGTCTTCAAATCAAGGATAAATGTTAAAAGTGAAGAAATATTCATCCCAATAAAAGTACGCCTTTCATTGGATGAAGCAGAAAGTATTATGGGCTTTAGTAAAGCTCCATATTACAATATGGCTTATATAGAAAGCATCCCACAATTTCATGAAGCATTTAAAAACAAGGCACTTTCTCTTATCAGAGGAGAATATCAAAACATGAAAGAGCTGGTAAGTCTTGTTAAATATTTTGCTAATAAGTAGAATGCATCTAACTTATGTGAAAAAAGCTCCAGTATCGCTGGGGCTTTTTTTATTATATAATTTTTATAAAAAAGATGATTATAAATTTGGTGATATTGATTGGTTGTTGTATCTTTGTCCTAACGAGATGAAAAGGTCTTCATCTTGAAAATCATAAAATCAATGTTGAAGATACAAAAGTACACAAATGAGATAGCTCATCTGTTGAAGAATTATCAAGTGACAATGCTTTCTACTTCTACTGGAAGTGGAAAGACAATGTATACTCCTTGGTTGGCGGGGCAAATTTCAGGTGAGTGCGTGTTTGTGCTTATGCCCCGTGTAATAATGGCTTTACAAGCTCAACGGGGTGTGATAGCCTTGGGGTTATTTAAAGCCAGTGAAGTGGCCATTCTCACAGGTAGGAAAAAAACGTATGTTGCGGGGCAAACCAAGATTTGTTTTTGTACTGAAATAAGTTTTCTTAACTCAGGGTTGATTGAAAACCTTGATAAGGGATATGTTGTGATTGATGAAGTGCATGAAGCAAAAGCCTCAACAAGTGCCATTTTGCACAAGTCAAAGACATGGTTGGAAAAAGGGTTAAAAATCGTCCTGTTATCTGCAACAGTTGATATACCTAAATATCAACGGTACTATGAGGGATATACTTTTGGTTATTTGAATGAGCCAGAAAGTGAAAGGCCATATAATGTGATCCAAATAGATTCTCCCGATCCAATAAGGGCTTGCTATGATGCAGCCAAAGAAGGTGGGAGAGTACTAATTGGTACTGCTGGTAAGCCGGACATAGATAAATACATACGTTCTATTACATCTTATGGCAAAGATGTGAAAGTATTCCAGCTTCATGGAGAAATGGAACAGGAAGACACTAATGTTGCTTTGGAGTATATGGAAGGCTGCATTTATGTGGCCACAAATATTGTCCAAAGTGGTGTAACACTTCACATGCTCACCCATCTATATATTGATGGAACGGGAAACCGCATTGAGTCTCAAAATGGAGTTTCCAAGTTGGTAAAGTATAATCTTTCTGAGGCTGAAATGAAGCAGTGGAGAGGTAGAATTGGACGCATGTGTGATGGTGTTGAAATTGTTGATCCAGCAACAAAATATGTTATTAGGGATGTAATGCCAACTGCCGAAATATTGATTGTGCCTCTTATGGAAACATATGCAACATTTCTTAATATGGGGGTTGATATGGAAAATGTGATCCTTTTGGACACACCAAAGGAAAAAGAAATTATATCTGCAAAAAATGCACTGGAAAAATTAAATGTAATTTCAAACGGTAAATTAACAACGTTTGGACAAAGTGTTTTAACGCTGGGGGTTGGAGTAAGAGCAGGTATTATATCAGTGATTGGTAAGACACTCCAAATTGAAAATGTCGCGGCTAAAATCAATGCAATTGATCAAGTTGGACACCCATTTAGAAACTTCAACAAGGGAGCTAAAACACCTCAATATTCTGATTATGTATTTTGGATTGAAGTTATTGAAGACTTTATCGAAAGATATGGTTACAATGTCAATCAATTAGACTATCCTTTATTTGAACAAGAATGTACCGAAAAGGGGATATTCAGAAAAAATCTTTCTAAGTTGATGAGGATTTTTCAAAATATTGATGAAGTTCATCAATACAAAGAATTATCAGATAAAAAAGTAAAATGCTTGCTTTATCTTTCAAATTTAGATAGAATAGTAATAAATAACTTTTTGGATAATACTTATATTACTCTTTCTAATAAAAGTGTCATCCAACGAGAAGCAGTATTCTTTGGAAACATAATATCCATTGGAAACAAAACTTTTGTTGAAGGCGCAACCTCCATTAGTTTGGAGGAAAAAACAATTTTCGATCAACTTTTATAAAAATATTAAAAAAGGGTTGGACATAAGTTCAACCCTTTTTTTTATATCTAGGTTTTTATATATGTTTTATTTTCAGTATAACTAATTAGAAATCAATATATTATTTTTTAGAATACTCTATATATAAAACTATTAAAATAATATAATATAGTTTTACTAAAAAAGATAGCCTTAAATTTGGTTATTTGGACAAAAAGATTTATCTTTGCTAAACAATAAGGAATGATTTTCAGTTTTTATTTATAAATAAAAAAACAAAAAATGGCTATATCAAATGAGGCAATAATTGCCGAGTTCAATAAAATAGATGCAGATGCGTCTGTTATTGTAATTCAGGATATGGATATATTGGATGAATTATATTCTAATCCTATGAAATGGGAAAGAGGGCTGATTATAACTGATGCTTTTACAGCATATACCTTAGAACATGAAGATGTAATGGTTGTACATCCAAAGTACACACCAGCGTTATTAAAATGGAATACATTTGATGACTCAGAAAAGAAAAATCATATAATTCCCCTAATGAGTCACCAAGTATTAAATCAAGATGGTTATAAAGGAACAACTATTGATAACATCAAATTTTCAGAAATTATCTGGATTTTTGAAAATACTATGGAGTTCTCAAAACATCTTGCTATTATGGCAATGAAAGCAGGATATAAATGTTATCACAGAAATTCTATTCAAGGGCAATGGGTGACCATTGAAGATGATATGGTCATCAATCAAGATGGTTATAAAACTGCCCTAAGTGATTTTTTAATATATACTAAGGGTAGATCACATGACACCAACTGGAAGATTTATAAAAATTAAATAATTATAAATTTTTTCAGTTGGAGAAAAATGTTTATCTTTGTAACATCAACAAAAAATCAAGACAATGATTAGGATTAAGGAATTTATAACTATAGATAAGGAAACAGTTACCTTAGTCGTGACTGATACAATTGCCTTTTGGCAATATGAAAACAAAGCCTACCCTTGTAGTCCAACTGACGCAAGTTGGTTATTTGAATATAAAGGTTGGACATATACATCTATGTACTCTAAGTACAGTGATCATATTTCGGAGATGGAGATGTTATGGGAGACAACAATCTTACCTGCAATTAGGAAATGTGATGAAAAAGTATCAAACCAAACATATTGGGAGATGGCACAATGGTCTTATTGGGGGGTGAATCTCCTTTATAAGGGTGTATTTATCACCCAATATAAAAAGGTTCATGTTTGTAATACTGCTGATTTTAATCGTTTTAAAAATCATTTTGAAAATTCCAACAAATGGTATCTTGGGGGTGAAGATGCCAAATACAAATATGATTGTTATCAAAATTGTAATTATTTTATAGAAGTTCTATAATATATAATATTTATATAAATCCCTTGAAAGGTTTCATTCAAGGGATTTATATTTTTTAAGTGGGTAATAAATTTGGATAGATAAAATAAATTTTTTATCTTTGTAATACATAAAAAAATTAATATCATGCAAAAAGTATATGGTAATCTATCTGAGTTTAATGGTAAAGACATTGAGCTTTACAGAAGCACAGATTTAGTGGGGACTGCAATTTACTTTGGAGGTAGACAAACAGAAAAAGCATTTTTTGAAATAATGCTTATAAAAGTTCCTCTTGGAGAAAATCTTATTTTTATAAGGTATCCAAATACCAATCATTTTGTAGAAATGGTTGTTGGAGGTGGTGGCAGTTGGGGTGATATTGAAAAAAGGAATGGGACAAATGTGTGGGAGAATAAATACAAGGCTCCTTTTAGTCTTTGTATACATGGGGAAAATATGTTATATTCTGTAGGTGAAGAAGTTGAATGCAATTTTAACTTCTTAAAAAGAGTTGCATGTACTAAGACACATCTAAATGTTGATCAAATTGAAATCAACTTATCAAGAAGGTATTTAAAAATACCAGTGTCGGTAAGAAAAGTAATGTATACTCTGAAAACGAATGAAGATAATCCTAAATTCATATTGGTAGATTATCCTGCATACAAATTTACTTATTCTAATATTCGTTTGTTTGTTGTTGACAACGAAGAAGTGAAAGAACTTAAAAATGTAAAATGTGTTATACACGGAAATACATTTATCATATATCTAAATGATAATGGTACTGAACATATATTTGTTTCTCCATGTGGAGATGAACCATCTAAATTCGATGATATTAATTTAATAACCACAAGTGATAATGAACGCCAAAATCTTATCACTCTTTTAGATTTAGATGTGGTTGAATTATATAATTTGTAAATAATATTTTATCTTTGTGTTATCAAAAAATTAAAAACATGGAAACATTTGAAATTTTTATAATCAAAAAAACAGGAGGCACACGAGGTAACTCGTCAAGAGGTACAAACTTTGGGGAAGTTGGTAATCCTCAGAATGAAATGATAAACCTGCCATCAGGTATATCAATTGAGACGCAAGTAAAATTCCGGCATGGAAGTTTATGCTCTTACGCAGTAAGACAAGCATTCATTCCAAATGCTACAATAGCTGATATATTTCATTTATTCTTTAACCAAGGATATGAAATACATACAAATGTAGATAAGTCAGATACAAATTGGGTTGAGGACAAAAATGGAAACACAATAATTCCTAAAGGAAGTATGTTATTAGATGAAATGGTATTTAACAAACACTATTTCACTGGAAAGTATAATATGGAGTTTTTCCCATATATGAAAAATAAATTTAATATAGACCCAAATGAAATTAAATTTATTATTGTGCCCCAGTTAAACTACAGGGAACCCGAATTTATACAAATATGTTATGGGGATCAAGGTCTCAATTTTCGTAAAAAATACTATGATGATAAATATCTCCTTATAGAGGTAACTGATTCATATCCAGAGGGATTATCTGATTTAAGCCCAGAAGAAATTTGGGGTACATAACAATTTTAAACATTATGATATATACTGATAATATGATTGTCTATTGCCTGAAAAATGGATTAGGGCAAATTAAGGAAATAAATGAAGATGCGAACGGTAAAGTTTTCATTTTGGTTCACTTTCCTCATAAAATAGATGTATATGGGGAAGATGGATATATAGTTGCGGAAACGGAACTTAGTATTCCACACTTATACCCTATTGAGAAATATTTAAAGATTAAAACTATATGCTTTGAATAAATTATAAAAAAAGGTTTGGACATAAGTTCAAACCTTTTTTATTATATCTAGGTTTTTATATATGTTTTATTTTTTTTATAACTATTTAGAAATCAATATATTAATTTTTAGAAATACTCTATATATTAAACTATTAAAATAATATAATATAGTTTTATAAAAAAGATAGCCTTAAATTTGGATTGTTGGACAAAAGTGTTTATCTTTGTAACGCACTAAAAAGATAATTATGATATTTAAACATGGTATGACAGTTGGTTGCCTCAAACATGGTGTGGGGCAAATAAGTGAAATTCTCACCAGCGATGAAGGCGATGTAACTATCGTTGTAAATTTCCCATATGGGGTAAATTGTTATCGCAAAGATGGCCGTATGCTTGATCATACAGATTATGAAATTCCTCATCTACACCCTATTGAACAGTATCTAAAAATACAAACAATATGTTTAGATGTGTAATCATAAAAAATGGGTGAGTTTTATTCAGTTTTTTTTATTAATAATTTTGATGTTTGGATAAAATTTCTTATCTTTGTTAGGTACTTATATACTATCCATGAGACTATACAGAACAATCTATTTGGAACAGTTGGAGATACAAAATGGAGAGTTTTTTGTATCTCCAAGTGAGTTTATCTCTAACCCGGATTCAACCATTGAATCAGGAGTATGGTCGTTTTGGCTAGATACCCCCGCAAACTTTGGGCACAGGCATTTAGTTGTTAGTGCTGAATTTGAACCAAAGAAAAAGGGAGTTATGACCTTTGATACTACTTTTCCTTATGATGATGAAAGTGGGGTTCGTACATATTATGAAATAAATGAATATGTTACAGACGAGGTTATAAAAATTGATAAAATATTCGTTTGGGGTATTAAGTCAATTGAATTTCTATATTGCACTCTTCACAAAGAAGAGTTTATAAAAACTCATGGTGAAGATTTTTATAAAAATTATATTTCTCCAATTTTTCCTCACCTGACTCAAGGTGAGAGGTATTTTTGGGGTGATGGTAATGGTTGTAAGCCCACCAGTTTTAAAGAGGTTATTTCTGGAATAAACTTTTGTTTTGGAGGTTATGATGAACTCTCCTTTAACAAATACAACCCTAAATATAATCTTATATCTTGCAATCTTTTAGGGGATTTATTTGCAGGTTATTTTACTGGCAACGTCCCTCACATTTCTGATATTGCAACAGAAGTAAAATCAGAAGATTATTATTATTAATAAAAAAATTTTTTATGAAACTGAATGAAGAGGAACTACAAAATTTAATTGAAGGCATTAAAAAAGAAAGAGATGTTTTCATTGAAAAGGGATCATCAACAAAAAAACATGATGAAGTATTGCTTTACCTAAAAACGGATAATGTGCCATTAAAGTATCATAATAATGAGTTGTTATATGCAGCAATACATGATTTAGATACTTTATATGCTGATTACGTTTTAAATAGTATATATAAATAAACTAAAATAAATATGGAAGATATAGTGTATCAGAAGAACCAACAACTAATGAGGTGTTTACTTTACTAATGAACTTTTGTGAAACAAATAGTTCAATTAAACTTGAAACACCTCTGGATTTAATTAACTATTCTTTATTGTATTCAAAACAAAAATGATTATGATTATCACAAATAAAAAAAACAAAGAGCAATACCAAGATTTTCCTTCTCATGGGAAATATGGTGTATTTCATGGTTATTTTACAGTTACATTCGATTTAAGGGTTTTATTTTTTTATATTGAATGTGATGAACAATTTTCTGTGTTAGACTGTTCTGATGTAACAGAAGATTTTGATATAGAAATTGAATAAATTTTTATATTAAAACTTGTGTGAATCAATTTTTTTTCATTCTAATTAAATTGAAAGAAAAATTAAAGTTATGAAAGAATTGAAAAGCCTGTATAATGGCATTATTAATGACTATTCTATCCAAAGAAATACTTTGGGGTGGAGGGAGATTATTGAAATATTAGAAAAAAGATATAAATACATTAAAAAAACCGATGAACAATTTACCAATCAAATGGTATATGATGCATTGGAGGTGGCCAAAGGGAAGTTATATATCAAAATTGAAAACTTTGCAGGAGAATTGCAAATGTATTTGGAATCTTTGCATGATAAAAAAAGAAATGGCACACAGAAAAGCCCATTTGACTTGTGGAGTTAAAATATATATAAATAAATAAACTCTTATAATAGTTTATTTATTTATATATATAAAAAATATGTTTCTTTTTTTTGGAAAAAGCTTGCACTATTGAATTTAATGATGTATCTTTGTTATCAGAAACAACAGCAATTAAAAAAAAGACCATGAAATACAATGTTGATGCCAAAGATTTTCAATGTTTTGAATACACACAAGAAGGAGTTGCCCCCCCTTTCTCTTTAGGGGATGTGGTAATTGATACTTTAGGTGATGTAAGTGTTATCATCCAAGGGTTTGGAGTGGATGATACAGAGTATAGTGGAGATATGAATGGTGTGCAATCTTATGAGGGTACACGTTATGCCACAAAAGAGGAAATCATTAATCTTAGGATTGATTTATGGAATTATATACTTAACAAAAAAAATGAACAGTTAATTTATATTAATAAAATAATTGCTGAATTTATGGGGTATAATGTTATCCAATATAATGGTGATGAATCCAGATTAATTTATAATGGGAACAAGTTTGCAAACACAATAAATAAACAACGTGAACTTTGGGGAGGGTTAGATTTAGAATTTACAGGAAGGTTTGTAAAATCTGTGCAATACCCTTTCAATACAGAGTTTACTTATTTAATCCCTGTGATTAAAAGAATTGAGGAGATGGGTTATGTTGTTCATATTGCAGGTATAAGTTATAAGATTTATGGACTTTTGCAAGAAAAAAATCCTATCATAAGTTTAGTTTGTGGTGATTTATCAGCAAAAACTGAAATGACTTGTGATCTCATAATTTCTTTTATTGAAAAATTTAATCAAAACAAACTATAAAAATGGAAGTATTTAATATAAATCAAGAAAAAATGAGTGATAAACAAATCAGTGAACTTACAACAATTGTA
>JACCDR010663875.1_pt1 | contig 14873 bp, 16 predicted proteins | sample 7446431 | NCBI WGS metagenome assembly JACCDR01 (sample SAMN15323443, study PRJNA562643) | freshwater metagenome | isolation source: river surface water | place: USA:Blue River Watershed | collected 2017-08-17 | reverse complement strand
GTCAGGACTTCGTCCGTGGGGGACGTCTTGAATCCCGGCATCAGGTGATCATCCTTACGCAGCGAAGGAACGAGTTCGCCCGGACCCTCGTAGCAGTACCGCTCGACGTGCCCTGAGCCCACTGGAGCTTGAACGTTCCCCCGGATGCTCCGGTCCGGATGATCCCGAAGATCAGAACCACGCTGTTCGTGCCGGAAGCGATCGTGCCCATGATCGTGGAAACGGATCCGACCCGGACGTTCCGGTCTACGTCGGTCACGGTGCCGGTCGCTCCGGACACCGGCCCGTTAGCCAGCCAACGGATCGTCCCGGAGGGGACCACGAACTGAAGCTTGATGTCGCCACCGACCGCGCCGTCAGTGATCAGGTGTCCGTCCACCCAGTAGTTCGTGTTCGCGTTCAACGTCATGGACAGATGATCATCATCTTGGACGCTGGTCGAGCTGGTCACCGACTCGTCTGCGGTTTTCCGGGCGACCTGTTGCTGAGCGAAGTACGCGTTCGTGTCGCCGGATGACAGGTACTCGTTCACGCTGAACGTCTTGAACCCCATGTGATCACGCCAGTTTCGTCACGTAGAGACCGGACAGTGCGAGAACCCGCGTCGCCGTAGCGTTCGAAGCCGATTGAGCCCACCTGAATCCGAACGTCCCGGCCGTGGTACTGGTCTTGAGAATCCCGACCACAGGTGAGACCAGGTTGGTACCGGCTCCGTTCGTCTGCACGTCCGGTACGGTGCTGATCGTCTGCCGGGTACGGCTCACCGTGCCCAGACCGTCCGCGTCGTCCCCCAGTGAGTCGGAGCACCACCAGAAGACCGCGCCGGACGGTCCGTACCATCCAAGCTGGATCCCCCCGGATACGTCGGCTCCGTCGTACATGACATATGCCTTGATCCAATAGTTGGTACTCGCTGCCGCGTCGAACTTCAGGTGATCGTCGTTCTGAAGTGTGGTCGAGCTGGTCACGCTCTCGTTCGTCGGCTTCGAGATGAACGTAACCTGAGCGATCTTCGTATTGACGTCAGTCGCGCCAAGCTGGTTCCCGTCCGTCCACGTCCCGAATGCCATGATCAGAATCCCAACGGGTTTTGGTCGAGACGACCACGCGTCGCGTTACCGATGATGAAGAACGATCCTCCTGCTGCCGTACTCTGGAGCGTCCACCTGGTGATCCACTTCGCGGGGCTCACTTCGTGCTCGATACCCCGGATGAAACAGTCCTGTTCGATCATGTCACCCCCTCCGGGGGGACGACGGCGGATCGTGATCCGGTCCCCGATCAGCCGGTTCAGCGCTTGCGGGAAGAGCGTGGCTGCGTCATTGCCGGACGGCATCGTTTCCAGGGTGTCGAACCGGAGTTCCGGCTGTGCGGAGAGCGAGAGCACCCATTGGGCCATGTTCAGCGCGGCGGCATCATTGTTGAACAGCAGGTCGGACCGCTCATACGAACGGATCAAGAACTCCCCCTGTGACGCGGTGTCTTCCGCCACCTGTTCGGATCCGCCGACACGGGTGATGATCACCCGGTTCACAAGCTGAGTGTCATCGTTGCTGAACGTCAGGGAAATGTACGGAAGCTCACTGCCTCCCCCGTCTCCGAAGGTGGCCTGAGACGTCGTCGAGCGCGAATCGTTGTTGATCGCATTCCGGTTCCGGAAGAAGACCTTTCCGTCACCGGTCATATACAGCTCTCCGACTTCGGTCTCATTGGTCAACAGGAGTTCTTCCATGATGTTGCCGTTGAGCGTGGTCGCCTGAAGTGTGACGTCGCCGGTCGCGATCGAGCGAAGGGAAGCCGACCAGCCGATGTTGTCCAAGATCCGACTGATCCGCGTGGACGTCAGCTCCGACGCTGCCGAGACCGACTCTGACGACTTACGGTCAATGTTGGCGAAGATCTTGAATGCGTCGGTACATGGCACGACCACTTCGGACCAGTTCGGATCCTGCCACGAGATGTCCCACGAATCGACGTACCCCCGGTACAAGTCGTACGTCGTGCCACTCCAAATGGCACGTACCCGAACGGGACGCATCGGCTTGACCAGCGTGCCACCCGTACCAGTCGTCAGACCGGAGAGCGTCTTCCCCGCGAGAGACGCAACAGTGAAGTCGGTACTCTGCGCGTCTTCGAGTTCGGTGTACGGTCCATCCGTGCTGGACCAGTCCCAGCTAGCGGCAGGGTTGCTCCCCGTACCAGCGACGTACCGAAGCTCATAATCAGCCGTACCAACCGGCGTGATCGAAGGGGTAGTGAAAAACGCCGTGCCATGGTTGGTATCCGAGTCGGTGACGTAGCTCAGCGTCGCGTCCCGTACCGCAGCGACGAACACGACCCCATCAGAGAACGTCGGCTGTGTGAAGCCGTACGACGCTGGTTCGGATCCTCCGGCCGTCTTGATCCAGACCTTCACGTGCAACGCGTTCGCACCGACGTCGAGCGACACCACGGGAGACCCCCACGAGGATCCGCCCGTGGGATTGCCCATGCTCGACGCGGAACCCCAGTCAGCCGCCTGGAAAGCCACCAGGATGTCGCCGGAAGCCGTTCCAGAGGGTTTGGCGCACGTGAAGCTCGTACTCGTGCTGGTGGTGGCTGTGGAGTCGCGGAGAGACGCTTCAGCGGTTTCCGGGTCGGTGCTCGCGATGCTCACCGTCACGCCGAAGCCGTAGGTCTCCGTACCGGTGCTCTGAGCCTGTTGCACACCGGAGCCGGGAGACCCGGACGGGATCGTGTACGGACCAGCGAGGTTCGTCGGATCGAACCGGCGATCGGAGTTGTCGAGGGTGAGTTCGCACGTCCCGGCCTCGTACCGGATGATCGGTCCTTCGACCCGGCTGGACCCTCGTGTGATCTTGAACGCTTTCAGGTACGACGACACGTCAACGAACGTGCCATTGTTCTCGAAGTCGATCGCGACGTTCACAACCGGCATGTTCGCCATGTCAGTTCCGAGTCTTCAGCTTGATGCCGCCCCGGTCGGCGGCATACTTCTGGATCTTCTTCACCATGTCCCCGACGTCTTCGACGCCATAGATGTTGATCGTGTCCACGTGAATGTCACTGTTACCCGTACCGATCTGGGACATCTGACGGGACGTGAACACGGCTTCCGGCTGACCCGTGCCGTTGTGGACCAGCGACGTACCAACGGGGAGGATGCCACCCCGGTCGAACTTGAGCCCGTACTGATGAGTGAAGAGCCCGTCATTGAAACCTCGTGCGCCGGAGCCGACAACGACACCACGAGAGCCGCGCGACTCGACGTTCAGCTTTCCACCCAGCGTTCCGGCCATGTGACCGACTCCGGCGTTGGTGACTCCGACCATGAATCCGGACCGGAGCCCCCGGACGAATCCGCCCGGTCCGCTACTTGCTCCGAAGCTGCGTGTACTGAACCGGCGCTGGTACGGGTTCTTCCCCTGGATCACATTCAAGATCGCTGACATGAATCCGGAACAGTCGTATCCACCCGGCCCGACACCACCCCAGACGTATGGCTTCCCAGCCTGAGCACGGGCGAAGTTGACACCCTTGCCGACCCCCGGACCACCACCCCCGAAGCTGACCTTGTCCTTCACCCACGCGAGAACCTTGTCTTTGATCCACGTGGGGATGGCAGAGAAGAGCGTCTTCAGCGGACCGTTAGCCGGAATACCCGCGCTGAAGATCTTGTCCATCAAGGTCTTCGCGCCCTTCTCGACGTTGCCGATCGTGAAGTCCTTCACCCCTTGAATGAACTTCCCGATGATCCCGCCGAACCCGAACGATCCCGCGAAGCCGGGGACGACACCGCCCTTAGCGAACGCCATCCCCTCCCCTCCCATCTGGTCACTTCCGGAGAGCCAGCGCTTCACCGCGTCCGGTCCGCCTGTCCGCGCCTTCTGGTTGGCTTCCTGAACGAACCCCGGACCAACAGCCTTCGTGAACTCCGGCCGGAAGATGGACTCTCCGGGGGAGACAGCAGCGATCATGGAGTCTTGTCCGGGTGAGTAACCGGGGAGCACACCACCTTTCGCGAAGTACGGGATCGCTGGCACGCGAGCGTTCGAGCCTACGAACTCCGCGAGCTTATTGATCATCTTTCCGACGCCCTGGTTGTAGAGCCTGATCACGAAGTTGACCGGCGTCTTCGCGATGTTCAGGATCTTGTCCCAGAAGCCTTTGATCAAGTTGACGCCGACCTTGAACGCGTTGGGCACAGTCGTCTTGATCATGTTCATGATCCGGTCGAAGACCGGCTTGATCTTCGAGTTCCAGACGGAGGAGATGTGCTTCCACACGAAGTCGAAGACGGGCTTGATGATCGTCTTCCACAGCCATTGGAAGATCGGTCCAAGAACGCGTTGGATGTAGAACTTGATCGCGTCGAAGATGATTTTGATGATCGCCCATGCGACCTTGATCACTGCGGAGATCGCTCGCCACGCGGGTGTGATCACGTTCTTCCACAGCCACATCACGGCCGGGGCGAGCACCTTCGTCAGGTAGAACTTGAGCACATCGAACGCGATCTTGATGATGTTCCACGCGATCTTAATTGCGAGAGAGATCCCGTTCCACGCTGGTGTGATCACGTTCTTCCACAGCCACATGAAGGCCGGAGCCAGCACCTTCGTCAGGTAGAACTTGAACACATCGAACGCGATCTTGATGATGTTCCACGCAATGCTGATCGCGGTCTTGATCCCGTTCCACACGGGGATGACCACGCTCTTGTGGAACCAGATCAACCGGGGTCCGAGTTCGGTGACGATCCATTGCCGGAAGGACGCGAACGCTGGCTTGATCACACCATTCCACGCGGTAGCGACGGCGGTCTTGATCGCTGCCCACGCGGCTTGAACGATCTGCCGGAAGTCTGCGCTCTTGTTATACGCGAGTACGAGCACACCGATCAGGGCCATGATCGCGGTAATGGCGATGCCGATCGGGTTCGCCCGGATGGCTGCGTTGAACAGCCACACGGCCGCCGTCCACACCTTCGTGGCGATCGTGCTCAGCTTGGACGCGATCTGCATCGCTGCCATCGCCTTGACCACACCCATGATCTTTCCGGCTAGCGGTCCGACGACCGCCGTGACGGCCAGTGCGTTGACCGCGAAGCCCCGAACCGGCTCCGGTAGCTGGGTGAGCAACTTCGCGACTTGCACGAGTGGGGAGAGGAACAGCGGGAGGATCGCGACGATCTGTTTGGTCACGTCACTCAGGAACTTGAACGCCGACGCGACTTGCTGTTGCCCCTTCGCGGTCTTCGCCCATGCGGTGAACTTCGCGGTCAGACCTTCGATCGTGGTGAGCAGTGACCCGCCGTCCGTGCGCACCTGACGGAACATGGAGAAGACCCCGACCGTCACGTTCTTGATGATCTTCCCCAGCGTGATCAGCCGGTTCACGCCGGTATTCACGACCGACTGGAACGCTTCCATGCCGCGCTTGCTGTTCATGAAGGCCGCGCCGGTCTTCGCGCCATTCACAGCGATCATGGAGAGACGCTGCGCGAACGGGAGCGAGAGTTTCACCCCCTGAGCGATCCCGGACAGGAACGGCTTGACGGCGCTGGTGGCTTCGTGGATCACCTTCGACGTGGTCTTGAAAATACTGCTCAGCACACCACGAGCAAGCGGGGACGAACCGAACCGGAGCGCTTCCTTCCCGGCCTTGTTCATCTCCGTCGCGACGTCACCCATCCCGCGCTTCACACTGGGTGCGAGATTGCTCGCGACTTCTCGCATGGGTCCGGCGACCCCGGTGAACATCTTCTGCTGGGTGGACTTCCGGATGTCCTTGAACGTCTTGAAAACGTCGGCTCCGGTGCGGACAACTTCCTTCGCTGCCGGAGCCAGATCTTTCATCGCGGCTTCGAGCTTCTTCGCGTCACCTTCGGCAACGGCTGACATCGCGTCACCCATGCCCATGAACGCGACCTTCGCCGTGAGTGTCGCCGTCTGGACGGCAGCGAAGATTCCGGGAAGTGCTCCGGCCGACGCGGCGACCGGGAGAAGTGCTCCGGTCAGTTGTGTTGCCGCTCCGGCCGTAGCGATCATCCCGGAGCCCATAGCAGCACGCTTGCCGAACTTGTCCATCCGGCCCTGAAGCTGGTCAATCGCGTCGTGCGCGTCCTTGACGTTCTTCAGTCCCAGTGTCTTGAACAGAAGGTTCAGCGCGATCGTGCGTGCCATCAGCTCACCTCCGCTTTTTGGCTTCCATCTCCTCCCGCCGATCGAGTGCGTCCGCTTGTTCGCAGAAGAACAGGAAGACGTCCACGGGGAGAATGTCTACGTCGAGATAGTTCAGTCCGAACCGGCTCCAGAGCTTGGCTGAGTAGGCGCGGATCTGGGACTCAAGCCCGCCGCGCTTAGGGCTCCATTCCCGGTCTGCCCAGTGTGGGACGCGGGTTCGATCGTCTTCACGATCTCCCCGGCCGGAGGAAGTGACCCTTTTCCCCGCGAGGCTGCGGCTTGCATCGCTTCGAGTTCCCGGACCTTGTCGAGTTCGTCCTTCGTCGGAACGAACTCAAGATCGTTGACCGGATCGACGTCCACGGAGTTCCAGTCGAGCTTCCGGCCGTTCCGCGCTGCGAGCACGCACAGCAGTGCGATCACCGCGTCCGGGTCGAGGTCTTCGAGCGCATCGAGAAATTGCTTCGTGGTCCAGCCGGTACGTTCCTTGATCCAGCGACCCTCTTGGGTGCGTGGTGCTCCGGACCAGTCCCATTCGTGGACTGTGTCCCCTTCCCGCCACTTGATGATCACTTCGTGATCCCTTCTGTTGACGCGTACGCGTCACCCTCGTTCGAGGTCCCGTTTTACTTGATCGATGACCTTTTCCGCTACCGCTATGGCCTTCGACTCATACGGCCGGATGGTTCGCCGGAAGTACGGATGCGCTCGCTGGGTAACCCAGGTCTCCGCGTCTCCAAAGACCATGTGCCGCCAACGGGTGTACCTCCGGATCCCCTCCATGTACGCGGGGAGGTTCTCTTCGCCGGACGGCATCGAATACGCGTCCACCCAGACGAATCCGCCTGTGAGATCGTTCCGGGTCTCGACGTTGCTCTTCGTCGCGCGAACCATCTTCCGGCGAAGGGACTCTTGTCGGCCACCACGCCCACCACGGTTCCGGGTCCGGGAGGGGATAGCCAAGATCTTGGATTTGACCTTAGCTTCCGCTTCCTGCACCGGACCCCGGAGTTCCGCTTTGATCTTGTCGTGCCATTGCGGCAACCGAGCGTACTTCTGAAGTTCTCTTTCGAGCTTCTTCAGTTCTTCGACGCTCTTCTTCGTCGCTGCCGGTCGCCTAGGCATCGGCTACGTCGTCGATCGAGTCAGGGTGCCAGCACCCGGCCACGAAACGGACGTGGTCGCGAGGTCACCAACGGAGCCGTCCAGCGGGTTGTATTCGTTGATCAGGACGTTCCCGGTGTACTCCGGGTTGGTGGTGCTGATCGCGCTCGTGGTCGGCCGGATCTTGACCGCGACGACCGTCCCGAGAAGCGGGAAGATCGTGACGTCTACCGCCGACGCAGCGAAATCCTGGTTGAACTCGATATCGACCGACCAGTCTTTGAGACCGCCGATCCGGGACCGGTAGGTGTCGCCCATCGCCGTGTCTTCGAGGTCTTCAGCCTCGACGTTCAGCGTGACCGACCGGGTGAACGCGCTTAGGTTGACTGAGTTAACTTCGACGCGAGCATCAGTGAACGCAAACGATGCCATTCGTGATCATCCTCCTTCTCATGATCCGATCCCGATGGCACCCGCCACCGTGAACGTTCCGGTAATCGCTGTGACCCGGAAGCGATAGTGCGTTTCGGTGAGAGGTCCCGCCACGCGGGTTCCCCACGTCCCCCCGGCCGTCGTCAGGGGTCCGAACGTGATCCGCGTGGTCGCGGAGCTGAAAGCGCCGTTGTCGTCGGACTCGACCACGGCAGTGATCGTCGTGCCGGGGGTGCCGAAGATGTGGAACGTCGCGTAGAGGAACTGGGACGCTCCGACGTTCCCCAGGTTCACGCCGGAACCGATCGCGCCGGTCGCGCTGACCGTCCCCTTCGCCTTCGCGATCTGCCCCCGGACCAGTCCAACGGCGTTGGTCCCCATCAGGGAAACGCTGAACGGGGTCAGCGCTCCGATCTCCCCGAACATGTCGTAACTGAACTTGCCAGCCTGGAACATGAACGCCGTTGACGTTTCCGCGTCATCGTAAGAGACCGTCGTCACCCGGTCGGCGGTACCGATGTTGGTGAAGATCTGCGGATCCGGCGCGTCGGTGGTCGCTGACTCCCAGAAGCCGGAGAGGCTCGACTCAACAGTCTTGAGACCACCCTTACGCGCCCGATACCCGCCACCCCCGAAGGTCGTGGAGTCCAGATCGTCTACGGACACGTTCAGGGACATCTCGTTCAGGTTGGTCGTGAAGTCGTACCCGCCGATCCACGTAGTCGCGTCGGTCAGGCTGAACGTTGCCACTAGTCCCCCTTCCGCGCGCCTGTGCGCTTCTCAGAGCCCTTTTCAGCCGCGTCGGGTGTCTTGGCACCGGAAGGTGATTTGATCTCTTCCACGTGCCCCCCAGCGATGAGAGCGGGGATGTTCACCGTGTCGGGATCGAGGTCCACCACACCACCCGGAGCGACTCCGGCGATCTCAAGATTTCCGATCACCTTGCACTTCATTCTTGATCACCTATGCCGTTCCTGACGTGTGGACCTTCAGCCGGAGCCGCGCGCCGATGTGCGGGTACGACGCGACTTCGAAGCGAAGACCATATTCGAGCATCTCCGAGACGTGGGCATCGGTTCCTGACAGTCCGAGCGTCTTGTTATTGAAGATCGCCTGACGAATCGACAGAGATCCGGACCCTGACACGTAAGCGTCAAGGGAATCTTGCCGGATGTCCATGTCGGACGTGGACACCAGAACCAGAAGATCGAACTCCCATGTGTCGGTCCCCCGTCCCATAGAGACCTCGAAATCCGACGTGAACGGGATCACCACGACGGCCGGAAGCACGTTGGCTCCGTCCGGCACCGTGTCATAACAGTGCAGCGAGGTTATGTTCGTCTCGATCGTGGACTTGATCGCGTCACGGATCCGGGCGAGTGGGGAGTTCGGATCAGCCGGAGGGATCACCACAATGTACGTCGCGGCGTAGTCGGACAGACCGGAGGAGTCGGTGACCGACGCCAGCACCCCGTAAATCCCGCCGTTCGCGTACGTGTGGTTGAGCGTGCCGGTTCCTGAGCTGGTCCCGGTGCCATCACCCCAGTCAACCGCGTACGTCGCTCCTGAGAGCGTCTCAGCGTCGCTCGCGACGATCGTCACCGTCGCGCCGTATCCGCTCGACGACCCGGACAGACTCGTGATCGTGGGAGCCGTCCCGGCCGAAGTCGTATAGACGACGTCCACCCCGTAGAACGTCCCGAACGACGTGTTCGGGTAGGTGGCCGGATCGCTGTGGAACCGGCCGTTCCCGTGTGTCTGAGCCATGTTCAGCGAGATCGACTGCGGGAAGCACATCGCACTGTCCGCTGACATGACCAGGCTCCCGAACGCGGCACCGGTCGCACCATAGTTTCCGCCCGTCTCGAAGCCGACCACGAGCATGGTCCCGATCGTGACGTCGAGCGGAGTCGTCAGCGCATGAGTAGTCCAGCCGCTTGCCAGAGAATCCGTCATCACGACCGTGGCGAGCAAGACACCCGACATGTTCCAGATGTGGCCACGCCGGTTCGTCTTCGCTATCGCCGATGCCGGAGACCACACCCTGATATGAGTGATCGTCACATTGGCGAGTGCTTGAACGACCGACGCAAGTTCGTAGTCGTTCGCGTCGATCGCTTCGGTCGGGTCGGCTCCGGTCCAGATGAACGGCATCACATACCGCCCAGAGGGGAGCGAACGAAGTTGCCGATCAGCTCGATCACGTCATGATCCTTCCGGCTGATCCGTATCGGTCCGAAGTCCGCGAAGTTGACCACACCCAGCACGGCGTCTTTACGCCGGAAGAGCTGGGACGCTTTGAGGATCGTCGCTTCCTCGATCTGCTCTGGGACGGCAGACCAGCCGAATTTCGCGGAGACCTGGAGCGTCTTCCGGCGCGCGGAGACCGGGAAGACCTCCGTGTCCGTCGCGATGATCCGCCACCACGCGTATCCGGCGTTACCCTTGTCCGCGTTGTCCGGCTCAAGATCGTACTGATCGGTCGTCCACGTGGTTGACCACGAGTAGTCGCCGGTCGTGTCGGTCTTGATCACCAGCCCGGTCGTGGTCGAGATGTCGTCAACCCAAGCGATGTACGCGTTGTGCGGACGGTAGGTACGCGTCTGAACCGTGGAGTCCTGCCAGAACCGGCGACCGGTGTAGTCGTCGATCGCTCTCGACGTCGCGTTGATCGCTCGTTCGAGAAGAGCCGTGGTGAGCTTGCTCCCCGTGTCTCCGAGATGTTCCCGGAGCTGTGCCACCGTGGCATATCCGTTCGTGACAGCCATCCGGGATCACCTCCTTATGCGTACTCGAAGCACGCGACCGGACCGGTACCGGTCAGTGTCGCGTGAATGGTGGTGCCGATGAGAACACCGTCCACGTCTCCGGCCGTCCACGCTGCGGACGTGCTCGCTGCCGCCTTCAGCGTGAGAACGGTCGAGCCCCCGGACGTGTCCTTGACCGCGAGCGTGGCAGCGTCGGACCCGGCCGTCAGCACCACGGAGAAGAGCTGGTACTGATCCGCCCCGGTCACCACGTCACCGGTCGCCGCTACCTGTTTCAGGTTGCTCACGAACCGCCCCCGGCCGACTTGGGGGGACGACCACGACGGCGCGCCGGAGTCTTCTCGGCTTCGGAGTCTGCCTTCGCTTCGTACGCTTTGGCTCGCTCCGCGTTTGCCGCGCGCTTGGCTTCCTGTTGAGCCTTCGGATCGATCTCTTCGAGAACGCCTGGAGAGTCGTGGAGAAGCCAGTCGGCTTGCTCTTCGGTCAGCTCGACTTCGGTCCCCTTCTCGAAGGGTCCGAAGTCACCAGAGCTGTACTTGTGCAGGATCCTGTATCGCGGCATGGCTTAGATCCCGTCGAGGTGAACGAGCACCCAGACCACAACGGCGATGTTCGCCGTCACGGGGGTCCACGACGCCGTGGTCAGCTTGACCCCGACACGTGAACCGGCGACACCGGCATCGTTGTCCCGCGCGTTGGTGCTGTAGTGCCGGGTCGTGTTGGTGGCGTTCAGAACGCCCTGAACGCCGGTAACCGTACCGTCGATCGTCGCGTCTACAGTCAGTGTTCCGGCCGTCCGCGCGGTGTGCGAAACGACGGTGACCGCGACGATCTCGAAGTCGAACGGCATGACGTACTCGGTGACGTTCAGCGTTGACGTGGTCGCCGAAGTCTCCAGGATGTTCATCGCGACGGCCGACTGTGAGTCGGCCACCTGGTCCTGACTGAAGAACAGTGGGACAAGTTGCCCCTTGCTGATCGTGCGCTCGATCTGCCGAGCCCTGCTCATGGTTCCTCACCTTCCGCACACCCGGTCCCCCTGACGCTTACGTGTCAGGGGGACGGATGCTCAGATTCGGTTCTAGACGGTGATGTTGTAGAGCGACGCGGTGGCCTCGATACCGGAGGCCGCACCGGTCGGAGTGAACCGGCCGAAGCCGAGACGGAGCGAGTAGACCAGACGCGTCTGGTCGGTCGCGGGAAGACGCTCGGTCTCGACCTGAACACGCCGACGCCAACCGGTCTTGAAACCGCGCCGGTTGAACGCCACGACCTGACCCTTGACGTTGTTCGCGCCCGTGGTGCTGACCTTGCCGTCCGCTTCGGTCTTGCTCATGGCCATGGAGACGATGTGCGGGTGACGCGCGATCTTCAGCACCTCGCCCGTGAGCACGGTGGCCTGCGGACCATACTTGTCCACGGTGAGGACTTCGTCGAGAAGCGCGATCCGGTCGGCGGTCTCCGGGTCGGAGACGTACACGAGATCGTTGCTGTCAGCCGGGTGACCCCAGTCCACCAGCCGCGCGGTGTCGATCATGTCACCGCGAAGCATGTGGAGCGCCGAGAGCGAGACACCGCCACCAGCGTCGTTAGCGTTCCCGGTGTTGTCCACGAGGGACGCGTGCCGGATGCCGTCGAACGCGAGATAGTGCTTGGTGTCGGCCGGGTCCGCGTCGTCGAGATTGATGTTGCCGGTCGCCGCGTTGGTGTTGTCGCCGTTCAGCACGAGCGAGTCCGAATAGTGCGCGATCGACGCTGCCGCCTGACGCCGGAGGAACGGCACGAACGGGATGATGGAGTCTTCCTCCATCTCGCCCGACCACATCTGGTGAATGATGAACTTCTTCGCGTCCACCTGAACGCGCTGGGATCCGGTCTTCACCGTGGCGTAGTTCGAGGAGTTGTTCGCCGTGGACTCCGAGACGAAGAGCATCTCCGGGATGTCCACTTCGACCGGGAGGTACGCGGTCGGGTCGGTCATCTCGAACGACTCGATCAGGCCGTAGATCCGGGACTCCCGCCGTGCCGCGTCCCACAGCTCTCCGACGTACTGAGCGCCGATGAGTTGCTGGCCGAACCCGGATTCCGCCGTGTCCATCGCCAGCGTGGCGCGCCGGTACGCTCCGGTCTCCTCCCACGCTCCGCGCCGTGCCAGTTCCCGATCCCGGCCGTGGAACATGTGGACGGGGAGCCGGGGGAACAGGTCGTCGATCGCCTTACGATCCAGCTTCCTGACTTCCTCCATTGGAAGGTAGAAAGCCGTGCTGATCCCCTCGAAGGTCCGGGTCAGCTCTTCGGAGGGACCGGTGTAGACACCGACGTTCCCGACCCGCTTCTGTCCGGCGAGTGAGCCCTGAAGCTCGTAGAGGAACTCGACGTCCGCGACACCAAGACCCCAGCGCGCGTATTTCGAACCGACCAGCTTTTGATCTTCGGTCCCGAAGCGCAGCTTCCGAAGGTGCTCCGCACCCTCCGGACCGTTGAACATCTGGGAGAGAATGTCCGTCACCATGGACTTCAGCCGGACGTCGGACACCTTCTCCGAAACACTGTCTCCGATCGCGTCGAGTCGCTGACGCATCTCTTGAGCCAGCGCGTCGAGATTGGCGATACTGGTCATCTGATCTTGTTCACTCCTTCCAAGAGAGTGCGTCGAGCAACCCGGACACCGCCTCCGGATCAAGCTCGTTTTCGATCACCGGAGCGGGGTCGTCCGGTGCGTCTTCGGTCGGCTCGGTGACCGGTTCGGTCTCCTGAGCCGGGGGTGCGAGTCTGGACAACGTCTCTTCGATCTTCATAAGCCGCTGTTCGAGATCGCTGTTGCCGGGGAGTGCCGGGTATGACGGCGGGTTGATCGCAGCCTTCGCGAGCGACCGGCGTCCCAGGTCGAATATGTTCATCCGGCCGACTTCTTCGGGATCCCAGAGATCGAAGTCAGCCGCGAGCGCGTGACGCTGCCGGATCAGTGCGTTCGGGTCGGCCGGGACCGGAACGGCGCTGACCTCCGCGAGGTCATACCAGCTTTCGTTCGCCATTTCCTCCGGCGTCATGGACCACCAGTCCATGAGCGGCTTCCCGGAGTCGTCCACGAAGTCGAAGCCGACCGACACGGCGTTCATGAAGCCGGAACGGTACTTCCGTTCGATCTCCATGGCGAAGGGGTCTTGCCGGTCGAATGTGATCGACGTGCGGAGACCGGAGGAATCCATGGACGCGCGCCCCCGGCCGATCGGGGGAAGGTGGTCCATGTGCATCCAAAGGATCACGGGGTTGTTGTTGAAGTTGTCGATCTTCCACCGTTTCTTGTTCAGGCTGAACCCGTGCCGGTTCATGCCTTCGGCCGACGCGGTGAAGACCAGGTCTCCGTCAGGGGAGGGTGCCGCGAGCGTCCCTCGTAGATAGCTGAGCCGGTTACTCATGCCGGACCCTCCCGTGTCCGTTGATCTTGTGACCGTTCTGACCGTTAAGCGTCAACGGACCATTACGGAACTCTAGGGTCTTGAGATCGAGAACCGCGAGCGCATTGGCGGCATCTTCCGGATCCACTTCGACCGGCTCTGGTTCGGGCTTCGTCGGACCGTTGACGGCGCTCTTGTTCACCGGAGCCCACCAGACGTCACCCCAGTCAACGGGGGGAAGCCCGTGGCTCTCTCGCCATTCGTTGATCGTGAGCGAACCGACTTCGATCTGTGCTCGCTCCCGTTCCCACACCGATGTGGCGCTCTCCTGCAACGCGGGGATGCGGGTGAAGTCGAATTCGCAGTGCAACCGGCGTCCAGGGAACATCGGAAGAAGCTGTTCGGTGATCTCGTCAGACTTCAGCTCCGCGTCCGGGACCAGCGCGTTCGACCACAGGATCTTGTGGAACTCTGAAGCGTTCGCCAGCGTCGCGTGTTCGAGATCGTTCATCAGCGGGGACGGCACGCCGTAGACGTTGCACACGCGCCGGAGTGTCAGGTTCAGACCGTTGGCGAACTCCGCGTCCTTCGGGGTGACCTGAGCTTCCTTGAACGTCGCGTCGAACCGGAGCACGGACCAGCGGTGCGCGTGCTTCGAGCCGGAGAAGCGAGTTTCGAGAAAACGTTCGAGGTCGTCCGCCTGATCTTTGGTGAAGCTGACCTTGTCCCCGGCCGGGACGACGAAGCCACCCATCTGCATGCCCTGTGTGAACAGCGATCGGTTTGAGTCGAGCATGGCCCCACCGGTCACGCTCGCCTTATACGACGCCAGCAACGGGGACAGTGACGCGAACTCGTCAAGTGGATTGGGGTACCGGAACCAGACGATCTCATCCGGCGCGAAGGGGATCCACTTCATGGAGCCGTTCGCCGGTTCGTACAGATACCCCTTGATGTAGTTCAGTTCGTCGGGGACCACCCGCACC
>JACCDR010491696.1_pt1 | contig 14875 bp, 12 predicted proteins | sample 7446431 | NCBI WGS metagenome assembly JACCDR01 (sample SAMN15323443, study PRJNA562643) | freshwater metagenome | isolation source: river surface water | place: USA:Blue River Watershed | collected 2017-08-17 | reverse complement strand
GGCCCCGGCACTGGCCCCGGCAGAGCCCGTGGGCGTGGGTGCCGAAGCCTTCAGCACCCCGTCCAGCGGGGCCCCGGCGGTTTTTATCCGCCGGGACGATGGCGCGGCGCAGCGCAGCCGCGGGGACGGCAGCGGCGGCAGGGGCGGCGGCGACAGCAGCGCCGCCATGGCCGGCAGCGCAACGGCAGCAGCCACCGCCACCGTGGACAGCCTGGAAACTGCGCTTGGCCTGCCGGTAGGCGCCGACGGCCTGCAGCCGCTGCAGGCGGCCGGCGCCACCGCTACCGGGCCGGGTGCGCAGGCGGCCGTGCGCCGTTCTGCCGCGGGTGCCGACCCGGTGACGCAGGCGCCACCACACGGTGACGGACCACGTGAATGGGACGGCAACGACCTCATCGTCGAGGCCCTGTCTTCGCCGGCGGTGGCCGGCGGCATTGCGCTGTCCACCTCGATGCTGCTGTGGGCCACGCGCGCCGGTGGTCTGGCCGCTGCGATGATGGCGTCCATCCCCGCGTGGCGTTCGCTCGACCCGCTGCCCATCCTGGCCCGCAGCAACGAACGCCTTGCCGAAGACGACGACCCGCATGGCGTTGACGCGGGGCATCACCACGGACTGCAGGGTGCTGCCGGCCCGGCCGCTTCCCACCCGCCCTACGTTGACCCGGACGTCCCGGCCAGCGAACCCCACCCGCTGCGCCACCCGGCGCCGGCTGCGCTGCGTGAACTGATCGAGCCGCTGGAGGCGCTGCGATGAAACTGAGCGCGGTACCGCGCATGACGATGGGGCTGGTGTCGCTGGCGGTGATGTTGCTGCTGGCCGCCGACTGGTTGTTTGGCCTTTTCCCTGACGAACGGGCCACGCGCAAGGAAATCCAGGTGCGTACGGCGCAGAGCCTGGCCACGCAGGTGGCGGCGCTGGTGCAGCGCCGCGACTGGGTGGCCATTGAGCAGACGCTGCGCGCGGTGAAGGCCGGCAACGCCGACATGGACAGCATCGGGCTGCGCCGCGCCGATGGCCGCCTGCTGGTGCAGACCCCGGGCCACCCTGCCGATTGGCAGGGCGCTGGCCGCATGCTGGCCATGAACGTGACAGTGCCGCTGCTGGCCCGTGGTGTGGACTGGGGGCAGCTGGAGGTGGCCTACCGTGGGCCCGCACTGAAAGACGCGCCGACCTGGGCGCTGAGTGGCCCGGCGCGGCTGGTGCTGCTGTTCATGTTGGTGGCCTCGGCCGCCTACTACCTGTACCTGCGCCGCATGCTGGAGCACCTGGACCCTGCAGCGGCCGTGCCCGACCGCGTGCGCAACGCCTTCGACACCTTGATTGAAGGGGTGTTGGTGGTGGACCTGCAGGGCCGCATCTTGCTGGTCAACAAAGCCTTTGAAGCGCTGCGCCCGCACGGTGACGAGCGGCCGTTGGTGGGCCTGCGTGCGCAGTCGTTGCAGTGGCTGCGCCCGGCCTATGCCGAGACCGACCCCACGCCCTGGTTAACCGCTGTCAGCAGCCGCCAAAGCCTGCGTGGCCTGCGCTTTGAAGTGCGCGCCGACGACGACACCGAAGCCCGTGCACACGTGACGTTGAACTGTTCGCCCTTGTTCGACGAACAAGGTGCGCTGCGCGGCTGCATGGTCAGCGTGGGTGATGTGACCGAACTGGAAGTCGCCAACCAGCAATTGCTGGACGTGCTGGGCGACCTGGCGGTGAAAAAAGACGAGTTGGTGAAGAAAAACGAGGCGCTGGAACAGCTGGCCAACCACGACCCGCTCAGCGGCTGCCTGAACCGGCGTGCTTTTTTTGCGCTGGGCCAGGCCCTGTTCGAACGCGCCGCCTACGACGGCTCGCCGCTGGTGTGCGTGATGGCCGACATCGACCACTTCAAGCGCATCAACGACACCTGGGGCCATGGTGTGGGCGACCAGGCGATACAGCGCTTTTCGCAACTGCTGCGCCAGCAGGTGCGGCCGGGTGACCTGCTGGGTCGCTACGGCGGCGAAGAGTTTTGCCTGGTGCTGCCCGGCGCCGACGCCGACCGCGGCCGCCGCCTGGCCGAGGTGCTGCGCCAGGCGGTGGCCGACAACAACGGCCAAGGCCTGGACCCCGGCCCCCAGCTGGCCATGAGCGCCAGTTTTGGTGTGGCCGCCATCGACCGCACGGTGGCCGACCTGTCGGCACTGGTGGACTTGGCCGACCGCGCCATGTACGTGGCCAAGAAGTCGGGCCGCAACCGGGTGGTGGTTTTCAGCGCCGAGCTGGAAGCGGCCAACCCGACGCCTACGAAGCCGTCGCCTTCTACCCCGTCGCTCGCCACCCCGACGCCGCCGCCCCAGGGCGTGCCGGTCCTGACCACCGTGTGGAGTGCTGCACCCACACCAGCCCACGCCGCTGAGGAGCACCGATGATGTTCGAACGCGTCTGGAACCGCTCGAAGACCGGCAGCGCCCCTGCTGCTGCTGAAGGTGACAGCCGGCCTGGGCTGGAGCCCTGGCCTGCCGCACTGCCGCACGGGCCAAAGGCAGCCGCGCCCGTGTCGCCGCCGCCGCCTGCGCCGCCAGCGCCGCCAGCGCTGGCCGACACGCCCCGCAAGCGCATGAGCGACCTGCTGGCCAGCCACGGCCTGGACGCACAGGCGGCCAGCGAAAACGCGCGCATTCGCAAGCTCACCTGTTTTGATTCGCTCACCGGCCTGCCCAATCGGCTGCTGTTGCGCGAACAGCTTGAGGTGGTGCTGCGCCTGGCGCAGCGCCAGGGCCACACGGCCGCCGTGCTGTTGGCCGACGTGGACAACTTCAGGCGCATCAAGCTCAGCCTGGGCCACAGCCGCAGTGACCAGCTGGTGAAGTCGGTGGCGCAGCGTCTGCAGTCGGCCCTGCGCGGCTCGGACCTGGTGGTGTCGGGCCCGGCGCTGGACCGCAACGGCGCCCTGGCGCGACTGGCCGGCACCGAATTTGCCATCGTGCTCAGCCAGTTGAACAGCCCGCAGGACGCGGCCCTGGTGGCCCAGCGGCTGCGCGAGGCGGCCAGCAAGTCGCTGCTGCTCGACGGCATAGAGGTTTTTCCCACGGTGAGCATCGGCATTGCGATCACCGGCGCCGAAGCCGTGTCGCCCGATGTGCTGCTGGAACGGGCCGACCTGGCGCTGGGGTTTGCGCGCGAACAGGGCCGCGACAGCACCAACTTCTACGACGCCGCCATGGACGCCACGGCCAGCAGCCGCATCGCGCTGGAAAGCGGCCTGCGCAACGCCTTGACCGAGCGCCAGTTCAGGCTGGCGTATCAGGCGCGGGTGGACGGCCGCACGGGCGTGGCCACGTCCAGCGAGGCGCTGCTGCGCTGGATGCACCCGCAGCACGGCCTGCTGGCGCCGGGTGCCTTTATCGACGTGGCCGAACAAAGCCAATTGATCGTGCCCATCGGCCACTGGGTGCTGGAGGCCGCGTGCCGGCAAAACCGCCAGTGGCAAGACAGCGGCGCGGCGGCCATACCGGTGGGTGTGAACGTGTCGGCGCACCAGGTGTGCCGGCCCGACTTTGTGCCCAGCGTGGCGCGTGCGCTGGAACTGAGCGGTCTGGCGCCGCAGTGGCTGGAGCTGGAGGTCACCGAGTCGGCGCTGTTGATGGACAGTGCAGGGGCACTGCGCGCGCTGGGTGCGGTGAAAAAGCTGGGCGTGCGCCTGGCCATCGACGACTTCGGCACCGGTTATTCGTCGCTCAGTTACCTGCGTGACTTCCCGTTTGATGTGCTGAAGATCGACCGCTCATTCACGCAGCGCCTGCCGGGTGACGCGCGCACGGCGGCCATCACCCAGGGCATCATCGAGCTGAGCCGCCGCCTGGGCATGGAGGTGGTGGCCGAGGGCGTGGAAACGCACGAGCAGTGCGAGGCCTTGTTGAGCTACGGCTGCGTGCTGATGCAGGGTTTTTTGTTTTCGCGGCCGGCGGCACCCAGCGCCTTGGCCGACGTGTGGCGGCAGCCGCTGCCGGGTGACCTGATGCGGCGGCGGGGTTGAGCCGTTTTGCCGGCCGCTGGCCCGCTCACTGCCGCAGGCTTTGCACCATCTCCATGATCTGTGGCGACATGCCCACCGGCACCAGGTGTGTTTCGGGGTGGTCGCGGGTGAAGATGCGGAACATCTCGTCGGCAAAGGCGTGGCTCACTTCCTTGACGCCGGCAAAGTCCACCACGGCACGGCGGAAGTTCGTCAACCGCGCCACTGCGCGCTTGGCGTCGGCGCGTGAAGCCAGGTTGCCGTTGCTGGCCAGCAGGTGCAGCGGCACCGTGGTGCGTGCAAAGCCGTAGCCCTTGCCGTCCACACTGTGGGCGCGCAGCACGTCGTCCAGCTTGCGCGGCGTGTCCAGTGCCAGGCCCATGAAGATGGACGTGCCGCGCTGCCCGCAGTGGCGCGTGGTGCGCCATTGCAAGCGCTCCCACTCGTGGCGCTGAAAGGCCACGCCGTTGGCGTGCAGGCCAAACACATCGGCCAGGTGCGACGTGAAGTACAGGCCGTGGCCGGTGTGCACCTCGGGCGCGCTGGTCAGCTTGCCCTTGCACAGCTCCAGCAGGGCCAAATGGGGGTCGCTGATGGCAAAGCTCTTGGCTATGCGGTCAAACACGCCGCAGCCGTCATCAGAGATCAGCAGTTGAAAGTGCAGCGGCGTTTGCCGCATCGACACCGCCACCTGGCTGCCGCCGCTGTGGTCGATGGCGTTGTTCAGCAGCTCGGTCAGGCCATGCTGCGCCATGCGGTTGACGCTGTCGGGCAGCGTGAAGCAGGGCGCGAAGTCGCGCCGCCAGGGCAGGTCTTCCAACAGGCCACGCAGCGGGTAGCGCTTGACCACCTGGCGCAGCGGGCCGGGGCGCCAGCTGCGCTGGCCTTGCTGCTCTTCGACCACCAGCCACTGTGCGGCGGCCAGTTCTTGGGCCACCTTCTCGGCGCGGCGCAGGCTGATGCCCAGGCAGCGCGCCAGGTAGCGCGGCAGGTCGGTGGCGTGTTGCAGCGCGGCTTCGGTGATCCAGCGCGTCAGGGGTGCAATGTCGATGGGGCGCATAGGGGGTGACGGTTCGGCGATTCACGCCCTGTTGCAGAAGAAGAGGGGGCGCAGGCGTGGCCGTGTCGGCCATTCTCGGCAGACCTGAAGGGACGGGTGGGTTCGATAAAGCGGGGAATAAACGGCCAAACCGGCCCACTGCATCGTCCACTACAGGGCCCCACTTTCACGAATGAACACTGCATGGCCGTGCAGGGCCCGGGTTGTGGCGGGGTGGCGCCCTAAAATGCGGTCATCCTGGCGAGTTACGGCGTGGTTACGGCGCGTTGGTGTTGTTGGTGTTGGTGTTGTTGTTGTTGTTGTTGTTGGTGTTGTTGTTGTGTTTGTCGCCGCCCTGCGCTGGTGCCGCCGCCACCGTTTGGCTGTTCTGGCCCCCGTTGTTGCCGGCTTGCGACCCGTGAGTTTGCAAGCGGGCTGTTTTTTCGTGTTTTTCCCTTCCACTTTTTCGGAGTCACCCCATGCCACTCGTTTCGATGCGCCAGCTGCTCGACCATGCTGCTGAAAATGGCTACGGCATCCCCGCCTTCAACGTCAACAACCTTGAGCAGGTGCAAGCCGTGATGCTGGCCGCCGCCGAGGTGGGTGCGCCGGTCATCCTGCAGGCCAGTGCCGGTGCGCGCAAATATGCCGGCGAGCCCTTCATCAAGCACCTGATCCAGGCGGCGCTGGAGCAGTGGCCCCAGGTGCCGTTGGTGATGCACCAGGACCACGGCCAGAACCCCGAGGTGTGCAAAGGCGCCATCGACCTGGGCTTCAGCTCGGTGATGATGGACGGCAGCCTGATGGCCGACGGCAAAACCATCGCCAGCTACGACTACAACGTGGAAGTGACACGCAAGGTGGTGGACATGGCGCACCAGCTGGGCGTGACGGTGGAAGGTGAGCTGGGTTGCCTGGGCAGCCTGGAAACCATGAAGGGCGACAAAGAAGACGGCCACGGCACCGACGCCACAATGACCCGTGAACAACTGCTGACCGACCCCGAGCAGGCGGCCGACTTTGTCAAGCGCACGCAGCTCGACGCGCTGGCCATTGCCATCGGCACCAGCCACGGCGCCTACAAGTTCAGCCGCAAGCCCACGGGCGACATCCTGGCCATTGACCGCATCAAGGAAATCCACCACCGCATCCCCAACACGCACCTGGTGATGCACGGCAGTTCCAGCGTGCCGCAAGACCTGCTGGAAAAGATTCGCCAATACGGTGGCCAGATGAAAGAAACCTACGGTGTGCCGGTCAGCGAGATCCAAGAAGCCATCAAGTACGGTGTGCGCAAGATCAACATCGACACCGACATCCGCCTGGCCATGACGGCTGCGGTGCGCCAGTTCATGGCCGAAAACCCCGAAAAGTTTGACGCCCGCGAATGGCTGAAGCCGGCACGTGAAGCGGCCTACCAGATTTGCAAACAGCGCTACATCGAATTTGGCTGCGAAGGCCAGGCGCCCAAGCTCAAGCCGCTGAGCCTGCACGAAGTGGCCGGCCTCTACGCCCAGGGCACGCTGGCGCAAGTGGTGCACTGAACAAGGGGTGGCTGCAGGCGCGGGGCCTGGCCCGCAGCCGCCTGCGCCGTCTGCAGTCCCCCGCTGCCCCGGCGCATCTGGCGTCCATTATCTTGTTGAATGTAAAAAAGTCGCGACTTTTTTGCAGAGTTCGATAGCATAGACGCATGCACCGCTACCTCGACGCACTGATCCGCGCCGACCTCGGCCGCAAGATGGTGGTCGTCACCGGGCCCCGGCAGGTGGGCAAGTCCACACTGGCGCGGCAGATGATGGAAGGTTTGCAACCGGCGCAGTTCTTGAACTGGGACGTGCCCGCCGACCGCGCTGTTCTGCAGCGCAACAGTTGGCAGCCGCGCAACCGGTTGCTGGTGCTGGACGAAATACACAAGATGCCGGGCTGGAAGGCGTGGCTCAAAGGCGTGGCCGACGGCAAGGAGCCGGGCCAGGCCTTGCTGGTGACGGGCAGCGCGCGCATGGAGACTTTTCGGCAAAGCGGCGAGTCGCTGGCCGGGCGCTACTTTGCTTATCGCTTGCACCCGATTTCAGTGCGCGAATGGTGTGAGCAGCAAAACGCCGCGCCCGACGATGCGCTGCAGCACCTGATGCAGCGCGGCGGCTTCCCCGAACCTTGCCTGGCCAGCGACCCGGTGCAGGCCGACCGCTGGCGTGCGCAGTACATCACCGACCTGATCCGCGAAGACGTGGTGGAGTTTTCGCGTGTGCAGGAAGTGGGCACGATGCGCGTGTTTGTGGAGTTGTTGCGTGAACGCGTGGGCTCGCCGTTGTCACTGGCGTCGATGGCACGCGACCTGGCGGTGTCGCCCACCACGTTAAAGCGTTATCTCGACATCCTGCAGGCGCTGTTCATCGTCTTTACGGTGCAGCCCTGGCACCACAACATCGCGCGCTCTATCTTGCAGTCGCCCAAGGTCTACTTCTACGACACCGGGCTGGTGCGCGGCGACGAAGGCCTGCGTTTTGAAAACGCGGTGGCCACGATGCTGCTCAAGCAGGTGCAGTTTGGCGCCGACGCGCGCGGGCAGGACACCGGCTTGCACTACCTGCGCACCAAAGACGGCGCCGAGGTGGACTTTGCGCTGTCCCGGGGCGGTGCACTCACGCACCTGGTGGAATGCAAGCTCGCTGACGACAAACCGCACCGCGCGCTGCAGCGTTTTGCTGCAGAAAAGCCCGAGGCGCAGGCGGTGCAACTGGTGGCCCACCTGCGGCAGGCGCAACAGCGCGAGCGTGTCAGCATCACCGCCGCTGCGCCCTGGCTGGCCGCGCTGGACGCGTAACGCGGGCTGGGCTGGGCAGCCCGGCCCAGCGACCGTCAGCCCCGGGTCAGTGCCAGCAGTGTGTCGTTGAAGCGGTGGTTCTGCGGCCCGCGGTGGGCGATTTTCACCGCACCGATGTGGTTGCCCAACGTGGCGCAGCGCTGCAGGCTCCAGCCCCGTTCCAGGCCGTACAGGAAAGCGGCGCGGAAGGCGTCGCCGCAGCCCGTGGGGTCTTCCACCGCCGCCGCCTGCACCCCCGGCACCACGGTGCGCTGGCCCTTGATCCACAGTTCGCAGCCGTGTTCGGCCAACGTCACCACCACGCCCTGGATGTTGGGCCGCTGCGAAATCTGCGCCGGGGTTTCGCCGGTGCGTTCTTCCAGCATGCGGGCTTCGTAGTCGTTCAGCGCCACCCAGGTGGCGATGCCCAAGATCTCGCGGTGTTCGTCGCCGTTGAACTGCGGCAGTTGCTGGCCGGGGTCGAACATGAAGGGGATGCCGGCCGCATGCATCTGGTGTGCGTGCTGCCACATGGCGTCGCGGCCGTCGGGCGCGATGATGCCGATCTTCAGGTCGCTGCGCTGGCCCTGGGCCGGCACTGCCATCTGGTGCGCGTTGCTCATCGCGCCGGGGTGGAAGGCGGTGATCTGGTTGTTGTCGCGGTCGGTGGTGATGTGGCACTGCGCGGTGTGCAGTTCGCGGTCGCGGTGAATCAGCGAGGTGTCGGCACCCCAGCTCTGTACCCGCGCCACGTACTCACCACCGTCCACGCCCACCGCCGCCAGGATGACCGGTGTGCCACCTATGGCCTGCAGGTTGTAGGCGATGTTGCCGGCACAGCCGCCCCATTCACGGCGCAGCGTGGGCACCAGGAAGCTGACGTTCAGGATGTGCACCTGGTCGGGCAGGATCTGCTCGGCAAAACGGCCGGGGAACGTGGTGATGGTGTCAAAGGCAAGCGAACCGCAGATCAAGGCCGGCATGAATACTCCAAATTACTGAAAGCTCAAGGGTAGAACAACTCGACCGTGTAGCCGGCCACCACTTCAGGCGCAGCGCCGGTGGTTTGCAGGCTGCCCTGCAAGGTCACTTCACGGCCTGCGGCCACCGTGCCGCCATGGCTGCCCGGTTTCACATCGATTGTGCCGCCCAGTTCTTGCGGCAGCAGGACTTTGCGCGCGATCGTTGCGCCCCTGCTGTCGGTGAACGTGACATCCAGCGCAGGCAGGGCCAGTTCCAGGTTGGCCCGGTTGCGCAAGGTCACCTGCAGTTGGTAGACCGGTGTTTTGTCCACACGCACCAGGCCGCTGCTTTCCACCGCCAGGCCGTCGATCATGCGTGCCGCGTGCAGCGTGCAGCCCAGGCCCGCACACAGGGTTTGCAAGGCCGGCCGCGTGGCCGGGAAACGCGCCGCAAGCAGGTCTTTGTAGGCCAGTGTGGCCTGCAGCAACAGCAGCAGCACACCGGCGGCCACCGCGCACAGCAGCAGCGCACGCTGCTGCGGCTGGCGCCAGTGTCGGTCGCGTTCAACCTTGCGCATGAAGCCGGGCTTGGGGGCTGCTGCCGGGCGCGTGCTGGGGCGGGGTTCGGCGCGCGGCTCGGCGCGCATGTCGTCCAGGCTCATGGCCATGGAAGACACCGCCCAGTCCGATTCGGGCCGGGTTGGGCCGAAGCTGGTCGACGGGATCGCACGCTCGGGCAGCGGCGCGTAACTGGAGTCGGGGTCGCTGTCGCGCGCTTGCGCCGACGCGCGGCGCCCATCGGGTGCCTGCAGGCTTTCCATCAGGCGCGGGTTGCGCTCTGGCGTGGCAGGCCGGGCCGGCGGCGGCGCCCATTCGTCAGCGTCTTGATACCGCAATTCCCGCCGCAAAGCCTGCTGCGGGTCGGGTTCTTCGTGCCAGGGTGTCGCGGGGGCGGTGTTGGCGGGGGGCGCAGCGCCACCGCCGGCCGGCCGCCGGTAGGTCAGGCCCGAGGGTGAGGGGGGGAGGTTGATGTCGACTTGCGGCTCGGGGGGCTGTGCTCGCCCGTAGGGCGCCTGCGGCGACCCCAGGTAAGGCGCTTGCGGCGAGCCCACGAAAGGCGCTTGCGGCGAGCCCACAAAAGGCGCCTGCGGCGAACCAACGTAAGGCGCCTGCGGCGCCGGGGGCGCGTACGGCGGCAGCAATTCCCCGCCACTGTCAAATTCAAACGCCTCGGGTGCCGGCACGGGCGGGAAAAAGGCCTGCGGCGGGGCCGGTTGCTGTTGCGCGCGGGCCATCGCTGTTTCGATTTTCGAGGCCAACCGGTCGGGGTCGGCGCCGTCTTGGCGTGCGCGGTGTGCCGGGCCCCGCGCGGTGCGCCTGATGTCGGGCGCGCTGCCGCGGCGGTTCACCGGTGCATCGGCCTCGTCGGCCAACCGGGCCCAGCTGCCATCCATCTCGACCATGTTCTCCGAGGCGTTGAACACGTTGGTGCAGCGGCCGCAGCGCACCCAACCTTCTGACATGCGCAACTGGTCGGCAACGACGCGAAAAACCGTCTTGCACGACGGGCAGCGCGTGGCGTTGTCGGTGCTCATCAGCGGCCTGCTGGGGGCGTCTGGGGGATGGTGTGGGTGGGCGGCCGTGGTGCCGCAGGCAACGCGGGCTTGTGCGCCGTCATCAGGATCCAGCCCTCTTCGGTATCGGCCACCTGCAACTGCACAAAGGGCGCGTAGGCGGCCTTCAGCTCGTCAGCCTGGCGCTCCAGGATGCCGGCCAGCACCAACCAGCCGCCCTCAGCCACATGGCCGGCCAGCAGGGGCGCCATCAGCTTCAGCGGCGTGGCCAGGATGTTGGCCAGCACCACGCTGTACACCCCCTGCGCGTGGTCGGGCAGCCGGGCCTGCAGCGTGACGCCGTTGCGCAGCGCGTTTTCGCTGGTGGCCTGCACGGCCGCTGGGTCGATGTCCACCGCGTCCAGCGCCTGTGCGCCCATCAGCGCAGCGCCGATGGCCAGGATGCCCGAGCCGCAGCCGTAGTCCAGCACACGTGCCAGTGGTGCACCGGCGGGCGGCTGCGCCAGCCAGCGCAGGCACATGCGGGTGGTGGGATGGGTGCCGGTGCCGAAGGCCAGCCCGGGGTCGAGCCTGATCACCTGCCGCGCTTGCGCCGGGGGTTCGTGCCAGCTCGGCACGACCCAGAAGGTGGGCGTGATGGACACCGGGGTGAACTGTTGCTGCGTCAGCCGCACCCAGTCTTGTGCCTGCAGCGCTTGCAGTGACTGCAGGCTCAGCCCCCGCGTCCAGTCTTGCGCCAGCAGCAGCGTGGCGGCGGCCTCGGCGCCGGCTTCGGTTTCAAACAGCGCCTGGATGCTGGAACGGGCCCAGCCCGAGGCCGGCGGCGGCATGCCGGGCTCGCCGAACAGGGCGCGCTCGCCGTCGGTGCCGGCGTCGGCGTCTTCCACCGACACCGACAGCGCGTCCAGCTCATCCATCAAGGCGTCGGACACCGGTTCTACCAGCTCCTGGGGCGAACGAAAGACCAGTTCAAACATGCGGTAGGCGGGGGTGGGCGGTCGGTGAGCAGCCTGCGGGTTGGGTGGTTTCAGCGCCGATGATGACTCAACCAGCCTTCCAGGTAGTGGATGGTGGTGCCGCCTTCCATGAACTTGGCGTCCGTCATCAGTTCGCGGTGCAGCGGGATGTTGGTCTGTATGCCTTCCACCACGGTCTCGCTCAGCGCCGTGCGCATGCGTGCCAGGGCCTGCGCGCGGGTGTCGCCGTGCACGATGATCTTGCCGATCATTGAGTCGTAGTTGGGCGGCACGTAGTAGTTGCTGTAGGCGTGTGAGTCCACGCGCACACCCGGGCCGCCGGGGGCGTGCCACAGCGTGATGCGCCCGGGCGAGGGGGTGAACTTGTAGGGGTCTTCGGCGTTGATGCGGCATTCCAGCGCATGGCCGCGCATCTCGATGTTGCGCTGCGCAAAGGGCAGCTTTTCACCGGCGGCGATGCGGATCTGCATCTGCACGATGTCCACGCCCGTGACCATCTCCGTCACCGGGTGTTCCACCTGCACACGGGTGTTCATCTCGATGAAGAAAAACTCGCCGTTTTCGAACAGGAATTCAAAGGTGCCGGCACCGCGGTAGCCCATCTTTTTGCACGCGGCGGCGCAGCGGTCGCCGATTTTTTCGATGATGCGGCGTGCGATGCCTGGCGCTGGTGCTTCTTCGATGATCTTCTGGTGCCGGCGCTGCATGCTGCAGTCGCGTTCGCCCAGCCACACGGCGTTTTTGAAGGTGTCGGCCAGCACTTGAATTTCAATGTGGCGCGGGTGTTCCAGGAACTTTTCCATGTACACCGCCGGGTTGCCAAAGGCGGCGCCGGCTTCGCTGCGGGTGGTCTGTACGGCGTTGACGAGTGCGGCTTCGGTGTGCACCACACGCATGCCGCGCCCGCCGCCACCGCCCGCAGCCTTGATGATGACGGGGTAGCCGATGGCACGCGCTTGGCGGATGATTTCTTTCGGGTCGTCGGGCAGGGCGTCTTCGCTGCCGGGCACACAGGGCACACCGGCGCGGATCATGGCCTGCTTGGCCTGCACCTTGTCGCCCATGGTGCGGATGTTGTCGGGCGTGGGCCCGATGAAAACAAAACCGCTGCGTTCCACGCGCTCGGCGAAGTCGGCGTTTTCGCTCAGGAAGCCGTAACCCGGGTGTATGGCTTCGGCGTCGGTGACCTCGGCCGTGGCGATGATGGCCGGCATGTTCAAGTAGCTGTGCGCCGAGGCCGCAGGGCCTATGCACACCGCCTCGTCGGCCAGCTTCACGTACTTGGCTTCACGGTCGGCTTCGGAGTAGACCACCACCGACTTGATGCCCATTTCGCGGCAGGCGCGCTGGATGCGGAGGGCGATCTCGCCGCGATTTGCTATCAGTATTTTTTTGAACACGAGGTGCCGCCCCGTTATTCAACGATGTAGAGCGGCTGGCCGAATTCCACGGCCTGGCCGTTTTCGCACAGCATGCGAACCACCTTTCCTTCGCAGTCGGATTCGATCTCGTTCATGATTTTCATGGCTTCGATGATGCACACCGGCTGGCCGGGTTTGACGCTGTCACCGACGTCGACAAAAGGCTTGGCGCCTGGGCTGGCGGCGCGGTAGAAGGTGCCCACCATGGGTGACTTGATCACCTTGTCGTTGGCCCGTGCCGCCGCTTCGGTGGCGGCGGCCACGGCGGCGGCTTCGGTTTCCACGGCTGCAGCGGCTGCGGCCGTGGCCGCCGCGGTCATTGGCGGTGGCGGCTGCATCGGCGGCATCGGCACCGCTCCCATGGCGGCGGCGGCCATGCCGCCCTTGACGATGCGCACCTTGCCTTCGGCTTCGGTGATCTCCAGCTCAGAGATATTGGAGTCCGACACCAGGTCGATCAAGGTTTTGAGTTTTCGCAGGTCCATGCGCAGTGCCTTTGGAAGGGGCGCGCGCCGCCTTGCGGTGCGCTGCCGGGGTGGTCTTGATGGGGTGGAAGTGCCGCGGTGTTCAGGCGCTGCCGCTGGTGCGCAGCGACAGGGCATGCTGCAGCGCCAGGCGGTAGCCGTTGACGCCCAGGCCGCAGATCACGCCCACCGCGATGGCCGACAGGAACGAGTGGTGCCTGAAGCCCTCGCGCTGGTGCACGTTACTCACGTGCAGTTCGATAAAGGGCAGCGCCACGCCCGCCAGCGCGTCGCGCAGCGCCACGCTGGTGTGGGTCAGCCCGCCCGGGTTGATGATGATGAAGGTGGTACCGTCGCTGCGCGCGGCGTGGATGCGGTCGATCAGCACGCCTTCGTGGTTGCTTTGCAGCGTTTGCAGCTTGGCGCCGGCATGTGCGGCCATCTGCATCAATTCGGCCTCTATCTGGGGCAAAGTAACCGCACCGTAGATGTGCGGTTCACGGCTGCCCAGCAGGTTCAGGTTGGGGCCGTTCAGTAAGAGTATGCTCATGCGCGCGGGTCACCGTCTTGCCATGACGATGGAATTGCTGCCAGGGAGCGCGACTTTACGCTCTTTTGCGGCGAATTAGCGCAATCTCTGCGCTGATCTCGCCTGATGCAACGAGATGCCGCCTTGCTGACAGCGCTACATGCGCTGCGCCCACTGTCGCAGCTCGGCCAGCGTGGTTTGCCCGGCTTTGCGGTGCACCACCACACCTTGAGCGTTGAAGGCCACGGTGTAGGGCAGCCCGCCTTGGTCGTTGCCCAATTGGCGCGACAGGCCGGCGCCCTCAAAGCCCGCCATCGCAATGCTGTAGCTCACCGGCCGGGCTGCCAGGTATTCACGCACCGCCTTCAGGTTGTCCACCGCCAGCCCCAGCACGCGCCAGCCGTCGCCGGTTTTTTCGCGCGCAAAGCGGTCAAGCTCGGGCATTTCGGCGATGCACGGTGGGCACCAGGTGCCCCAAAAGTTCACCAGCAGCGGCTGGCCGCGCAGCGCCGCCATCGCCAGTTCGCCGCCCTCGGGTTTGTCAAAACGCATCTCCCACAGCGTGGCGGCCGCTGGCGCATCGGCAGCACCGGGTGCTGCAGCGCCAGCGCTGCGCTGCCGCCACCAGACACCGGCGGCCAGCGCCGCAGCGGCGCTGCCCGCCAGTGCCAAGCGTCCTGCCAGGCGGCGGTTCAAGCGGCACCCCGGGGGGCTGCTGCCGTCTGCACTGCGTCGCCTGGTGCGCCTTCGGCAGCCATCAGGCGCTGCAGGGCCGGCAGGTCACCGCGCCACGTGCGGCCGCGTGCGTCGGGCTTCAGCGCGCCGCGCACGTCGTCGGCGTCGTGCAGCAGCAGGTGCACGGTAACGGGGTCGCGCAGCGCCGGGCTGCGGCTGGCCAGCGTCAACACCGTCATGGGCTCGCGCCCGTTGCCGGGTTCGGCGCCGGCATCAAAGGGCACACCGGCGTTGATGAGCGCAATTTCGGCCGCCTTGGTGTCGTCGCAATACAGGTCGATGTGCAGTGCCGACAACTGCGTGGCCGTGCCGCGCCAGGCCGCGCCCGACAGGTGCGGGCGAAATTCTTGCAGCCGCTGCATCCACTGCAGCGCCACGACGCGCAGCG
>JACCDR011714015.1_pt1 | contig 14878 bp, 14 predicted proteins | sample 7446431 | NCBI WGS metagenome assembly JACCDR01 (sample SAMN15323443, study PRJNA562643) | freshwater metagenome | isolation source: river surface water | place: USA:Blue River Watershed | collected 2017-08-17 | reverse complement strand
TGCCTTCTGCGACACAGTTTGATTGCCGCTCCGCCAACAACGGTAACGTTGAACGCTGTGTCATCAACAACCCTGCGGTTGGCAGTTACTACTTTGCCCTGCAAGGTGTTACTCGTGTCGCTGGCGTATCAATGACCGTCAGTTTTAACTAAGCCGTTTTTTCAGGAAGTTTTTGCAACGTAGTTTGTGCTTCGCAAACTCGTTTCATCAGCCTGATTGAACATTGAATAGCCTTGGCAAGCCATCATTTTGTGTGGATGCCAAGGCTTTGTTGTTTGTGTCCAAGCTCCACAGAGGTTGCTTGAATGCGATTCGTATATCCATATCACAGCCAGTACAACCTGGTATTGTTGGTTAGATCATCTTGCATAACGAAGTCTATGTTGGCGTCGTTACATCACTGTGAACACCTTTTCATCTGACAAATAATATCGTTGTAAAGCGAATTTGATCGTCGTCCGGCTCTACGGATGTGCGCCACTATTGGCTCATATACAGCCGGCTTATCTACCAGCTGCCAAGATATGCAACTGCCGTGATATAGCGGTGTCTTGATACATTTAGGTGCCACTCTTGTCAGTTAACAGACGCTTTTTGTCGATTCACTTGCATTGATAAGACAGTCGTATTTGTTAACTGCATACTTTGCTCTGTAGTCACTGATTTGACATGAAAATCTTCATATTGATAGCGATAAGCGAAACGAAGGCGGAGGGAGCATGATGAAAACACTAAATACACTCATCACATTGTTATGTTGCGGCGTGATGACCTCGACGCAGGCGGCAGACGTCAAGGTTACTGTAAACAATCTGAAAGCAGGTACAGGAAAAGTTTACGCCTCGTTATGTAAAAGCGAGCAGTTTATGGTGTCGCGTTGTGATTTTGAAATTGTGCGCGCTGTGGCACAGGATCAAGCGCAACTCGTATTTAACAATTTAGCGGCTGGCCAATATGCCGTCTCCATCTTTTATGACGTGAATAATAACGGCAAGCTCGATAGCTCTTTATTCGGTATTCCTGAGGAACCGACAGGAACCAGTAACAACGTTGTGGCTAAAAATGGCCCGCCAAGTTTCAAAGATGCCGCTTTTAGCCTAGATGCTCATCAGCAACATGCCCTCACCATCGACGTTTACTAAGTAAGGGCATCAGTATGGCTGAAATAGTGCGCTGCCAGCAATTAGGTAAACGATACGGCAAGGTTGACGTTCAGGCGTTAACGGACATCAACCTATCAGTTTGTACCGGCGAAATGTTGGCAATTTTTGGGCCTTCCGGAAGCGGAAAAAGCACATTACTTAACATCATGGGTTTATTGGACAATCACTGGCAGGGTGAGCTCCACCTGTTTGGACAGGCTTGCCATGGTTTAAGTGCGACAGCGGCAGCGCAACTTCGCCGGGAGCGTATGGGGTTTATTTTTCAAAGTTTTAATCTATTACCTGAGCTTACGGCGATTGAAAATGTCGAGATGGCATTGATCACCAAGCCACTGTCCAAAATGCAGCGCCGACAGCAGGCGTTGGCCATGTTAGAGCGGGTGGGTATGGCACACCGTGCACATCATTTTCCACGCCAACTATCGGGTGGCCAGCAGCAACGCGTTGGTATTGCAAGGGCGTTGGTGCATCAACCCGCCTTAGTGTTGGCCGATGAGCCAACCGCAAATCTAGATTCGGTCTCGGCACAAGAGGTCATCGCGCTGATGGCGCAGCTGGCGAAGAATGAACATATCAGTTTTGTGTTCTCTACGCATGACCCGCGGATCCTGCAAGCCGTTGATCGAAGTATCAAACTTGAAGATGGAGTTTTACAGTCATGATTTGGTTTTTACTTGCGTGGCGTAATTTTATTCGAAATCTACCTCGTTCAGGTTTCATCATTCTCGTGATTATTGTGGGGGCTACCGCCGCTCTGATCGCAAGCAGCTATATCAATGCAACCTATGTATTGGTGAAAGAAGGGACTATTCGTGGTGGTATAGGCCATTTACAAATAGCGTTACCCGCGGAATTTGATGGCTTTGAAACGACCTCGGCGCAGCATGGTTTAGGTAAAAAACAGCTCGATGAAATTTTGCCTCTCGTTGAAAACGTTAATGGTGTTGCACTTGCGCTGCCAAGATTGAAATTTCAGGGATTAATTAGTAAGGGTGATACCAGTTTGGTGTTTATTGGGGAAGGTGTGCAGCCCAAAAGTGAGCGTCAGTTGGCTGGTCATTTTGTCAATATTGTGGCTGGCCACGGTTTAGAATACGCCGAACCTAGCAATATATATCAAGTGGTTGTCGGCTCTGAGCTGGCTCGATTACTCAATGCCAACGTAGGTGACGATATCAGCCTCATGGCGGTAACAAGCTATGGTGGCATGAATGCGCTGGATGCCACTATCATCGGTATCTCAAGCTCAGGCTCTACCGAGATGGACCGTTTGCAGTTATATGCACCATTAGAGTTAGCGCAGCAACTGATTCTGACCGATAAAATTTCTCGATTAGTACTTAAACTCGATGCAACAGAGCACACTGTAGCTGTGCAAGCGCAACTTCAACAAGCATTACCCTCGTTAGCCGTTCGCAACTGGCAACAACTATCACCTTTTTATGATCAAATGGTTGCCTTGTACTCACGGCAGTTCCTCGTGTTTGGCGTCATTCTGGCATTGGTGGTGTTATTAACCGTACTTAACTCAGTGATGATGGCTATTTATGAGCGCAAAACTGAATTAGCAACACTGGCGAGCTTGGGGATCCCGCCAAGACAAATTCAAAGCAGCAGCATTTATGAAGCGTTATTGCTGGGTTTTTTCGCCTGCACGTTGGCGATGGGATTGGGCTACATCCTTATTTTGGTTATCAATGCCGCTGGCATTGAAATGCCACCACCACCAGGCCGCAATCAAGGTTATCAATTACTACTGTTGTTTCGCACCGTCGACACCATTTGGATTGTGTTGAGTGGCACCCTACTGAGCGCCATGGCGGCATGGTGGGCATCAAGACGGATCGGGCGTTTTAATATTACGGAGGTGATCCATGGTTAGTCGGAAGGTATTCAAAAGTATCTTGCTTAGTGTGGTCTTGTATTCATGTCATGCGGCGCATGCAGATACACCTGACGTAGCGTTGGCAAACAACATCATAAAAAAATTAGATCAAGGCAAAGAAAGCGGTCAGTCGTTTGAATTGAACCTAACGATTCAGCCTGGTGCAGATAAGCCAGTGCAGCGTTTTCATCTGAAAGATGATGGCATGAGCAATACGGTTTTAACATTTTTAGATAAACAGCATCAAGGACAAAAATTTTTGTCAACCGCGGATCAAATTTGGTTTTTTTCCAGCCGTACTCGGCGCGCCATCAAAGTGCCGGCAAGCCAACGTTTATACGGTGACGCCAGTGTCGGCGATATATCAAGGCTGCGGTATGCACAGGATTATCGGCCGACTCGGATCCATGTAGATGGAGAACATTATGTACTGGAATTGGCGAGCATCCAACCGGCGGCGACCTACCAGAAAATAGTGCTGTGGGTTGATCAAAAGCGTTGGCATCCGCACCGTTCCAATCTGTTTGTTGCATCAGGAAAACATATGAAAACCGTTGAGTTTCATAAAGTATCTGAGAGCAATGGTGTTGTTTATGTGGAACAGATGCGACTTTATGCTCCGGATCAACCGACGCAAGTGACTGTGGTCGAAAGTACAGACTTCAAGTTGGTCAAAACCACGCCGGCAGAGTTTACCCGCGCATATTTGGAGATGAATCGTTCATGAAACTGCAGTGGTGGAGTCTGTTATGTTGCCTGTGGTCTGGTCATGTCGTGGCTGGCTCCTTGACCACCGATGTGTTATACATCGGCGATCGTTCTGAACTTAGAACCGGTCAGTGGAATCCGGATAACTTTTTACGTGTCCCGTCAGTGCAAAACGAGTGGGTAGCTGTTATTGAAGGTCGAGAATCATGGCCTGAGCTGCTTTCCGGTCTTAGCATACATGGCCGGGCTCGGTTGTCGCGGCGAGACATACAGCATCACCAGACCAAAGACGAGGCTAAATTACAGGAGTTGTCGATCGATTACGCCTACCGGCCTGACTGGCTGCTGTCGGTAGGAAAAACCCAACTGCATTGGGACAATTCATCATCCAGTCAACCACTAGGATTTTTCCAACAACAGCTTGATGTGGCTGATTTAAAAGATAATAAAAGCTTATCGACCGGTGTGCCTTTAATTGCGCTGACGCATATCCTGCCAAGTGGTAGCAACGCTACATTAGTGTATGCGATAGCTAGCAACCATGATCAATCGCCAGAGCAGTGGGCATTTAAATGGGGGTGGGAGCTTGGCGACTGGTCACCGTCGTTGATTGTGCAAAAACCGGCAGGTCAAGACGCTGGCTGGGGGGGGCAGGTCAGCTGGGCATTGTCTGATTATCAGATTCTGTATGGTTCAATTTTTACCAGGCAAGGCACACGCTTGCCTCGGCATCATCTACTGGGCGCTACGAATTTAACGCTCGAGTGGGAAAACCCTATACGGTCCTCGCGTTTGAATGACTCTCGGTACTACACCCGAGGTTTAATCGGCACCAGTGTGCAATGGCAAGCTTGGAGTTTTTTATTTGAGTTCAGTCATGATGAGCGAAAGCTTTCGACGCGTGATTGGTGGAACCTCAATGAGTTAGTGAGTTTTCATCAAAGCTTCATTCCGCAAGGAGGTGATATTGCGGCGCTGGCTCTGTTGAATTTGGCGTATGACAATCAGCAGTTGAGCGCACAAGGTGCCCGGCAAAATTATGCATATTTTTATCTGGCATACGGGTTAGAACAACTCAGTCTGCGTCTATTTGCCAAAACTGATCCTGAATTTTTAAGTAGTTTGCATGGCGTTTCAGTGGCGTGGCAAATACAGGATAACTTTGAAGCGAGCACATCATTTGTCCGTTTTGGTGGCCAATCAAAACAAGAATTTAGCGTGTTACCACTGCAACATAATATTGAATTGGTCCTGAGCTATCGGTTTTAACCTGCAGAGCTGTGATGTAGTTTTGCACGCCGACAATGGTGTGTTTAGGTCAACATGGCAACCTTAGCAAGACGCATGCTGAGCAAAATTCGCAGATCTGCAACATCAAACTTGACGACAGGGTACCGGTGCTAGATACGCTAGCTGCTATGGCATGCAGCCAATGCTCATTGCTGAACAAAAGTCAGCCGTCATGTCCTTAAAAGCTCAGGAGATGCTTCAGTTTCGCTGCGCCTTCGCGACTAGTGTAGATTTCTGTTTTGGCTGCATCATTAAGAAATACGATTAATTTACTGCCAAACCATCGTTGGATCTCATGAATATGCTGCAGCTGTACAATATAACTACGATGTACTCGGATAAACTCTGTGGGTTCTAATGTTGCTTCAAGTTGCGACATGCTGCGGCTGATCGGAAAGATGCCTTGCGCGGTCTTTGCATAAACACCATTCGCTAAAGCCTGAAAACACAAGATATCAGCTTGTTTTAACAATATTATTTTATCACCCTGTTTGCTAACGATATGGCTGTCCACGTTTGGTTTTTCTGTACGTGCAGCGTTGTTAAATTTGGCTTGTCGAGCTTTTTCGATGGCCTGCTTCAAACGGCCGGTATCAAAGGGTTTGACAAGATAATCAATCGCCGACTTTTCAAAGGCTCGAACCGCATAATCAGTATGTGCTGTGGTAAAGATCACACCGACCCGTTCAGGAAATTGCGCCAATAAATCAAAACCATCCAACAGAGGCATATTGATATCCAATAGCACTAAGTCAGGTTGCAGTTCCTTGATCGCCGCCACGGCTTCCTGTCCATTGGTATTCATACCCAGCAGATTTATGTTGTCCAGTTGTTGCAGTTGCATCTGCAATTTCTTTAATGCCGGCTCTTCATCATCAACAAGGTAGATGCTAAGTGTTTGATTCGAAACAAGCATGATGTGATGTCCTTGAATTAATGCTGGTAAAAATCCTGATTAATACGGAGCAGCGAGCTAGCTCCGCCGCTTTCAATATTGGTATGGACGATACTGGAACCTGCACTGGTTGCTTTGAGTCGCTCCTGTACGTTGATGAGACCGACGCCACGACGAGCTCCATTTAATACCTCTTTAGGAAAACCGGCACCGTTATCTTCAACCACAATACACAGCACATGATTTTCGAGCCATATTTTGACTTTAATAACCAGCGGGTGACTGATGCAGTTGTGTTTGAGCGAATTTTCGATGAGTGGCTGAATACAAAAAGGTGGTAAATACGACGCTTTTGTTCGCTCATCCTGTGCAACATCGAGTTGGAATTCAAATTTAAAACGGCACAATTCTATCGACATGTAAGCATCGAGCAGAGCCAATTCTTCAGAAAGAGGGATCACGTGATAACGAGATAAATCTAGGGATGAGCGCAAGAGTTTGGCGAGTTGGTGTAACAAAAAATCAGCTTTATCGGGATCGGTATAAATGAAACAAGAAATACTGTTCAGTGAGTTGAAAAGTAAATGTGGATTCATCTGGTAGCGTAATGCTTCTGATTTTGCCTGGTGGGCTTTGCTTCGTGCCTCAATCCACATCTGAATAAACTCAACGCACCGGCCAATTATGCTGACCAGCAACGCCCAAAAGAAAGCAATGCTGATCCCTTCCATGAGATTTGATTGGTACAGTGGAGCGTACCAACGATTGAGCAAATCTTTGAGACAAAATCCGACGAAGAATAGCCCGAAAACACCTATAAAATCAGTAATGTACTTCCAGGGTTTTCGAACGCGAGGATTAAAGATAAGCGGCCTACCGACCCACAAAGGAAATAAGTAAAAAGCGATGAGCCAGTTTAAACCGTTGAGATAAGACAGCAGTTTTGCCTGCTCATTGCCGTAAATGCCAAAGGTAAAGAAAAAGGTGAGTGCAAGCGCAATCACAAAAGTAACAATGTAGTAGATTCTTGTATTTTGCAGCACGGGTAGTCGTCGCTTTTGCGATGACGCAACATGTTGTGTGAGGATCACAGTAACAACTTACATAATTCAATTTACATTATTGCAATCTACCCTAGCTCTAGGTTGATGACAATCAGCAATTTACGTTTTATCCGTACGTTCATGAGTGTTGCGGTGAGCTACTCATTATTTACGCCAAAACGAACAAGGCTACATGTTGTGCTGAGGTCGACGCGGCTGTTTATCCCTCTCTTTATGGTGCGCCATATCCGATGGTCGCTCTAAGCCTACGATGTTCGTTGACCTGCGTTTTTTGCTGGTTCGGGCATGGATTTTGTTGCTTGGTCATTTTTTCCGCGGCATTTACCACTAAACCACGTACTGTACATTTACAGCAAAGAAAGCAAATTGTTGTCTATGTATCTACCATTTCGTTGAAGTGATGATTATACAGGCATTCATGTTACGTACTGAGCAGCTTGTTTTATATCAGGGATGTCTAAAAGGGTGAATATAGTGCGGGTGAGAAATTATGATAGAAAACGTACTACAAATAAATAATCTTAAATTTTACCAAGATAAACGTGATTTTCTAGATATTCCATTTTTCAATGTCAGGAAAGGTTCGTCTGTGGTTATTCTCGGCGGGAATGGTGCCGGTAAAACAACACTATTGGAAACAATTGTTGGGTTGAATAAACCTTCGTCTGGAAATGTATTGTGGTCGGAGTCGAAGAGCAGTTGGGGTGTTCAATTGCAAAGCTCAACATACAATAAAGACTATAAGGTGTGTGAGATAATAAGGTTGCATGGAAATCTTTATCATCGAACCTGTCCAAAAATTTTTGTGGATTTTGCAATTTCCGCACTGATGAATAAAAGTATTAGTGCTCTATCGCGAGGTGAAAAACAACGAGTTGATCTTTACTTGGCTATGGCACATCTGCCAAGTATTGTTGTGCTGGATGAGCCTGGGACAGGTTTAGACAAAAGTTATTACGATGCTATGGTGCAACATATAAGAAAGCTTCAGGCAGATAAAGGATGTACGATCATAATGGCGTCACACTCCGCGTTTGAGCTTTCACTCGCAACAGATATTGTTTGGATGGAAAATGGCATTATAAAAAATCATCTTCCTAAAAAAGAATTTATTCAGAAATATCTCGGTCAGCGTAAAGTCGTGATGAAATTTCATTGTACGGAAAATATTGACAATGCTCTTGAAGCGATGAGCAAGGCACCTCCACTGCTATCGATAGAGCATAGTCCGCATGAAATATCTTTTTACGGTGGCGCGTCTATGGCAAAAGCAGCATTGGAATATTCGTTAAAAAACGAACTAGCAAGCTTTTTAGTTTCGGACATTGAAGATAATGATATTTTTGATTTTGTATGTTTCAGTCGAGACAAATTCGTTTTGGAGGCTCTATGAATCTTGCATTTTATATAACACTAATTGAAATAAAAGCCTATCTTAGAAATAAAAGCGCTATGTTTTGGACGTTTGCATATCCAATTTTTCTATTGTTTATTCTGTCGGTTATATTCGGCAATCCGAATAAGCAGTCATACCGGGTGGTTATCGATGCTGACAAAAACAATACGAGGGTGGTCGAGTTTAGAAAACTACTAAATGATAAATTTGAAATGATCGACGGTCTAAATGTCGAATTAGTTTACAAAGAGGATGCAAATGTCCGATCTCAAGATATTATTTTGAATTTCGATGCAAACTTTGCAGATAAGTCACAACACTCCTCAGTAAAAATTGCAACTGGGCAACCTTTAACCCAGGCTAGTGGTGGGCTTGTTGCGGTAATTGCAGAAGTTGTCGAGATTTACAATCGGCATTTATTAAAGGTGGAACAGCTGATTAAAATAGATTATCGAGGCATACCTGTTGGAAATCAACATTCTAATGACTACGACCGCTTTTTGATAAGTGGTTTGACAGCTTTGACAGTCGTGTCAACAGCCATGTTTGGCTTCACCACTGTATTAGTTGATTTGCGTCAAAATGGCGCTTTAAAAATGTTTCAGGTTTTTCCTTTGCAAAAGATACATTTTTTAAGTGCATTTATCATGTCAAGATTCGTGATTTTGTTCGTTTTTTGTCTTTCATTCTACGTGTTGGCGAACATGGCATATAAGACTAATATGTACTTATCTATTGACTCTATTATTGCCTTCGTTTTGTTGTTGCTTGTAGGCATATTGTGTTTTTTAAGTGTCGGATTACTGATGGTGAGCTCAATTAAAAATGGAGCTACCACAACCGCATTACTCAATATTATCAATCTGCCATTGCTGTTTTTATCAGATTTATTTATACCCGTGGCGGTGATGCCAGAAACTGTCCGGTTCTTTGCTGAAATGTCACCTGTGTATGCTTTCGTAAATGCACTTCGCCAAGTGCATTCTGCCGACTTTACATTTTCAGATGTAAGTTTTGCATTGACATTGATGGCCGCTATAACTCTCGTCTGCCTGACTGTATCCGCCAGATATTTTAAATGGAGTAAGGCATAAGCAGTATGAGTTCGTGCTAGCAATCGGCAGCTGAAGCATATGATTCAGTTGCCGTGAACTATCCTAAATATATTAAATAGGATTAGTTGCTACAGTTTTTTATCGTTGCTACTCACTAGCTGAAACGCATAACATCGTAAAACGTTCGTGTAGCCATGGTGCTCAGTGTAGGACCGTCGAAGCACCATGAATCGGTTATTGGTGTATATCATTCGGTCGAGCGTGCGCATTCAACGCTGCAACAGTTGCATGCCGATGTTGGTGACGTGATCGCCCATGCTTACCGCCGCTAACAGCACAACCCCTTTGCCCGTTTTACGATTAAACCCAGCAAAACTGCTAAAACCAGCGGTTTGGCCGTTGTGCCAATAAATATCATGCTGGTGGATCATCCAGCCCATGGCCATACCATTGCCTTTTGAATCCAAATGCAGTGGTGTGAGTTGTCGCTGCAAGGCGGCTGATAAATCCTGCGCTAGGTAGGCACTGACATACGCTTGCATATCCGCCAAACTAGCACGCACCGCGCCAGCGCCAGCCATGGCTTGGAAGTGCCAAGCGGGCACGACTTTACCGCTAATGTCATGCCCTGCGGTGAGCGGTGCTGAATTGGCTATATTGGGTGTGACCATGTCAGGCGTGGCTAATTGGCTGTGATGCATCCCAAAGGGAGTAAATAAATTCTGCTGTAAAATATTCGCCAGCGACTTGTTGTGCTGACGCGCCAGTAATTCACCCAATAAACCATAACCTAAATTGGAATATTCCAACTGTGTACTTGGTTGCGGCTGCGGCAAACTTGTCAAATATTGTTGTAAATTCAATCGGGTATAGTGACGGTATGGGTCGTTCTGATCGGCACCTTGCCATAAATCAGCAGGTAAACGGGGCAAACCACTGCGGTGGAGCAGCAAGGCGCGGATATCATACTGATGCTGCGGGCCAAGTTCAGGCCATAACTGACTGATAGTGCTATGCAGTTGCCAGTGGGTGTTCGGCGGCGCCACCAATTGCTCGGCCACCAAATAAGCCGTCATGGTTTTACTGATGGAACCAATTTCAAACAGGGTATGGTCATCGACCTGTGGCTGCGACTTTTTGTGAGCCGGATAGCTGGTCACGACGATGTCACTGGTGATAGCGCTAGCGGCTGTTGTCGAGCTAGCTGTTGATGAATTTGGGGGGGATGCATGTGGTGCAGCTGACTTGGCGTTGGCTGCATCGGGAGCTGTGCTGAGTATGGCGAGCGCCACCGCAATGGGGGTATCAGAGCTTGGCAAGCTATCCAGTAGTGGTTGCAGCAATGCCTGCGTGGTGGTTGCCGGTGCGGTCGGTATGGCCGTTTTCGGGCTCGATTTTTTTTTACTCGATTTATTTTTACTAAAGTCCAGTGGTAATTCACCGCCTTGGGTAAAGGTGCCTCGCCAATACGCGGGTTGCGCTTGCTCTGGTTGGCTTTGAACGGCAGATGACGGTTCGGATGGCGCAGAGGCGGCTTGCCAGCGGGCGCGGTAGCTGGCGCCAATTACGGGTGCGGCAAAACTAAGGGTTGTATCTGTGATCTGCATGTTGGTAATTGGGATGCCATAGCTTTGTTGGCTTGGGCTGTCGAGGCTGGCGTGGTAGCCGGTTGGCATCACGGCAACATTTAATACCAACGGCAGTTGTTGCTGGTTGGGTAATGTTAAAGCGCCATGCCAAGCGCCTTCTCGCGGTAGTCGAGTGAGTGCAGTCGCATCTAGTTTTTCCAAACGCAGCTGCAGGGATTGGCCCTGGGTAAAAGTGCCACTGATGCTGCTGTGTGCATTGTCATTGGCGTCGAGTTTGCCGTCAAAGACCATGTTCAGACGTTCATCGCAAATATACAGTCGATCGCGGCTGATATATTGATGTTGCGGTACAAATCCAAAATTCCCTTGGAGTGGGCTATCTAAGCGCAGCTTTAGCTGATGGCCATCGGCTTGAATATCAAATCCCAGCACCAATTCACGTGATGGCAGTGTCAGCACGCCGCGCCAGTGGCCGCGCAGCACATTGGAAGTTTGTTGATCAAGTGCCGGCGCAGTCTGCTCTGGGGGGAGGCAGGCGGCAAAGGCGTTGCCGAGCAGCAGGAAAGGCAGCATGCCAATCCAGCGCAGTTTATGGCCATGCACCTTATGTCCAAGCACCTTATCTGTAACTAATGTTTGGCCATGCAACTGGCGGTCATGCTCATGCGCGCAATGCAGATGCGTGCCATGCTGGATAAAAAACGATGGGTTGTGCTTTGGCATGGGCTCCTCCTTGGGCGGTGTGACAGCAATCATCATTATGCCGCGTTTGGCGCGGCATAATGCGCCATAGCATAAAACGCAAGCGTTTGTTTTGTATAGCGTTATGATGAAGGGTGTTGGCCGAGGCGCGCGGTTTTTTCCTGATGTGTGACGCTCTGCTCCATATCCACACAGCTTCACATCCACACAGTGCCACATTCAAACGGCACCGTGTGTTAGGTGCTATACCAAGGCCATCGCTCGAGTAACGATGCCGTGAGAATATGCGTTGAAAATATGTGAAAATAGCCACTGCTTACAAAACCACAGCAACACTTCATGTTTATACGTTGACTCATGCAAGGTTGGCCGCAGATGCCCGGGGCTGAATGTAATTTCAGCCCAACCACAATTAAAGGAGACAAAATGGACGATTTTCAATTTGATGAAACTGAAGACTGGTTATGGTGTGAAACGCAATATGCCGCGATTTGCCAATTTGTGCAGGAAATGCAAATTCCGCATGGTGAAATTTGTGATTGGCCGGAATGGTTTACCGCACCTTATGTGGGGCTTTGGGTAGTCGAAGATGTCGCCGACCCTGGGTTTGCCGGCTATTGGATTATTGCGGGCGATGCCTCAGGAGAACAAACCAATGCGGTGCCATTTGATTATCTACCGGCGGCTGATGTCGTCGAGCCGCAACAGGCATTAGCGGCGTTTGCCAAACGCTGGCAGCAATTGGCCAAAACAAGCAGCAGTTGGTCTAGTGCTATTGCGGCGGGGACGCATTTGCCTCGATTTGGCGGCGCTATTGCGCAGTTAGCGCCAGCAGATCAAGCGCAGCATTTGTTACGGCAAGCGCAGCTATTGCAGCAATGGGCAGCGGACACTGAACTTTGGCAAGATGATTAACTCAGCGTCATAGCTCCTACATAGTCGCATCGATCACACATCAAGCCTGATACCTTAAGGTAGCAAAAAAAGCTTGCAGCACTGATACCTTTAGGTTACATTGATACCTGAAGGTTACAGATTGCAGGCTAAGACGCCATAAAACTGGCAAACACCACGCGACGTTGTGTGACCACATCCCGGTTGATTAATGAAGGAGCAGACCATGAGTACATCAAATTTTACTGCCGCAAAACAGGAACGTTCATTACGCATTGCCGTGCCGATGTTAGGCCTCGGCGCTTGCTATTTTGGCTTAGAAGCTATCGCAACTATGCTATCAAATGCGCAGCTGATTGGCTCAGATACCTATGATTTTTTTGGGTTTATCATCTGTATCTGCATCGTAGCTTGTCTCTATAAGTTATGGCGCACACCAGGCTTTCGTGAGTTTGGCCGACATAAAGAAGAATGGTTGGGGTCATATTCGGATGAATATTTACGGCAAATTTACCAGCAAAGTAACGTGTATGCATTAAATGGCATGCTGATGATCTGTTTGATTTTATTCGTGATCGACACTTTTTGGCTGTTCCCTGCCTGGTTTACGCTGGGTATCACCGTCAAGTTATTGTTAGGTATTGCCTGTGGCATTTGTTATGTCAGTTTAAGTCGAGCGCTGGCGGATGATGATAGTGATGCGGAGGTGTCACATGGATGAGCAGGGGCAGGTCTATAACTGTATTGCCAAGTGGCGCAGCCAGCAGAATTTATCCCAGCAACAGTTGGCGGATGCGATTGGCGTGTCACGTAAAACGATCAGTACCATTGAAACCAGTCGTTTTACGCCGTCGGTACTGATTGCGCTGCAACTTGCGCAGTACTTTGCATGCTCGGTGCAGCAGTTGTTTAGCTTGGAACCTTTTGAATCATGACCGATGCTGACGGTCGTCCCCTGCAATAGTGAGGGGCGAACGTTACGCGGTGGGGTGATGATGTTGGCAGCGTGCAGAAGCTGCACACCTGCTTTATAGTGCTAACGTAGCACTTGAACGATGCTCAATACTTCTCCGCACTAGAGTGTCGCTGGTGGCGGAAAGGCGAGTGATTGTGGCCATGCCTCTAACCGACGCGGGCTCTGCCACAGATAGGTCTGACCATCGATTGGATCGGTAAATCCCAACTGCCATGCGAGGAGTTGCAAAGGGGCGACTGTCGGATCGGTGGTTTTCGGTAGCAAGGTCGGATAATAGCGATCGTGCAATAAGGGAGCGCCAATACTGGCCATGTGCACACGCAGCTGGTGGGTTTTACCCGTGTGCGGCGTCAGTTCAAATAGACCCAATACCGGTTCGGTTTGGCTGATCGCCTTTAAAATTAATGTTGAATGTGCATTGGCCTCACCCGGTACTATGTGCATCACAAAGGCGGGATCGGCTTTTTCCAGTCGATGGTGCAGTTGCCACTGTTGCCCGCTTGACCAATGTTGATCTGATTGCGTTTGTGGTTCTTCGAGCGCTTGGGCGGCAAAGGCCGGCGCATGCGCAGAAGGTTGGGTCGGTGCAATGCACGGCTTTGGCGGCAATGCCGCGATGGCCAGATAACGTTTATGCACCATGCCATCGGCAAATAAGCGATAGTAACTAGCGCGCGAGGCGGCATCCTTACTAAACAGCACTAAGCCTGCCGTATCTTTATCTAAGCGGTGGACGGGGACTAAATCGGTATAGCCTGTATCGCGTCGCAGCCGTTCTAATAAGCATTCCGTGACAAAGTCGCCGCCGGGTGTGACAGGTAAGCCATGCGGTTTGCAGGCGACTAAAAAACGTGGCTGATCACAAACGATATGATGCGGTGCCGTGATCAGCGGCTGCGCTGACACCTCGCGGTAGTAACACAATCGCTTGCCCGGCTGATAGGGTGTTTCGGCCGTAATAGCGTCACCATTGAACCAGTGCACAGTGCCAGCTTGCACCCGTTGATGCCAAATCTCGGGTGCGATGCGATGGAAATGTTGCTGTAAAAATGCCAATACCGTTGGCCAGGGCGCAGGGGCCGGCGGCAAGGTGATTTCGGAAGCGCGACTGGCTTTGGCTGTCATCAATGGCTCGTCCTTTTTGCCCCATCTTCTTCTTCGCATGTCGTTGCGCGGCGGCGATGACACCGAAAGACGCTACATAGGATGGGCGTTACATAGTTGTCGACATGCTACCACAGCCCTCCAGAATCGTCCGATG
>JACCDR012529050.1_pt1 | contig 14883 bp, 15 predicted proteins | sample 7446431 | NCBI WGS metagenome assembly JACCDR01 (sample SAMN15323443, study PRJNA562643) | freshwater metagenome | isolation source: river surface water | place: USA:Blue River Watershed | collected 2017-08-17 | reverse complement strand
TCTCGAGGGCGGGATTTTTCTGTGATGCCGTCGAGAACCATCCTGAATACCTGCCCTTTCTGAGGCGATTGACCTCGTCGCGTGGCTCCGGCATCCGGATCATGGAGGGCAGTGTTTTCGACCTGGGTGACTACGCCGGGTATGACGTGATCGTGGCCCTGAACATCCTCCATCATTTTCTCCGGACCGAGCAGTCGTTCGCCGCCCTGAAGGCGATGCTGGCGCGTATCGAGCCGGGCGTGATGTACGTCCAGACACACAATCCCGATACCATCGATCGCATGGACGACTACCACGCACCGATGACGGTGGTCCAGTTTCTCGACTTCATTGTCGAACACTCGGCTTTCAACCGTTACACCGAGATCTATCGGGAATCGGACGGGCGTCCGATCTTCCTGTTCTCGTGACGTCGGCAGGCAGCACATCCTGGCCGGTCGATGCCATGGCATTGAGTTTGTCTGGAGCGGGATGGACCGGCGGAACTGGCCCATGGTACGGACATGAAGATCTCCGTTGTCGGTAGCGGTCCCGTGGGACTTTCCCTGGCGGTGTTGCTGGCGCAGCAGCATGAGGTCGTGGTTCTGGACATTACACCGGCCAGGGTGGCGCAGATCAACCGCCGTCAGTCACCCATCGAGGAGCCCGGCCTGTCCGACCATCTGGGGCGTCTGTCGCTGAACCTGAGGGCGACGCTCGACCCGCACGAGGCATATGCGCAGGCGGACTACATCATCATCGCCACGCCTACCGATTACGACGAGAAGACAGGGGGACTGAATACCGGGCCGGTGGAGGCTGCGATACGCGAGGCCTGGGCACTCAACCCGCAGGCCGTGATCGTGATCAAGTCCACGGTGCCGATCGGCTACACGGCACGCCTGCGCGCGGTCCTGGGATGCGATCGCCTGATTTTCTCGCCGGAGTTCCTGCGTGAGGGGCAGGCACTGCATGACTGTCTCTATCCCAGCCGCATCGTCGTGGGCGAGGCCTCGTCCCGCGGACAGGCTGTCGCCGATCTGCTGGTCCGGATTTCCTCGCGGCCTGACGTGCCGGTGCTGCTCACCGGCAGTGCCGAGGCGGAGGCGATCAAGCTCTTTGCCAACGCCTACCTCGCCATGCGCGTTGCTTTTTTCAACGAGCTGGACAGTTACGCCTGTGCCCAGGGTCTGGCTACCGCGCAGCTGGTCGAGGGCCTGGGACTGGATTCCCGCATCGGGGACCATTACAACAACCCGTCCTTCGGCTACGGCGGTTACTGCCTGCCCAAGGACACCCGGCAGTTGCTGGCTCATTACGCGCAGGTGCCGCAGAACCTGATAGGTGCCATCGTGGATGCGAACGAGACACGCAGGGATTTCGTGGTGCAGGACGTCCTGGGTCGCCGGCCGTCCACGGTCGGCATCTATCGGCTGGCGATGAAAGGCGGGTCCGCCAGGGTGCGCGATGACAGTGCGCTGGGTATCATCAAGCGGCTGAGGGGGCGGGGGGTGACGGTGGTCGCCTACGAGCCCCTGATGCAGGCGGCGGAGTTCATGCAGGCAACGCTGCTCACCGATCTGGCGGACTTCAAGCGACGCGCCGACGTGATCCTGGTCAACCGGCGGACGCCGGAACTGGCCGACGTGGCGCACAAGGTCTACACCCGCGATCTCTACGGACGGGACTAGTGCTGTCGCCGGCCCTGTGCCCGGGTGTCATTCCATCCGCAAGGTGTCGCCGCTCAGCACAAGACGCTTGCCTGCGGGGGCGCTCAGCCAAGCGCGGGCCGTTTCGGCTGGCAGGCCGTAGGTGAAGCTGATGGAACCCCCTGGCAGGCTGCCGTGCCCGCTCGTCTCCCCGAGCGCGGTGAAAGGCAGTTGCACCCGGGTGCCATCACTGCAGCTGAGGTTCATGGTGCCGCTGGTCGTGGCGGTGTAACGCAGGCTGCCCAGGCAGCTGAGGCCGGCCCTGTCGCCGCCGTGCAGCTGCAGTCTGCCGCTGCGGTCGGTATAGAGCAGCATCTCTCCGCTCAGGACACGTTCGCCGATCACCGCCAGGGCCGGGGTGGAGGTGGCCAGCGCGCGCATGGTGGCGTCGTTCACCGCCGCACAGCCTCCCAGGAGCGAGCCTTCTGCAAGTAGCATGGAAAAGCGGAAGAATTTGGATCGGTTCATCAGGCGCCCATCATAGAATACCGGCCAGCGGGCAGCAGACCCGCCTGGATACCGAAAGAACGACGTCGTATGGACAATGAAACCACCATGCCCGGGCTGCTGACCCTGCCGGGCACGCTTGACGAACAGGGGCGCCCGCGGCGCCGCCGCTTCCTGCTTTACAAGATCATCTTTGCCGCTGCCGTACTGGCCCTGGTCCTGGGCGTCTGGCTGCATTAATTCCCGAGCAGATCGCTGAGTGTGCGTGCAATCACACAGGTCGCGCGCTGCAGGTCGGCCAGCACGATGTGCTCGTCGGCTCGCTTGGCATTGCTTTCACGCACCGTGCGCGGTCCGGCCCCGTAGATCACGCCGGGGATGCCGTGTTCGCCGTAGAGGCGCACATCGGTGTAAAGCGGCGTGCCCAGGGCGGGGACCGCTTCGCCAAAGACCTCCTGCGCATGCTTTTGCAGCGCCTGCACCAGCGGCCGGTTGCCCGGCAGGGGCTTGAGGGCGTTCGCCAGCAGGATGCGACGTACGTCCACTTGCAGGGCCTTGCCGCCGCGCGGCGGAGAGAAGCTCTGCACGGCTTCGGCGATGGTCCTGCGCAGCGCAGCTTCCACCTCGGCCGGGTTTTCCTCGGGGATCATGCGACGGTCCAGCTTGAACACCACCTTGCCCGGCACGACGTTGGTGTTGGTGCCGCCCTGGATCAGGCCGACGTTGAGATAGGGATGGGTGATGCCCTCGACCGATGAACGCACCTGGAGGTAATCGGCGTTGAGCCGGTAGAGCGCGTTGAGGATGTGGGTGGCGCCCTGCAGGGCGTCGATGCCGCTGTCGGGGATGGCGGCGTGGGCCATGTCGCCCTGCACCGTGACTTCCAGTTGAAGGCAGCCGTTGTGTGCGGTGACCACCTGGTAGCTGAAACCGGCCGCGATCATCAGGTCGGGCCGGGTCAGGCCGTGCTTGAGCAACCAGCCCGGGCCCAGGTCGCCGCCGAACTCCTCGTCGTAGGTGAAGTGCAGCTCGACGCAGCCGTGCTTCGGCCGGGCCACGGCCTCCAGCGCGCGTACCGCGTGTGTGAAGCTGGCAAAGTCGCTTTTGCTCACGGCGGTGGCGCGTCCGTACATCTTGCCGGCGACGATCTCGCCACCATAGGGGTCGTGGGTCCAGCCTTCACCCGGGGGCACCACGTCGCCATGTGCGTTGAGCGCGATGGTCGGGCCGCCGGCACCGTAACGACGGCGCACGATGAGGTTGGTCAGGCTCTGCAGCCCGGCAGCCTTCACTTCAGCCTCGGGCACGGGGTGGGATTCCACCTCCCAGCCCCAGGCGCGCAACAGCTCGGCCGTGCGCTCGGCATGCGGGGCGTTGTTGCCGGGCGGCGTGTCGGTGGGCACGCGCACCAGCTGCTGCAGGAAAGCGGTTTCTTCGTTGAAGTGATCGGCCACCCATTGGTCGAGGGCGGCGTAGGTCGTATTGCTCATGGTCAGTGTGGGGTACCGGCCGTGGCCAGCTGTTGCAGGAGGTGCTGGAAGGCTTGCACCGCGAGGTCCATGTCCTCGCTGGTGCTCGACTCGAGCGGGTTGTGGCTGATGCCACCGTTTTCACCGCGCACGAAGAGCATGGCCTGGGGCAAAACTTCGTGCAGCTTCATCGCGTCGTGTCCCGCACCGCTGGGCAGGCGGAACACGGGCAGGCCCAGGGCGGCCACGGCGGCTTCCCAGCGTGCCTGCCAGGCCGCTGCGCTGGGCGCCGCGCTGGCGCGCATGGTTTCTTCCAGCGTGAATTGCACGCCGCGGCGCGCGCAAATGGTTTCGAGCCCGCTGCGCACATCGGCCAGCAGGGCGTCACGCAGGGCGTTGGAGGTGGCGCGCAGGTCCAGGCTGAACTTGCAGCGGCCGGGCACGACGTTGATGGAGCCGCTGGGTACTTCCAGCATGCCCACCGTGCCCACGCTGCCGGGGTGGCGGCGCGCGGCCTGCTCCACGTGCAGGATGAGCTCGGCCACGGCGGCGGCGGCGTCGGCGCGCAGGTCCATGGGCGTGGTGCCGGCATGGCTGGCCACGCCGCGCACTTCACCCACGAGGCGCACGCTGCCGTTGATGGAGGTGACCACCCCCAGCGGGATCTGGGCCTCGGTGAGCACGGGGCCCTGTTCGATGTGGACCTCGACGAAGCCCAGGTACTGCGCCGGGTCCCGCTTGAGTGCGGTGATCGCTTCCAGTGTGGCGGGCAGGCCCGCGGCCTGCATGGCAGCCCGCATGGTGATGCCCTCGGCATCGGTCTGGTCCAGCCAGGCCGGGTTGAAGTCGCCGCGCAGCGCGCCCGAGCCCAGGAAGGTGGCCTTGTAGCGCTGGCCTTCCTCTTCGGCGAAGGCCACGATCTCGAAGGCGTAGGGCAGGCGCTGGTTCCGGGCCTTGAGCTCGCGCACGCAGGCCAGGGGCACATAGATGCCCAGGCGGCCGTCGTACCTGCCGCCATTGCGCACGGTGTCGTAATGGCTGCCGGTGAGCAGGGTGCGCGCGCCAGGTACAGTGGCCTCGTAGCGGCCCACCACATTGCCCACGGCGTCGATGTGCACGGTGTCGCAGCCCACCTCGCGCATGGTCTGTGCAATCGAGGCAGCACAGGCACGGTGGGCGTCGGTCAGATAGGTCACGGTCAGCTCGCCGCGCTCGGCATAGGCCGGCTCGCTGTATGCGGCCAGGGCCTCCTGCCAGTCCCAGACAAGGTCACCCAGCAGGGGCTGCACGCCGAACTTGTCGTTGAGGCGGATCTCGGCGATGCGGTGGATGTTGCGGATGCACTCGGCGCGCTCCGCGTCCGGCGTGCCGTGCAGGCGGCGCTCGAACGCCGCGATGATCTGGTGCCGGTTGTAGCCCGTGCCGCGCGGGCCGCGCACGGCCAGGATGAAGGGCCAGCCATAGCGCGCCTTGTAATCCGTGTTGAGCTGCTGGATGTGCGCGAACTCTTCGGGGGTGCAGTGCGTGAGGCCGGCCGTGCTTTGTTCGTTGGTGGACTCGGCGGTCAGTGTCTTCGCCACCATGGCCTTGCCCGCCAGTTCGGGGTGAGCGCGGATCAAGGCGATTTCGGCTTCTGCGCCTGCGGCAGCGAGCACACGGATACAGGCCTGCTTGAACGCGGCGATGCTGGCGAAGGGGCGCTGCTGCATCGCCTGCTCCACGATCCAGGGCGAGTGTTCGTAGAGACCGTCGAGGAGCCGTGCTGCCTCGGGCAGGGGGGCGGTGTTGAGCTGGTCCAGCGTGATGGGCATGACGGTACTCCGTTCAGGCCGGGCAGGGATGGGTGGCACGCCAGTGGCGCGCGATGTCGACGCGGCGCGCGACCCAGACGCCGGGCAGGCCCTGGATGTGGTCCAGGAAACGCTGCAGCGACGTGATGCGTCCCGGGCGGCCCAGCAGGCGGCAATGCATGCCGATGCTCAGCATCTTGGGGCGGTCCAGGCCTTGCGGATCGCCTTCGGCGTAGAGAACGTCGAAGCTGTCCTTCAGGTACTGGTAGAAGGGATCGGCGTGCGAATAACCCTGGGGCAGGGAAAAACGCATGTCGTTGACGTCCAGCGTGTAAGGCACGATGAGCTGGTGCGTATCACTGCCGTCGCTCTTGCGGACCTTCATCCAGAAGGGCAGGTCGTCGCCGTAGTAGTCGCTGTCGTATTCGAAGCCGCCATAGTCCTCGACCAGGCGGCGCGTGTTGGGGCTGTCGCGGCCCGTGTACCAGCCCAGCGCACGTTCACCCGTGAGCTGCTGCAGGATGTCCATGGCCTCGGCCATGTGGGCGCGTTCGATGGATTCGTCCAGGTTCTGGTAATGGATCCACTTGAGGCCGTGGCAGGCGATCTCGTGGCCCAGCTCCTGGAAGGCGGCGCAGACCTCAGGGTGGCGCTGCAGGGCCGTGGCCACGCCGAAGACGGTGAGCGGCAGGCCGCGCTGCTCGAACTCGCGCAGCAGGCGCCAGACGCCTTGGCGCGAGCCGTACTCATAGATGCCTTCCATGCTGATGTGTCGCGCGGGGAAGGCCGCGGGGTTGAACATCTCGGAGAGAAAAGTCTCGGAGGCCGCGTCGCCATGCAGCACGCTGTTCTCACCGCCCTCTTCATAGTTGAGCACGAACTGCACGGCAATGCGTGCGCCGCCGGGCCAGCGGGCATGGGGCGGGTTGCGGCCATAGCCGACGAGGTCGCGCGGGTAGGGGGCGGTGCTGTCGTAGATCATGCGAGGGCGAGCGATATGTCGCTGGTGGGCGGCTGGCGGTCGAAGGTCAGGTTGGCCATGACGTTGCTCAGGTGTTCGTCCATCAGGCGCACGGCCAGGGCCTCGTCCTTGGCGGCCACGGCCTTGACGAGCTCCACGTGTTCCTCGTTGGAATGTTCGGCCGCGCTCTTGGACTGGTAGACCAGGGTGATCAGCGCGCAGCGCGAGATCAGTTCTTCCAGCAGTTCGGCCAGCACCTGGTTGCCCGTGAGTTCGGCCATGCGCACGTGGAAGTCGCCAAGCAGCTCGTTGCGCCCGGGCACATCGTTGTTGGCCACAGCTTTTTTCTCCTCGGCCACATGGGTACGCAGGGCCTTGATCTTGGCGGGCGTGGACAGTCTTACAAAACTGCGCACCATTTCGAGCTCCAGCATGCGCCGGACTTCGAAGACCTGTCGGGCCTCGTCCACCGAAGGTGTGGCGACGAAGGCGCCGCGCGAAGGCTCGAGCCGGATCAGGCGGTTTTGCGCCAGCTGGAACAGGGCCTGGCGCACCAGGGTGCGCGAGACACCAAAGTGGTCGGCCAGTTTCTGCTCGGCGAGCTTGGTGCCCGGGTGCAGACGGTGCTCGACGATGGCACGCGTGAGGGACTCGACGATCTGGCGGGTGCTGGACGATTCCATGGGAGGATGATAGTGCTTTTCAGGGAAAACTGTATACACTTCGGTGGACCGGCGCAGTTTTTGCATGGACTGCCCCCGTCTACATCCATGTGCACAGGCAAGAAGCGTGCGCACGCAGCGAAAGGAAGCAGCCCATGGGCCTCAGCACCCACGTACTCGACACCATGCACGGCTGCCCGGCCGGCGGCATGCAGGTCGCGCTCTACACCACCACGCCTGACGGCGCCGCCCAGCTGGTGCGCCGTTTCACGCTCGACAGCAATGGTCGCAACCCCGAAGGCCTGCTCTACGACCACAACGCGCTCAAGGCGGGCACCTACCGCCTGAGCTTCGATGTGAAAGGCTACTTCCGCGCCCGTGGCGTGGCCCTGCCCGAACCCGCCTTCCTGGACCAGGTGAACCTGGACTTCGGCGTCGCCAGGCCCGAGGAGCATTACCACGTGCCCCTGCTGGTGAGCCCCTGGAGCTATTCGACCTACCGCGGGAGCTGAGCCAGTATGGATGCGTATCTGCTCGACTGGGCCAACCTGCTGCTGCGCTGGCTGCACGTGATCGTGGCCATTGCCTGGATCGGTTCCTCCTTCTATTTCGTCTTCCTCGACAGCAGCCTGACGCCGCCTGAGGACGAGAAGCTGCGCGGCGAAGGCGCCACCGGCGAACTCTGGGCCGTGCACGGTGGTGGCTTCTACCATCCGGTGAAGTACGCGGTCTCGCCGCCCAGCCTGCCGCCGCACCTGCACTGGTTCTACTGGGAAAGCTATAGCACCTGGCTCAGCGGCTTCGCGCTGTTCCTCGTGTCCTACCTCTGGAGCCCCAGCGTCTACCTGATCGACCCGCGTGTGATGGACTGGGCGCCCTGGGCCGCCGTGACGACGGCGCTGGCCTTTCTCGTGGTGTTCTGGGTTCTCTACGACCTCGCCTGCCGCACCCTGGGCGGCGGCGACAAGGGCGATGCCAAGGTGGGCGTGGCCGTGGCCCTGCTGGTGGCGCTGGCCTCCTGGCTGTCCTGCCATCTGTTTGCGGGGCGCGCGGCCTTCCTGCTGGTGGGCGCCATGCTGGCCACGACCATGAGCGCCAACGTCGCCATGTGGATCATCCCCGGCCAGCGCAAGGTGGTGGCGGCCCTCAAGGCCGGCCAGCCCGTGGACCCCATCCACGGCTGGCGCGGCAAACAGCGCAGCGTACACAACACCTATTTCACGCTGCCGGTACTGTTTGCCATGCTGAGCAACCACTACAGCTTCACCTATACGTCTGCATACAACTGGGTCTTCCTGATCCTCATCATGTTTGCCGGCGCGGCCATCCGCCAGTTCTTCGTGCTGCGCCATGGCTACAAGCTGGGGCGCAATGCCCATCCCTGGCCTTATGCGGCGGCGGGTGTGGTGGTACTGCTGGGGCTGATCGTCTGGTTGCGGCCGGCGCCTTCCGCGCCTGTCGCCGCGGTGCAGACCGTGGACCTGGCCCAGGTGCAGGCGGTGATGGCGCAGCGCTGTGTCATGTGCCATGGCGAGGCCTTGCAGTCCAAGGGGGTGCGGCTGGACAGCGCGGCGGAACTGCAGCGGCATGCGCAGCAGGTGTATCAGCAGGCGGTGGTGACCCGGGTGATGCCGATGAACAATGCCACCGGCATGACAGAAGATGAGCGGGCTTTGTTGGCGCAGTGGTTCAAGGCTGGGGCGAAGTAGCCTTTCTTGATTTGAGTTTTTGCTCGCGTGGCGGGCTGGGCCGAGACCCGGCTAGCCACGCAAGCAAGAACGCTGCGGGAATCAGCTCTTCCAGAACCCCCGATGCGGCTCACTCGCCTCCTCAATCAAGGCCGGCCCAATGCACTCGATCGGGTGCGGTGAAGCCGCAAACACATCCCGACACGAAAGCTCCGCATCCCGCTGCTCGGCTCGTTCCCCACGAAACACCCGCAAGCGAACCGCATCGATCCCATACACCACCCGCCCGATGTTGGACCAGAAGATGGCCCCGGCACACATCACACAGGGCTCGGCAGACGAGTACAGGGTTGCGCGTGACAGAACGTCGCGGTCCACGCGTGGAGACACCATGCGTACGGCATTGGTCTCCGCATGACCCGTGCAGTCCCCGGTCTCGCTGGTGTTGCACCAGGCTTCGGCCAGGACTTCGCCCTGGTCCGAGACGATGACGGCGCCAAAGGGCCGGTTGCCGCGCGCGCGGCCCGTGGCCGACCAGGCGATGGCCTGGCGCAGGTAGCTGCCGTCACGCGCGTCCAGCGTGGCTTCGCTGGGCAGGTTCATGCGCCCGCCTTCCAGGCGCGCTCGGCAGCGGCGGGCAGCAGGCTGCGGTCGAAGACGTTCTCGGCCGTGGGCTTGGCCTTGAGTCCGAAGACCTCGGCCACCTGATCGATCTGCTCATCCAGCAGGTTCTTGCGCACATCGCCCAGGCCATGCGTTGCCACATCGGCCGCCGCCACGTACTGGGAGGTCAGGCGCCAGCGATCGAGTTCCACCTTCTCGTCGAGGATGGGTTCGCGCTGCTTGATGGCGGCAATCGCTGCCGTCGGGTCGGCCAGCGTCTCCTTGAGGGCGCGGTTGCTGGCGCGCAGAAAGCCGGCCACCAGGGCGGGCTGTTCGCTCATGAGCTTGCGGCTGGCGAGCACGGCGTTGCCGTAGAGATTGACGCCCGCATCGGTGTACTTGAGCACGGACAGTTCTTCGAGCTTCATGCGTGCGAAGAGCGAGACGGCCGAGTCGTGGAAGTAGGTGGCGGCATCGACATCACCGCGCACCATGACGTTGTCGCGGGCGCTGAAGTCGGTCGTCGCCCATTCAAAATGATTGGCACCGAGCTTGAGCCTGTTGGCCACCATGGGCCAGGCGCGGCGCGTGGATTCGACGGCGGCGGCGGCCACGCGTTTGCCCTGCAGGCTCTTGAAGTCTGTGGTGATGCCGCGGTCCTTGCGGCCGATGATCACGAATGGTGCGCGGTTGTAGTACTGGTACACCGCCTGCACCACGGGGGTGCCCGGGTTCTGGGACTGGAACTCCACCAGCGAGCTGATGTCGCCCAGACCCAGCTGGTAGACGCCGCTGGCGATGCGCGTGATCGAAGCGACGGAGCCGGCGCCCACATCGATGCTCACGTCCAGACCTTCGTCCTTGTAATAGCCTTTGGCGAGTGCCAGGAAAAAGGGCGCGGTCTGGCCGGTGACGCGGAAGTCCAGCGTGAACTTCAGGGGCGTGAGCTTGGGCTGGGCCCACACGGCCGGAGCGGCAAGGGCGGTGGTGGCGAGAGCGGCGGATGTGCCGAGGAAATGACGACGCTGCATGGCGGTGCTCCTGAAAACGACTTTGAACCACCCGATCGCACACATGCGCTCGGGCACTCAGAGCAATTTCCGGGCGCCGGCATGGCCAACGCTGAACGCTTCTACTCTTGATGCTGATCAAGCAAACGGCATGCCAATTCCTGGCCTCCCGACCTCATGCGCCTGGCGCGAGGTTTGCTAGAGTCCTGGCGAGAGTAGAAGCGTTCACCCAGTCAGTGCATGGCTGCGGCCGGAAATTGCTCTTGAAGTTCAACTTTCAGGAGATTCATATGACCGCCAGGCTTGACGACCTCACCGAGCTGCAAAAGGAATCGCGCATGGGCGCGATGGGCAAGCTCAACACGACGCGCGAGATCCGCCGCATCGACTTGTCCAACTTTGAGGCCCGCAAGGCCGAGATCGCCGACCAGCTCTGGGACGCGGCGGTGGACGTGGGCTTTTTTCAGCTCGTCCACCACGGCATCCGTCCCGAGGAGATCCGCGCGGCCTTTGCCATGTCGGAGCGTTTTTTCGCCCTGCCCGAGTCCGTGAAGGCTCAGCACCCGCTGAAGAAGGCACTCAACGCCGGCTGGGAGAGCCGCGCCCAGGTGCGCCCCTCGACCGGCACCCCCGACCAGAAAGAGAGCTACCAGATCACGCGCCCGCACATGGAAGGCCTGTGGCCGGCCGAAGCCGAGCTGCCGGGTTTCCAGGACGCGATGCTGAAGTTTGAGCGCAAGAGCTGGGCCGTGGCCATGCAGGTGCTGTCCTGCTTTGCCTACAAGCTCGGTTTTGACGAGGCCTTTTTCACCCGCGCGCATGACCCCGGGCAGCCCGACTACCAGAGTACCCTGCGCCTGCTGCACTACTACGCCATCCCGACCGAGGTGCAGGACAAGCTGGATCTGTGGCGTGCCGGTGCGCACACCGACTTCGACTGCCTGACCTTGCTCTATCAGCAGCAAGGTCAGGGCGGCCTGGAGGTGTGCCCGGGCAAGGAGATGGAGGACCAGGCGTGGACGCCGATCCCGCCGGACGGTGAGGCCATCACCTGCAATATCGGCGACATGCTCATGCGCTGGAGTGATGACCAGTTGCCCAGCAACTTTCACCGCGTGCGCAACCCGCAACCGGGCGAGTACATGGGGCCGCGCTACAGCCTGGCCTACTTCGCCCAGGCCAACCGCAGCGCGGTCATCGAAGGCCCGGCGAAGAAGTACCCGGCGATTGCAGCCGGCGACTACCTCAGGCAGCGGGTGGCGGCCAACTTCAAGGCCTATTGAGCGCGCGAAGGCGGTTCAGTTCTTGTGCCAGAAATCGCGGTGCAGGGCCGCGATTTCTTCTTCGAGTTCGGGAACGGGCCCGATGACCTCCACCGGTTTCTGCCCGGCTGCAAACACGTTGCGGCAGGGCAGGTCCATGGTGGGGTTCTCTTCGGCGCTGCCCGTCAGTTCGAGCAGGCGACGTTCGCTCATGCCGTAGACCAGGCGGCCGATGTGGGCCCAGTACTGGGTGCCTGCGCACATGGCACAGGGTTCGGCGGTGGTGACCAGGGTGCAGCGCCACAGATACTCCGGGGCGTAGTTCAGGGCGGCGGTGCGGGCCAGCACGGACTCGGCGTGGTTCACCTTGTCCACATTGCCCTGCTCGGCCAGCACGGTCTCGCCGTCGGGTGCGACCAGGATGGCGCCAAAGGGGTGGCGGCCCAGCTCGTCACGGGCACGTCGCGCCACGTCGTTGGCGCGCCGCAGGTGGCGCAGGACCTGTTGCTGATTCACGCAGTCTTCAGTGGTTCTGCGAGCCGCGGTGGGCCCAGCCCGTGGTGTGCTTCTCGATGAAGCTGAAGAGTTCGTACATGGCCATGGCCATGACGCCCACCACCAGCAGGCCGCTGAAGGCCAGGCCCATCTGCATGGCCGAGCCAGCCGAGATCAGTAGATAGCCGATGCCCTCGTTGGCGGCCGTCATCTCCGACACCGTGGTACCCACGAAGGCCAGAGTGATGGCAACTTTCAGCGAGCCAAAGAAATAGGGCATGGAGCGCGGCAGGCCCACCTTGATCAGCACGTCCCAGCGCTTTGCACCCAGCACACGCAGCACGTCCTCCAGCTCGGGCTCCAGCGTGGCCAGGCCGGTGGCGATGTTGACTGTGATGGGGAAAAAGCTGATCAGGAAGGCCGTGAGGATGGCCGGGCCGATGCCGATGCCGAACCAGACCACGAGGATGGGCACGAAAGCGGCCTTGGGCAGGGCGTTGAAGGCCGTCATCAGCGGGTAGACGGCGGCGTAGGCCAGGCGCGAGCTGCCGATCAGGAACCCCAGCAACACCCCCACCACGATGGCGATGCCGAAGCCCGCCATGGTGACCCAGAAGGTGCGCCAGGCGTGGCCGGCGATGGTGCCCTTGTGCTCCAGCGTCTGCTCCCAGATGCGCAGCGGGCTGGGGAAGATGAATTCCGAGACGTTGAAGGCCGAGGTGATGATCTGCCAGAGGGCGACGATGACCACCAGCAGGAGCAGGGGCGACCAGCGTTCCAGTTGTTTGCGATTGTTCATGCGACCCTCTTTACTGGTTGATCACGGCGCCGGCCTTGCGCATGGCGCCGATGTGGCCGCGCAGCTCGTGCACGATGTTGGTGAATTCCGGGGTGTAGGTGATCTCCAGGTCACGCGGGCGCGGCAGCTCGACCTCGCGCTGGACCACAAAACGGCCCGGCCCTTTGCGCATGACGTAGACTGTATCGGCCAGGAAGACCGACTCACGCAGGTCGTGCGTGACCAGGATGACGTTGAATCGCTGCGCCTGCCACAGATCGCGCAGGGTGCACCAGAGTTCCTCGCGCGTGAAGGCGTCGAGCGCACCGAAGGGCTCGTCGAGCAGCAGCATCTTGGGTTCATGGATCAGTGCGCGGCAGATGCTGGCGCGCTGCTGCATGCCGCCGGACAGCTCCCAAGGGAACTTCTTGGCGTAGCCGCCCAGGCCCACGGTCTCGAGCAGCTTGAGGGCGCGTTGCTCGAACTCCTTGCGGCGGTCCTTGAACTGCGAGCGGTAGGGCTCGACGATCTCCAGCGGCAGCAGCACATTGTCCAGCGTCGTGCGCCAGGGCAGCAGCGAGGGAGCCTGGAAGGCCATGCCCGAGATCTTGAGCGGCCCGTCCACCAGCTGCCCGTCGACCCGGATACGGCCCATGCTGGGCTTTTTCAGGCCGGTCGTCAGCTTCATGAAGGTGGACTTGCCGCAACCCGAGGGGCCGACGATGGCGATGAATTCGCCTTGCTGCACGTTCAGGTTGATGGCCTCGACCGCGAACTGGTTCTGGGCCAGCAACTCGTCGTTGTAGGCCAGCCAGACGTCGTCGAACTGGACGAAAGGGGTGGAGGTGGTTTCGGTCGCCATGCTGTCTCGATACAAAAAAATGGCCAGACGACGCTGGCCATGGGGTTCAACGCATCATCAGGCTCACTTCTTGGCCGGCGGCAGGATGTTGAGCTCCGCGGCGCTGGGCAGCATGGAGCCGTTCCAGATCGCAGCCGAGTCCACACGGGTCTTGGTGCCGAAGGCGTCGGACACCTGCGAGGCCATCAGCGAGAGGCGGCCCGGGTTGACCTGGCCGAAGCCTTCCTTGCGCGCGTCGGGGCTGGCGACCACGGCGTCGATGGCCATCTGCAGGCGGCGGGTCTCCAGCGCCACGTTGATGATGCCATCGCGCGCCTTGACGGTGTCGATGCTGGCAGCCGGGTTGGCCATGGTGTCCTTGGCGCCCTTGGCGAAGGCCTTGAGGAAGGCCTTGATCATCTCGGGGTTCTCCTTGATGAGCTTGGGGCTGGCAATGATGGCGTTGCCGTAGAGCTTCACGCCATGGTCGGCGTAAGGCATGACGACCACGTCCTCGGTCTTCACGCCGCGGGCTTCCAGGTTGAGCAGGGAGGTGAAGGAAAAACCGGTGATGGCGTCGATGTCACCACGCACCAGCATGGTTTCGCGCAGCGGCGGATCCATGGCCGTCCAGGCCACGTTGCTCACGCCGTTGGCCTTTTCGAAGATGGGAAAGGCCTTGCGGCCGGCATCGAACACCGGTGCCCCCAGCTTCTTGCCGCTCAGGTCGGCCGGGGTCTTGATTCCGGACTTCTTCAGCGCCAGCACGGCGGCCGGCGTGTTGTTGTAGACCATCATGACGGCCACCGGCTTGTTGGGGGCGTCGGGGTTGTTGGCGTGGAATTCCATCAGGGCGGCCATGTCGGCAAAACCCATGTCGTAGGTGCCCGAGGCCACGCGGGTGACCGTGCCGCCCGAGCCGTTGCCGCTGTCGATCGTCACGTCCAGACCTGCGTCCTTGAAGTAACCCTTGGCGGCCGGCACCAGGAACAGGGCGGCCGGGCCTTCGAAGCGCCAGTCCAGCTGGAACTTCAGGGGTTTGGTCTGGGCCTGCGCGGTGGCGAAGGTGGCCGTCAGGGCGAGGGCGACGACGGTTTTGAGGAGGTGGCGCTTGGACATGAGAAGTACTCCTGGTGGGGGCCTGCCTGCAGGCGTGGATGGATCAACGCAGAACGTTGGGTCATTGCAT
>JACCDR012636193.1_pt1 | contig 14885 bp, 19 predicted proteins | sample 7446431 | NCBI WGS metagenome assembly JACCDR01 (sample SAMN15323443, study PRJNA562643) | freshwater metagenome | isolation source: river surface water | place: USA:Blue River Watershed | collected 2017-08-17 | reverse complement strand
GGGTCCTGATTCTAGCAGCCAATTCGGGCAAGCGGGTTCCGATTTTTCTTTGGCACCGTGTCGGCTTTGGCCCCGGTGACATTGACACCGGCGGGCGGGGGCAGTGTCAATGATCGCGGCGGAAGGCGTAGAGGTGCCGGACGAGGTGCCGGAGGGAGGGGGCTCGATGATCCGGGCCGCCGCGGAGCGATATGCTTCCTCGACGCGGACGATCAAGCGGTGGCGGTCGATCGGCAAAGCGGCCGGGGATCCGTGTCCGCTGGATGAGCCGGAGCGGATGCTGGGCTGGTGGGCGCGGAACATGAGCCAGAAGGCTCCCGACGGGATCAACCTGGCGGTCATCGGCGAGCGGAAGAAGCCGGCGGTGGCAAAGCCGGTGAAAGCGCCGGTGCCGGCGGCTGCGCCAGTGGAGGAAGCGCCGCCGATGCCGTCGGATGAAGATCTGGGAGAAGTAGGGCTTTCGGCGGAGCTCGGGCGGCTGGAGATTCTGGCGGCGGTGCTGGCCAAGAAGGCCCACGAGCCGGGGCAGACGAAGCCCTATCTGGACACGCTCGCCCGGATGGGGACGATCAGCGAGAAGCTGCGGACGGAGGCCGAGCGGCTGGGCAAGCTGAAGCCGACCGAGATGGTGGAGGACGCCATCCGGGGCTATCACGCGGGGATCGAGCGCGAGTTCCGGGGGCAATACCGGGCGATGTGCGAGCTGATGCAGCTGGTGCCGACCACGGCCCGCGAGGAGCAGTGGAACGAGATCTGCGACCGGCTCTTCGAGCGGATGGGCGAGGAGGTGCTCCGGTGAAATTCGACGAGGCCGCGGTGAAGGCGTGGGTGGCCGGGGTGCTGCGGGGGATCTACCAGCCGCTGCCGAAAGAGGAGATCTGGGAGTGGGCGGAGCGGACGCTGCGGATCCCGGCCACGGAGAACGAGGAGCTGGCCGGCACGCTGTGGTCCTCGAGCCTGACGCCTTACGTGCGGGACCTCATGCGCTGGGTGAAGCGCCCGGGAAAAGGGGAGTTCTGGATCATGAAGTCCTCCCAGGTCGGTTTCACGATGGCCTGCCTGATCATCATCTGCTGGATGATCGTCCACCAGCCGGCGAACACGCTCTACGCCATCAACTCCGTCACGGAGGCCACCCGTATCTCGAAGACCCGGCTGAAACGGTGGATCGAGGACAACCGCCTGCTTGACCAGGTGGGGGAGGGCTCCTCGGACGACCTTTCAAACCTGACCTACACCCTGCGCGGGATGACGGTCTACCTGATCGGCGCGCACTCGGCCGGAGCGTGGAAGAACAAGTCGATCGTGCTCTGCATCCTCGACGAGCTGGACGAGCACGAGCACCTCGAAGGTACCGGCTCCACCGTCAATGAAGCCCGCTCCCGCTTGAAGCGCCCGAAGAACGCCAAGCTGATCGGCTTCTCCACGCCCGGTCGCATGGACCACATCCACGGCCTGTGGGAAAAGGGCACGCAGGAGGAAGTGCACGTGCCTTTCCCGTGCTGCGGCCACTACCAGCCGCTCAAGTGGGACGCCCTCGTCTTCGGCACCAAGGAGTTCCGCGACCTGGCCGGCGACTACGACCGCGAGAAAATCCGCCTCGGTGCCCACTTCAAGTGCGAGCTCTGCGGCAAGCCCTTCCTCGACGAGCAGAAGCGCAAGGCCTTCCAGGCCTGCCGATCGGTCGCCACCAATGACAAGGGCAACCCGGCCATGCGGTCCCTCCACCTCTGGGACGCCTACTCGCCTTTCGTCACCTTCGGCGACCTCGCCCTCGAGTGGATCGATGCCCAGGGCGACGAGACCCTGAAGGAAGGCTTCATGCGAAACCGGCGCGGCCAGCGCTACGAGCGCCACGGCAAGGAGCTCAAGCACTCCGACGTCCTCGCCTTGCGGAATCCCCTCTACGCCCGCGGCCAGCTCCACTTCGAGCCCGTCCTCCTCGCGCAGCTGATCGACATCCAAGGCGATCTCCAGAAGACCGTGAAGGTCGCCTTTGACGAAAAGGGCGACGTCTTCCTCATCGACTGGAAGGAGACCGCCTACCTCGAGGAAGCCGTCGACTGGGCCTACGATCCCGTCCCCGGCCCGGCCGACAGCGAGTGGATCGTCACCTGCGGCTTCATCGACGAGGGGCACAAGATGAAGGAGGTCCGCGAAATCTGCCTCGATCACACCCCGGTCTTCTGGCCTGTCAAGGGCCGCGGCGACAGCCAGATCCAGCACCTCATCGCCACCTCGGAAAAGTGGGTGCGCGGGGACGACTACATCCTCACCTACCACATCAACGAGGCGCAGTTCAAATGGCAGCTCCTCACCCTCATCGCCGACCACAAGCGCCGCGCGGAGAAAGGCGAGATGCGCCTCCACCTCCCGCACGACGTCGACGAGCACGACCCCATCATCGCCGAGCTCTGCAACGAGCGCCCCGAGAACAACCCCAAGACCAAGAAGTGGGAGTGGAAGAAGAAGGGCCCGAACGATTTCTGGGACTGCGTGAAATACGGCCTCGCCCTCTGGTCCGTCATGCGCCCGCTCATCCAGCGCGAGGGCGCCACCCGCGAATATCAACTCCGGCCCCGCGAGGAGGCCGTGCACCATTGAACCTTTGACACCCTCCCCGCAGACATGACCTCCGACGTCCTCCTGGCTGCCATCCGCATCGAGTACACCGATGCCCAGGTCGCCGAGGCCCACTCCGCCATCTTCACCGCGTGGCGGAACCGGATCGACAAGGTCACCATCATCGTCGGCAAGGGGAACGAGTCTTCCAGCGCCTCCGGCCAGGTCGTCGTGAATGCCGCCGACTACGAGATGTGGCTCGCTGCCCTCCAGCAGCGCCTCCGCGAGATCGAGGCCGCGGCCGGCACCACCGGCACCCTGCACGAAGGCACCGAGCACGTCTCCTTCGCCGCCCGCTACATCCGCACCTGAACCCTTTCCCATGGCCCGCACCAAGAAAAAGCGCGCCCGCATTCCCGCGGCCGTCACCGTTCCCCAGCAGCCCGCCGGATTCTTCTCCGGCTTCGATGGCGCATCTTCCGCGCCCGGCCGGGGCGATGTCTGGTGGCCCACGCTCGAGACCCGGGAGGAGCTGGACAGCTACTCCCGCCAGGAGCTGCTGCGGAAAATCCGCTGGCTCCACGCGAATGTCGGCATCTTCCGCGGCTTCGTGAACAACGCCGCCGACCTCATCGGCTGGCTCACCCCCTCCGCCGCCACCGAGGACGCGGAGTGGAACAAGCGCGCCGACTCAGCCTTCGAAGACCGCTGCGGCACCGCCGCCGCCTTCGACGTCCGCGGCAAGTTCGACTTCTGGACCGCCCAGCCCATGCTCTCCCGCAGCGCGCTGAAGGACGGCGACATCGTCACCATCCTCACCGAGTCCGCGGCCCGCGCCGCCATGTTCGGCTTCTACGAGTCCCACCAGATCGTCTCCCCGAAGGACCCTGCCGGCACCTGGCACGATGGCATCCTGACCGACTCCCTCGGCCGCCATCTTTCCTACGGCATCCGCGACGGCCGGCGGGACACCGTCGTCCCCGTCAGCGCCCGGGATGCCATCTACTACGGCGAGTTCGACAGCCCCGGCCACATCCGCGTCGTGCCAAAGCTCGCCCACGCCGTCACCACCGGCATGGACATCACCGAGATCCGCGCCCTCGTGAAGGGCGGCATCAAGACCAGCCACCTCTTCGGCGCCGTCCGCCAGGCCAGCTCGCCCACCGTCCCGCGTTCCCGCCAGGGCCTCGCCGGTGCCCCCGGCTACGAGAGCCGCACCCGCGCCGGAAATACCACCGCGGGCGAAGCTGCCACCGTCACGGAGCGCTTCGAGATCTCCAATGTCTGGGGCGGCAACCAGATCCCGCGCCTCCCCTCCGGTGAAGAGCTCAAGATCCTGCACGACTCCCGCCCCGCGCAGAACCAGATGGACTTCATGGAGATCCTCGCCCGGGACATGTCCATCGGCTTCGGCCTGGACCTCGAGGTCACCTGGCAAGTCGCCGGGCTCACCGGTCCCAGCGTCCGCTTCGTCCTCGACAAGGCAGACCGCTGGATCCGGAACCGCCAGGCCACCCTTGAAAACTGGTGCCGCCGGGTCTGGGTCTACACCATTGCCAAGGAGATCAAGTCCGGCCGCCTCCCGCGCCCGAAGGATCCCCGCTGGTGGAAGGTCAATTTCATCCCGCAGCGGAATCTCACCATCGACCGCGGCCGCGACCTCCGCGGGCGCATGGATGCCGTCGAAGCCGGCTACGACACCGCGTCGAACTTCACCGAGGAATTCTTCGGCCTCACCGCCACCGACGTGAACCGCGCCCACATCCGGAACGTCAAGGAGCGCCTCCGCATGTGCGAGGAAGACGGAGTCCCCTACGAGATCGCCTACCCTCCGCGGGCCGGCACTGCCGCCATCGCCCCCGCCGCCGATACCTCCGCCGCATCCCCGGCCACGAACGAAGACCCGAAGAAGCCATGAGCCTCCCTTATCCCCGCATCGCCGCCAAGCTCGCCAGCGAGCCCTGGGGCATCCTCCCCGAGAAGCTCGCCGAGATCCACCAGGGCTTCCTGGAGGCCCGCGCGTCCGCCGCCATCCGCATGGCCGCGGATGACAAGGTCGGCCCCGTGGTGAATGACTTCTGGACCGGCGAGCCGCGCCTCGCGCATCCGCAGGTGGAGACCATGGGCCCTGTCGCCGTCGCCATGGTCCACGGCGTCACCGGCCGCGGCCTCTCCCGCATGGAGATGCAGTGCGGCGGATTCGATACCGGCCTTTTCACGGAGCAGATGCAGAACGTCGCCGAGGACCCCGCCATCCGCGTCCTTGTCATCGACTTCCACACCCCCGGCGGCATGGTCGCCGGGAATGCCCGGGCCGTCCAGGCCATCGATGAGGTCCGCGCCGCGGGCAAGAAGGTCATCGGCTACACCAAGGAACTCTGCGCCTCCTGCGGCTACTGGATGGCCGCCGCCTGCGATGAATTCCACGCCGATCCCGATGCCCGCGTCGGCTCCATCTCCACCATCTGCTCCGGCGTCGACTCCAGCAAGGCATGGGAGCAGGAAGGCCTGCAGCTCAAGCTCTTCGCCACCGGCAAGTTCAAGGCCACCGGCATGGATGGCAAGGAGTGGACCGCCGAGGAGGAGCAGATGATGTGGGCCCGCCTCCGCCCGCTCGATGACGAGTTCAAGGGCTACGTCAAGGAGCGCCGCGGCCTTGCTCCCGCCGCCATGGAGGGCCAGTGGTGGTATGCCAAGCACGCCCCGGCCGGCGTCGTCGACAGCACCCGCTTCGAGTCCCTCGCCCAGCTCGTGGAGGCCATCTGGGAGACCCTCTGAGCCTTTGACATCGGGCGGGGGACATGGATCTCTTGAATGTTCCCCGGGCGATTTCCGGACTCTATGCCACCGGCACCGCCCGCGGTCAGGGCATCAACTGGAAGCCGCGGCTGGGTGCCGCCGCCGCCACCACCGAGCTGGTCGGCGACGTCGTCGGCTCCTGGGGCTTCACCTTCGCGGAAGCCAGCGGCTTTGTCGCCATCGATGCTTCCGACTCCTACGCCATCACCCTCGTCCCCGCCTTCGGGGACATCACCGTCACCGGCGTCACCGGCACCGGTGCCTCCTCGCTGAATGTCGTCTACGCCCCCGGTGCCGTCGTGAATGGCATGCACTCCTGGGTGAACGGGAACGCCAGCATCCGCTGGATCGAGGGCTACTGGCACCTGTATCTTTCCGGCTTCTCCCAGTTCGTGATGAAGCGGCCGTCGCTTTTCCCGTCCACTTCGCCGGACGACTGGCAGATCCACGCCAGCGGCTCGGCCACCGGAGTGGCGGACCTCGCCCAGGCGGGGGACGGGGATTCCCCTGTGCTCGCCTCCGGCCGCAGCCAGCTGGACTTCGAGGGCGGCGCGCTTTCCGTCGGCCAGACCCTCGGCCTCCTCGTCCAGTGCACGGCCGGCCGCATCGGCTTCGGCTACGGCACCGGCATCATCATCCTCTCTTCCGGCCAGCACGCCCAGATCGCCCTGCCGGAGGGCGAGGGAGCGTGGTTCCTGGGGAATTCCTACGGCATCGTCGGCTGCGCCGCCGCCAGCGCCGCCACCGCGCACCTCGTGGCCACGGAGGCCTGATTGACACCCCCACCGCGCTTGAGATGAGCCTTTCCAAACAGAAGATCACCATCGGCCTGAGCGCCGTCGGCACGGCCGACAACCAGGGAGTCAGCGGCAAAGCCACGATCGGCAACAAGAACATCGAGGACAACCAGGCGGAAAGCGATCGCGTCCGCCAGTATCCCCTGGCCGACATCGCTTACGCCTTCAGCGTCACCTCCGCCGCCATTTCGAACGTCGCCACGCTCACCCTCACCTCCGGCGCCGTCGCCCAGACCACCGGCAGCCCGGTCATCAGCGGTGCCCAGGTGGACTTCGAAGGCGATGCCCTCGGCACCCCGGCGAAGCTCTGCGGCTTCCGCATCCGGACCAAGAGCACCAACACCGGCACCGTCACCGTGGCCGGCAGTAACAGCGGCGCGCTCCCCGCCATCACGCTCCCGGCCGGCGCGGACATCTGCCTCTCCCACATCGCCGCCGGTCAGACCGTCACCGGCACCGTCACTTTCACCTTCAGCGCCGCGTCGGATGTCTGCTGGGTGGAAGCCCTCGCCATCGACTGAGCCTGACCTGCCCGTCACCCCTCATCTCCCACCACCATGGACGCAGATCTCCGTCATCTCCTCGGCCAGCGGGGCGTCGTGAATACCTCCGACACCACCGCCGTCACCGGTGAATTCTCCTGCATCCAGATCACCGCGGATGCCGTCTTCACCGCCATCACCGAGGAAGACGCCACCGGCACCGTCGCCACGGACTGGAACAAGGGCGAGTTCATCTTCGGCCGCATCACCGGCTACACCCTCGCCTCCGGTTCCGTCCGCGCCTACAAGCGATGACCCCGCCGCCCTACTTCGGCATCGGCCTCGGCCCGGCCGCCCCGGCGGCCCGGGCCGCCGCGCCCCTGGCTCCGGAGATCGTCGCCTACCAGGCCGCCACCGGCATTTCCGGCGCCGCCGCGCGGAAGGCGGACAAGTTCCTCAGCGAGCTCCGCGCCGCCGGTGCCGAGCCGTCCCTGTTCTGGCTCGGTGGCAGCGAGTTCAACACGACCGCCCAGACCGCCGCCATCATCGGCGGGGATGCCACGCTGGTCGGCGTGAAAGCCGGAGTCCCGGCTGCCGAGGGCACGAATGCGTGCCGGTTCAATCTTTCCAAGTTCTTCCGCTGGCCCAACCCGGCGGCCACCAAGGGATCGGCGGTTTCCTCGCTGGTCCTCATGGTCTGGTGGGAAGCGTTCAACGATAACGACTATCACAACATCGCGCACGCCTACACGGCTACCAACCGCGGCCCGAACCTTCAAAACGCGAACAGCGGCGGGCAGGTTTTCCGCCAGCTTTCCGTTTACCCGACCGCCACCGGCGCGGCGGTCGCCATCCGCAACAATCCCGGCAGCGCGAACGACTTCCTGCTCGGAATGCGGCAACTCGTCGCTCACCTGAAGCCCGGCAGCACGGCCACCCGCGTGCTGTTGGACGCGCAGGACGTCGCCTTCAGCCCGGCCGGCGTCTATAACGATCACGCCTACTTCTACATCGGCGGCCTCGATACCACGTCTTCCCTGAGCTACAACCTCGCGAACGCCAAGATCCACGCCGTCGTGCTGGCTCCCGCTTTGACCGAGACGCGGGCCGCACGGGTCCGGGCGGCGAACGCGCCTTTCACTTCCGGCTTCATGAGCCCCACGACGACCCCGCTTGTCGTCACGATGGGCGACAGCACCACGCAAAGCCGGTGGGGGCAGTTCGTCGCAGGCGGCGGTGTCACCGCGAACGTGTTCGGCGGGGCGTGGGTGCGAAAAGTTGCTTGGGAAGACCTCGCCGCCTTCGGCACTTCGCTCGACTACCACGTGTCCCAGGCGGACAACATCGTCACGGCGCTGTCCCAGCAGGCGTGGCAGGACCGCTATTTCTACTACGCGCCGGAGGTTTTGGAGCCGACCGCCGCGGCAGCCTTGGGGATCGCGGCCACGGAAGAGGCGTGGAAAGCGCGCACGCTCGAGTTCCTGCTCGACATCGAAACCCGCAGCGGGGCGCAGATCATCATCGGGCAATACATCAAGGGCAACGCGGCCACCGACACGGCGGGAATCACCCCCTACAACGACTATTTCGAAGCCGAAGCCGCCGCCCGCGGGTGGCATCATGTCCCCTTCTACGATGACCCGCACAGTCAGGTCTACACCGGCGCCGTGCCTGGCACCTACGGCTTCTATGCCGACGCCATTCACCAGTCGACGGCCGGCATGCAAGTGCAAGCCGAAGTCTTCGCCGCCGCCGTCCCTCACCCGGTGAACACCGCCGCCCCGCGCTTCAACCTTGCCAGCCCGCCGGTCGTCACCGGCACCGCCACCTCCGGCTCCGTCCTCAGCTGCTCCACCGGCACCCTGCACGTCGCCGGGACCAGCTACACCTACCAGTGGCTCGCCGATCTCGCCGCCATTTCCGGCGCCACCAGCTCCACCTTCACCCTCACCGCCAGCCAGGTCGGAAAGCGCGTCTCCTGCCGCGTCACCGCCGTCAAGGCCGGCCAGAACAGCGCCAGCTTCACCAGCGCGCCCAGCGCCGCTGTCACCTGATGGATTGACACCCCCGGGCGGGGGATGATCGCTACCCGATTCAACCGATTCCTCCGCGAAGAAGCCGCGGAGCTTGCCACCGGCGGCGGTCCCGCCGCCCTTCCCGCCGCTGCGGCTCCCGCGCCAGCTCCCGCCCTCGTGGTCCTTCCGGATCCCGTCGCCGCGGAAGAAGCTGCCGCCGCCCCGGCCGCCCCCGTGCTCGCTGCGGATCCCGTCCGGGAGCCCAGCCTCCTCGAGAAAGCCCGCGCCGCCTTCCAGAGCAAGGCCAGCCTCCTGGCGGATGCGAACACCGCACAAGCCCAGCTCGCCGAGGCCCAGCGCCTGATCACCGGCCTCCAGACCGAAAAGGCCGGCCTCGCCGCCCAAGTCGACGCCCTCACCGGCGAGCTCGCCACCCTCCGCGCCGAGCGTGCCGAGATCTCCAATCTGCTCGACACCGCCCGCGCCACCAGTGCCGCGGCCGAGGACCGCGCCGCCGACATCGTCGCCGCCGTCGGCTTCCCCGCCGCCGCCCTGCCCGCCGCCGAAGCGGAGATGGAGGACGACCTGGACACCGTCCACGCCCGCATGCTCGCCGCCACCGATCCGAAGGAGAAAGCCAAGCTGGCCCGCGAGGTCCGCGCCCTCCGCACCCGGAAGAATTGACACGTCCGGAACCACGAACAGCAGCCACCACCTAGAAGACCACTCCCATGCCCACGCTCACTCCCACCGAAGTCCTCACCGACACCTTGGACGCTTTCAAGATCGCGGCTCCCATGCTGCAGTCCATGGCCACCGAGTTCACTGCCGAGCCGGTGAAGCTCAACCAGCAGGTCATCGCCCACGTGCGGACCCTGCCCACCGTCGCCAACTACGACGCCTCCAACGGCTACGACAACGGGCTCACCGAAGGCCGTGACCTCTTTGTCGACGTTCCCGTCACCGTGGACAGCCACAAGCACGCCGGGGTGAACCTGGGCTACCTCAACTCCATCAAGGACAAGAAGGACGTCTATGACGGTGCCATCGCCGACTGCGGCTACGTCCTCGCCAAGGCCGTCATCGACAGCGTGCTGCAAAAGTTCAACCTCGCGAACATCTCCTACAGCACCACGGAGACCGTCGCCAATACCGACCGCGACACCCTCGGCGGCATCCGCAAGGACATGAACAAGCGCGGGGCTGGTCCGTTCCGCGTGGGCATCGTCAACAGCGACGCATTCGAGTCCCTGGACGCCGACACCCGCATCGCCAGCCGCGACTACTACGGCCAGCAGACCGGTGGAGCCGCTCTCGGCCGCCTCACGAACGTGGCCGGTTTCCGCGAGATCTGGGAATACCCCGACCTCGGCGTCACCAACACTGCCAGCATCGAGTTCACTGCCACCGCCGGGACCGACCTCATCACCACCGCCAGTGCCCACGGCTACACCACCGGCACCGTGGTCCGCGTCGCCACCTCAGCCGCCGACCTTCCGGCCGGTCTCTCCGCCGCCACGAACTACTACGTCATCCGCGTCTCCGACACCACCTTCAAGGTCGGCAGCTCCCTTGCGAATGCCCTGGCTGGCACCGTCGTGGACATCACCGATGCCGGCACCGGCACCCACACCGTCTCGGGCTACGAGAACCTCACCGGCGCGTTCTTCGAGCCGCGGGCCATCGCCATCCGCACCGGCCTGCCGGACCACCCCTTCAGCCTCGCCCAGTCCCTCGGCATCCCGAACATCGCGGGCGTCGACGTCGTCACGGATCCGGACACTGGCCTGTCCCTCATGGGCATCCGCTGGATGAAGCCAGGCACCTTCGACTTGAAGCTCACCATGACCCTGCTCTGGGGCTCCGCCGTCGGCCGCCAGGGCGGGTCCGCCGCGGGCATCACCGACAAGGCCGGCCAGCGCCTCGTCTCCCTCGCCGTCTCCTGAGCCTGATCTTCAGCCCGCACCCGCACCACCACCGACCATGAAGTTCATCGTCCGCGGATACACCGGCCCGGAGAAAAACTCCGAAGCCGTCATCTGCTACGCCGGGAACGATGGGTCCGAAGCCGAAGCCGCCCTCCTCCTCCGGGAGGAGGGCATCTTCCGCAAGGACATCATCAAGTATCCCGTGCCGGCAAAGACCCGCACCTTCGAGCCCATCGCCGCGGAAGAGGTGCCGGAGCCCGTCCTCGATCTCCTCCCGGACCCTCCGGCCGAAGAGGTCCCCGCCGCCGAAGAATCCGCCCCGGCGGAAGAAGCGCCCGCCGAAGAAGACCCCGGCCTCGACCTCGGCACCTCCGGCCGCAAGCCGCGTGGCAAAGCCTGATCCATTTCCACACCACACACGGAAACCGAAAGAGCCCCGCGGCCTGCACTGCCGCGGGGCTTTTTCACGCCCGCCCCTTTTCGACACGCCCCCGCAGTCATGGATGCCGCAGACCTTCTCGCTTTCGACCAGCTCGCCGCGGAAACCGCCGAGGCCATCTGGTCCGGCACCGTCACGATCGGCGGCGTCGACTACGATGCCACCATCCCCGAGCAGCCCCCGCGTGCCCTCCTCGGCATGGGCGGGGGGATGGAGCAGACCGAGCTGGTCCTGTGGATCCAGAAGGCGAACCTGCCCACCGCCCCCGCGCGGGACAGCTTCCTCACCCGCTCCGGCATCACCTACCAGATCCGTAGTATTGCCGGCGGCGCGGCGGATGCCTGCTGGACCCTCCGCTGCGAGCCCCCGAACTGAAAAAGCCATGGCCCACGGCATGAAAGTCATCGGCGCGGATGCCTTCGCGAACAAGCTGGCGAAATACCCCGCGCTGCTCGATCGCACCCTGGAGTCCGTCCTCAAGCAGGAGGCCCGCGCCATCTGCATCAAGCTCGGCGGCGCCGCCATGCCCGTCGGCCTGCAGGAAACCGCCCGCGTCCAGGCCCACCGGGCGAAGGTCGCCGCACAGGTGGGATGGGTTTACGCCTCCCAAGACCAGCGCCGCGTCATACTCTCCGAGATCAAGCGCCGCTCGCCCGTCCTTGCCCGTGCCTACGCCCGCGCCATGAAAGACGGGAACGAAGCCCAGATGAAGCGCTACATGACCGAGGCCGGCCTCGTCATCGGCGGCCTGAATCCCGCCGTGCACCGGAACGCCCGCACCGGCCCCTATGGCAAGGTCCAACACACCGGCCCCCGCGAGATCGTGCCGAAGCAGCAGCTCGATGCCTTCGTCCGAAAGAAGCAGGCGAACGTCGGCACCGCCAAGGCCGGCTGGTATGCCGCGGCAAAGGCCCTCGGCGGCCGCATCCGCCGCAATCTCGTCGCCGAAGACGGCAAGCGCTCCACAATCGAGATCTTCCCCGCCTACATCAAGAAGATCGCCCGCCGCTTCCCCGGCCTCGGCGGCGCCAAGATCATGCCCGGCCGCGTGGAAGTCTTCACGAACGTCCGCCACGCCGAAGACGCCTACCTCGGCATGGCCGTGGACGATGCCATCTACTACGGCAAGCTCTCCTTCAAGGTCGCCATCGAAAAAGCCCTCCGCCGCATCCGCGAACGCGGCTTCCGCGACGCCGCCTGACCTGCCCCGACTCTTTCCCACCACCATGGAACGCACCCTCGCCACCCTCACCGCCGCCTGGCTGGAAACGAACCGCCCTGCCGCCGTCCCGGCCGGCCATGCCATCGCCGCCGACCACGCCACCGCCGCGAAGACCAAGCCCCTCACCATCGTCCGCTACACCGGCAGCGGCGGCACCCACCCGAAGCTCCGCGAATACCAGCTCGAGCTCCGCACCGAATACCTGCCGGATGCCGACACCCCGGCCGGCACCGCCGCCGCTGCCCACGCCGCCCTCGTCGACCTCCTCGGCTCCGCCGATGATTTCCAGTCCCTCCGCCACGACCTCGCGCAAGAGTCCCTCCTCCTCCGCAAGCTCGTCCCCGGCCCCGCCACCGACGAGCCCTTCGAAGAGCGCGCCCGCCTCCTCGTCCGCAGCTGGACCGCCATCGTCCAGAGCGCCCTCTGACCCCTCTGCCTTTCCCTGATCACTGATCACGGATCACTCGGCACTTTGCCTTTGATTGACACGCCGCCGCGTGCATGCCCGCTCCCGATGCCATCATCCAATACGGCGACATCCCAGAAGCCACCCTGGTCGATGAGCCGAATCTTCTCGTCTCCAGCCTGACCTTCAATCCCACCCGCACCAAGCGCGAGTATCCCGGTGCCAACGGGGCCGTGCAGGGAGTCCAGTATCGGAATCCCATCATGTCCATCGCCTTCCAGGCCACCATCTCCACCCAGGCCGGCATCGCCATCGCCGGGCCCGGGGATGAGATCACGGAGCTGGCGAACTTCGAAAGCACCACCCACGGCTTCGATCCCACCGTCGGCGTCCTCATCCTCGAGGATCCCAGCCAGGAACTTTCCACGGAGAACGCGAACACCCTCTCCGGCACCATCTTCCACTACCCCTTCGTCACCGCGTAAGGATTTCCAGGGATACGACGCGCAGTTAGCCAGAAGCGAACGACAGGAATAGTGCGGGCACCGGCGGCCCGAAGGCCCGGGGGAGTTTTAATTTGGGTTCTCCTCCTCATTGAGCGGCAGCGCAGCCGCGAGAGCCACGCCGGAGCGCCTCAGCTTTCAGCCATCACATCACGGAGCGATTTATGGAACAGTGGACCACCACCACGGACACGCGCATCGCCGCGGCCTTCGGCACCCTCGGCATGGTCATCCGGCCGAAGAAGGTCCTGCACGAAAAGACCGGCACCCGCGTCGTCCGCTACCACATCGGCCTCGCCAGCGTCGACAAGGTCTACCAGACCAAGCCCATCCAGCACGCCGCCAAGGAAGGCACCCTTCCGGCCGCGCATCCCTTCCTCACCATCCTGCGCGCCATGGAGAACCGGCGCCGACTGCTGGACCTGGCCAACCGCGGCACCTTCTGCGCCCTCCGCCCCGTTCCCGGTGCTCCTGGCATCCACCAGTATGAGCCCGCCGACCACGGCCTTCCCGGCCTCCCGCCTGCCGGCATCGTCTTCCGCACCGGTGACCTGAAGCTCGTCTGCGCCCTCGGCATCGTCGGCCTCTCCGTCCTCCACATCACCGGTCCCGAGCACAACCGCACCTGGTATCTCTCCGGCGCGCCGCTCGTCCGCCCCGGCGGACTTCCGCCCGTCGATCCCGTCGCCTTCAAGCGTGCCTGGATGGACGATCGCGAGAGCATCCCGTGGGAGGACCCCTTTGCCCAGGCCATGCGCGGCCTCCACAACCGCGAGCGCCTCCTCGACGTCGTCAACCGCGGCGCCGACGTCATCCTCCTCGGCAAGGGCCTCCGCAAAGTCACCCTCCGCAGCGATGCCACCGACGCAGCCTGGGAGACCGCCGAGCGGTTCCTCGGGTGAAGTAGAACGTCCAAGCGGAGCCAGCGGCCTCCGCGGATTGAATCACCATAGGGGACCGCGCCGCTTGGCTCCCGCGACTTGTTCAGCTTGCCCGAACCGCCCCGAATCCATGAACCAAGAAGAAGCTCTAATCCATGTCCGCGACATCGCCAAGCGCTCCCCGGAACTGACTCAATGCGGATCGCTCGCCGACCTGAAAAAGCACCAGGCGGCGCTGAAGGTCTTAGACAAGCTGATCGGGCAACGGACGGCGAAACGCATGTGGCGTGAAGCCTGCGGTGCCACCCCTGATCATGCGAAATATCCCGAACACCCGCTCAACAAAATACGGAAATGACCCCGAATCTTAGAGTCCCGAAAAGCCGCCCTGCCCAATGGGAAGTCGGCGACATCGCAATCGAATACATCACCCTCCGCCGGGACGATGATCCGATGCCTCCATGCATCCTCCTCATGGTGACCCGGATCGAAGGGGATTTGGTCCACTGTGAATCGCTCGATCAATACCGCCCGATGACGATGAACGCGAAACACCTCATGGGCGTTGAGGAAGCGGTCGACTACTTCGAGCGTTTGGCGGATGAGATGACCGTGAAATCGTATCGGCTCGGCAAGCAGAAGCTGGAGTCACTGGCTATCCCATTCGCTCCGTGGCCCGACTGGATTCGGACGCTGGGATTCTGGGAAGAGCGTCCGGAAGATCGCCCGGATGGATGGGACGTGCTGCGCAAATTCATTCCGCTGAACGATGCAGTGGACCTAACCGCCGAGAAAAAAGCATGAATCAACAATCGACGTTATCGGCGGTTAGGTCCCACGCCTTGTTGGGC
>JACCDR011393094.1_pt1 | contig 14886 bp, 9 predicted proteins | sample 7446431 | NCBI WGS metagenome assembly JACCDR01 (sample SAMN15323443, study PRJNA562643) | freshwater metagenome | isolation source: river surface water | place: USA:Blue River Watershed | collected 2017-08-17 | reverse complement strand
GGTACCCATGCGGTTTGAGATGAATAGGCTATGCCTATAGACGTGAATCTCTTGGTTAGCCTTCGCTCCAGATCAAACAAGGGGACATCATAGATAGTTTCTGGCGGCCGAAACGAAGGTGGATAATTGCTACCTCGCTTGGCAGGATAGTTTTTGATGTGAGTAGCGACGAAATTTGGCTGGATAAGTGCATCTGGTTGACGATCATTGTTATCATCGTCGTCAGGGCTGTCCACAGATGCAACAAAAGGTCCAGCATCGAACAGGCGCTCGATGGGCTCAGGTGCATATTTAAGGTGCTCATAATTTTCAGGCGACTTCAGCTCATAAAGTGCCGGTGGGCAGTTTTCTGTTACTTGGGAAATCGCACTATGAGAAATTAACAGTATTACAAATAGGGTCTTGCGCATAGTTTGGCCACATACAACATAAATACGTGAAGTTAAACATGTTCGTGGCGCACGAACACTGATGGATATGTGAATTTTAACGGCATGGCAAAGAGTGTATAAGTAGTTGCGAGCGCATTAAGGTGTATCGGGTTGGGAATCGAGAGAATTGTAATTGGCAATGCGATGATCTAGCTCAACCAGTATATCGATGAGGTTAGCATTAATCAGATCCTGGGCTGCGGATAGGTTTAGGTTATCGGGTACCTGCCAGTAGACACGAAGTGTTGAGTCACTAATGGTGATGCAAATACGGTCAACGGTGGAAGTAGGCGTCTGCCATGTATAGCTCCGACTCACAGTATCGACATTGACTTTTGGTAAGCGAAATTTACCGTCAGTTCTACCGCCAAAACACAGGTCTGTGATCGAGCGCGCCTGGAGGTAATGGAGCCAAGTGGTATTAACGTACTTTTGAATATTTGTAGGGGCGGGATAGAGATAGAAGAACGGCCAATATTTGAAATGGTTTAATGCGGCGGCAACTAACAATAAGGAAAAAATAGTAGTGATGAGTATTCGGTGCATATCGCTTTTTAGGGTAACTCTAAACGATGAGTAGAAAAACCAGCAAATTTGCTGGTTTATTTAGTAAATTAGTTTTTAAACGGTAATGCATAAATGGACGCATGAAGTGAGCGCACAATATGCCAAAGATGATGCTCCGAAAGAAAGTATTTCATCGTAAAAACAGGAATCATAGATTCATCATCCAAATTATGAGAAATAATCTGAATGAGACTACCCCTATTTGATCCCTCACGTAAAGCAACCAGCAATTCACCGCGCGGAAATAAACAATCGAAATTATATCTTGAGTGATTTGTAATCCATTCAGCGTGATGAAATGCTGAAGATTCAAGATCATCAAATTTGATATTCGATAGAATTTTTACAAGCGACGAATGAACTTGTTGAATGGTACGCTGGCCTCGGTAGGACAAAATACCTGGAAATGATTCATCTTTTACCCATTGTTCGGTAGTAAGCCTGATAGCAGGATTTGACATGTTTATCTCCTTAATTAGTTAGGGATAAACACCCCTTTGGGATGAGTTATCCCTACGGGCTAATGTAAAAAAGGGAACCGAAGCTCCCTTTAAAAAACGCTACTTAACAGAAAGAGCGTTTAAAACGAATCACTGGAATTGAAAGGCCAAAACCAGTGACGGCACACACACAAATGATACCTAACATAGTAATCTCCACACATAGTTGATGCGCGGAGCATCCCCCTGAAGGGGATGTTCCCCGCAGGAGGTTTGAAAAAGTCAGCAAGCTGACAGGATGAATCTGATATGCAAATGCACATCAGACTTTGCCAAATACTTATGGCAAAGAGGGTTACACAGACATGGAAACACGACGCAAATAAACGGGCTCATCATACTTGGAGTAATCGATTGGATCGAAACTACTGACGATGTAACCGCGCGATTGCAATGGTGTTGCCATAGGAGCAATTTGCTTAGTAGCCATCACCTTCGGACTTGGCGCAGGAGATTTACTGCGAGAAATTGAAAGCGATTTAACAGATGACTTCAGCAACCCTTTAAGCAGGATCAATGAAATCAGTGCAACGAAGACGACTAAAGTACAAACTAAGATGAAAGCTGCAGTATCAGGATTCAGAGTCATGGCATATTCCTATTGAATGATCAAAGGATTACGCCAATCCAAAGGATTAGGTATCCTTTGGGGATGGTTTCGCTTATAAATAAGCAGGTTTGTGCTGGTATTTGTGTTGGCAAGCTCCAACTTTATCCACTAAGGACAAACGAAAACGGTCACGCAAACGATTTTCGTTTGGCTTCAGAGATAAGGAGGGAGAATTGAAAGCGAGGAATGCTGCTTATTTAGAGTCCTCAGCTAGGACTCTTAAATTTAAGCACAAGTTTGCAGTAATGTGCAAGTCATAGTAGTTCGTGCGGAGTTTTAATCGTTGCGATCAAGACTACACCGGAGGTGTGGCAAAACGGCGACGATTTAGTGTTGCCTGATACAGAGGTGACAGGAACAATACTATTGACCGCGTAACCTTGGTTGTACAGCTCATTAGCGGCAGCTTCGATACGTGCGGCTAATTTATTACCGTCAACTTCATCGAGAACCTTATCGTTTAAGAGAAACCTTTTTTCTGTCGCACGTTCCGCCTCAATAAAAAGCGATTTAACTGGATTTAACATTTTATTTTCCAAAGTAAAGTATTGAGCCATGGTAAAGGTTGCTGAAAATAGCGTTTCAGCAACCTGATGTTAAAAGCTACGCTTCAGCTTCAGCGTGTGCCTCAGATGAAATGTCGTGCAATTGTTCGCCACCATCGTCAAGGATTGCACCTGCGGATGTAGCTTGCTGCTCCTTACCTTCGCGCTTAATAGCGCCTCTTGCCCTGCCCTCCAGACCGATAATGCGCTGAGCAAGTTTTTGGATTTTCTTTCGCCACGACATCTGAGTTATTTTGCGATCACGGGTGCTAACAAGACCAGAAAGCCAAGCTGTTTCAAGCAGCTGCTGGAATTGATCGAGTAATCGTACACAATTCATAAAGCGTGCAATGTTCGGTGAATCTATTCGCACATTCCTGACCAAAGGATCGTCGTATTGGCATAGATCAACAATATTCTCTTGGCCCAGCAGGGCTTTAATCTGCTCAATGCCATCGGAAAACTCTTTTTCGCAGGTGGTAAAGATTTCATCAAGATGATCATCGAGCTTATCCACCGCATCATCGTCAGTCGTTAAGACGGGAAGAATAACGGATAGATTGAAAAGCTTAATCGCAACGATATCAAAATTTCGTGAAATCATTTGACGTGCGGCAAGACATCCAAACTCATATGTGCGATAGAGAAACGCGCGTGATTTTGGTGTACGGCGCGGTTGAGGGGTAGATGGCGTATTTTGTGTAGAATCGGCAGCCATGGTGGATGCTTTTTTGGCTTTCGGGGATGGTTTAATAGGTTTTACATTTGCCGGCACCGGGGCATTATCAGTGGTAGGTGCGGGAGTGGACTGTACTTTGGGTTGTGTAGCGGTAGCCATAGGATTCTCCTGTTGGGTAATGACTCAGGAAAAGTAGCAGTTTAGGATAGGAAGATAGCGAATACATGCGTTAGATTTAGAGGCATCATTGCGTTGTTGAAGAGTGCGGTAATTGCATATATTGGAAGCGGGTTATTATTAAGACATTTCAATCACTAAAAAATTGGGAGCAAGTATGAGAAATATAGGATTGCTGATGATGGTCGTTGGGGGATTAGTGATGGCAGGTTGTGCCTCAGCGCCGTCACGATATGAAATAGGCTACGACAATTCGGCTTCGCGTGCCATGAATATCTGGCGAGCCAGTGGAATGATTGGGGAAATGAAAGATGCAAAAGTTCCGCGTGAAAAGGTCGTAAATTTTTGGGATTCAAATACAGGTCAGCTGGTTGGCGTGGCGAATGACGTTGCCATGGTGAACATAGGTGGGGGGCTAAATGCCGGTGTTGTGGGCGGAGTAGGCCTGGCATTGGCAGTATTGGGGCCGGATAAACACCCTGAAAGAAACAGCGTTTTCTTTTGGGTAAAAGACACCGGGCAAAGTGAGATAGAGGTAAGGGAGAAAATTGTTGATGCGTTTGATAGTGCCGTTCATGAGGCATTAATTGCTCAAGGAGCTATTCCACTACAGAAGTCACGCGCTAAAAACGATTATCTGGTGTCAGTTTACAACTTCAAATTGCCTAACAACGAGTATTGCACCTCAGCTGTAGGTGCGAGTGGTAAAGAAAATGGCGTGTGCTACATAGGAATAAAAATTCCACAGCTTAAAAAGCTTGATAGTGGCCCCGCTTCTTTAGGATTGAACGACGGGGCGTATTGGGAGGCAAATGCTACGGACAATGTAACTTTCCCGAGGATCTTCTTTGAAGCTAACGCCGCTGCAAAGAAAGACGGTTTAGAAAAGGTTTACGGCAATATTAATCAAGTCGCTATTTTACAAATGGTAAGTGAAAAAATGCCAAGCGGATTTTTTATCTACTCGGCACCACGTAAAGTGGAAAGCGGAAAGAAAGAGAGCGTTAAAATCCCGTTGATATACGAGAACGGGAAAGTAGAAGCATTTGTTGTTGGAGAGTAAGCAAAAGGGAATACCATTAAAAATAATATCTTATATTCATCAAATTCATATCGCCGAGAATATCCATGGAAGCTAACGCGCGTAATCTTGAAAGAATTTTTGATCAAACCATTTCATATCAGATCCCGTTATTTCAACGACCCTACGTGTGGAACGAAGACGACAATTGGAGCCCGTTATGGGACGACATCCAGTTATTGTTGGATCGCCATCTAAAAAAAGGTCATTCTCAAACTCATTTTCTTGGCGCGGTTGTTTTTGAACAGATTAAAAACGCTACAGGATCAATAGAAGCGAGACAAGTAATAGACGGACAGCAGCGACTTACGACATTGCAACTATTCCTAATTGCGGTGAGAGATTTTTATAGAGAAATTGGCGCTACTAAACATATCGAGCGTTTCACAGATTTTACTGAGAACAAATCGTCACGTATTGATTCTAAGGATGATGCGTATAAAGTTTGGCCAACGAATTGCGATAGAGATAAGTTCGTAACCACACACAAAGCAGGAAGTCCAGAAGCATTGCGGAAGGCATTAAATGTTTCGGAAAAGCAGCAAAAAACTGGAAGTAACATCCCCGATGCATACCTATTTTTTTATGCTCGTTTAAAAAACTGGTTTGAACCATCCGCAGAAGATAGCGACGATACGCCACACTCTGTTGAAAAGAAGTTAGAAAGCCTTTGGCAGGTCATTCGAGGTAATTTGCAGTTGGTCGTCATTGATCTTGATAATGGTGATGAATCGCAAGTTATTTTTGAAACACTTAATGCACGAGGCACACAACTACTGCCAGGAGACCTGATAAAAAATTACTTATTTCACAAGGCGTCTAAAGCCGGAGAGAATGTAGAGGAATTGTATGAAACTTGTTGGAGCAAGTTCGATGATCCTGATGGAGCATTCTGGAGGGAAGAAGTTACGCAAGGTAGAATCAAGCGGCCAAGAATAGACTTGTTTTTACAGCATTACTTGAGCCTTCAGACTCAAGACGAAGTGCGAGTATCCCACATATTTAATACCTATAAATACTTCGCGGAACACCAGCAGGATGGGGTAGCGGGTCGAGAATTACCTAAAACTCCTAGTGAACATTTAGCACTTTTACGAGATTATGGAAAAATATTTGCCCGCTTCTCAAACACTGGGTCGAATAGTAGATTAGATATTTTTTTGAGGCGCTTGAAGGCTATAGATACAGCAACAGTCTACCCGTTTCTTCTAGAATTGTGCTTTTCATTTGGACAAGAAAATAGTTATGAATTTGAGCGAATATTGACTTTGATAGAATCTTTTTTGATTCGCCGGATGGTATGCAGTTTGACAACAAAGCAGTACAACAAAATATTCATAGATATCATTAAAGCGTCGTCAGAAGATGGGCGAATTACAGAGCGAGGTGTAATCAATTACTTCTTAAAATCTGACAGTGAGAGTGCGCGTTTTCCTACGGATCAAGAATTTAATCGTGCATGGATTTTCAGTCCAATGTACAACCGATTGGCGCAATACAAATTACGGTCAATTTTGGAAGCGCTGGATGGAGAGCTTGAACACAGCAAAAGTGAAGCTATCAAACTACCTGAAGGCTTGGAGATAGAACACCTGATACCTCAAAATTGGCAGGAACATTGGCCACTTGATTTAGACAATACAGAGGACCTAAAAGAAAAACTGGAAGCGAGCCAGCAACGAGACAATATGCTGCACACTATTGGCAATTTAACGCTGATAACTAATAAGCTAAATCCCGCCATCTCAAATGGTGCGTGGGGAACTAAACGTCCTGAAATCCTGAAATACAGCAAATTAAATCTAAACCGTTATTTTAACGAAGTGAATGAATGGGATGAGAACGCGATTGTTGAGAGAGGGCAGAATCTTTTTAGTACGGCTAAACAGGTTTGGCCTTATCCAAATTAGCAGGCGATTTGTAGGAATAGATAGGAAATAGTACCGATATTTTTTATTTGCGCAAAACAATCTAGATCAAACCTTATCTGACAGATACCAAATCCGGTAACTGTCAGATAAGAAGTGAGTCAGTTCAAAGCGCTACTATTCGAGATCACAATTATCACAACCGTCCATATCAACAGGCGCGTCTTCTCTAGCGTTTTGTTTCACTTCGTCTAAATCCAGTTCTTCAGATCGGTCTAGTAGTCGTTCTCCGGCGTCTTGTCGATCAGAATCAGGAAACATGTCTGAATATAAGCTGCCGCTGCCAGTGAGTGAATCAAGTGTAAAATCTTTAGCGTTTACTTCTGGATTGAGATTATATTTAGTTAACATTGCCGACCATTCACTTAAATCGATCTGTGACCAATCAAGTTGCCCCATCTCAGCTACAGATAAACCAGCGCAGTTAGGATCCTTTTTATTATAGGTTCGTCCCAACTGTATTGAAGCCTGCTCATTGATGATTCGAGACAATGGCGTGTTATAGCAACAATACGATTTTCGTTTCTCTAGGCACAAATCGTCTGCGCAGTAGCTCCCCAAATAAGTACAACTATGGGTATCCCTTTTGGGAGCAAGTTCAAATTCGAAATCTTCACATTTATATACTGCCTGAATAATCATCATAGCAACAACATAAACAGTGTAAGCAGTCATCACTGCGGAATAGGCCCCTCCTATCGTATCCATTATGCTAGATGATGCCTGATCTGCTGCCTCCTGCGCAGCTTGGTCTGATGCTTCACCAATGGCAGCATTCTCTGCCATATTTTCACCTGTCTTTTGAAACAGCTTTTGCATAGTTTCTTTTATGTAGTCTTTGACTTGCTGTTTGATTTCTTCAACAAATTGATTTATAGGCTGTGTGATTGAATCAACAGCACCTGATATGTTTTCTATGTATGACGCGAAAGGTTTTGTAACAGTAGAGAAGGCACTTGAAACAGTTTCAGCCATAGCTTGATAGCCACCGACAACGGTTCCTGGGCTTTGAACAGCCATTAAAGTTTTATGCGCTTTCGCAATGCTCATTACTGCTTGGAGATAATCACCGGGGCCAACATTAGAGGGAACATCGCAGCAATCCTGCGCACCACCTACCGCGACCTTGCAGTAGTAGTCTTTCCCCGAGAATACTTGGCAGTCAAGCTCACCAGTTACGGTATTCTGCACACAGTCTAAATCTTGTCCCATAAACTGAGCTGCGTTCATAAGCGCAGCGGCTTTTGCAAACGACGTGGATTGTTCTTTGTCAGGATCGATGCAATCAGAACCCATACAACGCACAGGGCCAGCACAATCGAATGTTGTATCAGCTTCAACATCATTGTAAGAAACGTAACTACCACAATCGTAAATTAGTTCGTTTAGGTAGCAGCGTCCGTCAGTACCTATGGCGCCTTGAACACATTGTTGTTTTATAAAAGAGCACTGCGAGTCACTTTCAAGTTCATCACATGTATCATCTGATGACACGCCTGACTGCGCACAGACTTCGTCGCCATAAACATCTGTGTAGCAAAACTCACCTTTGTAATAATCATAATTAACAGTGATGTCGAGCTTTTGACAGAAAGGACTTACCGCCATATCTGGGGGAATTGGCGACGTTCCAAAATGACTCTCACAAATTTCAATGCCTGATTCTGAGTGCAGGAAACAATTGTCTTCACCATCACCCCCAAGATTGGGAGTTTCAGTTGGTAAACTGATATATCGCGCAACCGTTGATGTGGATTTAGTGTTCGTTGTACTGGACTGTTTTGTTTTAAGTGCCCTTAATACAGGTGCAGCTGAATCCTCGATGATATTTTCGATTGAAAGTGGAGATGACGCATCTGGCTGCGTACATATTTTACTAGCAGCCTGAATTATCACTTCTGTTTTCTTACATATGGGCGTGGAAGTAGATTGATCTAGCGTCCAACCGGTTGTACAAGTTGGATCTTCACCGACAACAATTGATTCTGCGGTAACCAAATCAAATTTTTCACATCCTAACCCTGTGTCCTGATAATCAGGTGGGCAACTATTAGTGGTTCGCTTGGTGGCATCTCTAACAGAATCTTTCGTCAGTGTGCACGTCGCAGGACTTACAGATTCATCAAGTAGATACAGCTCCATGCAGACATTGGTGTGAGAAATGATATCTGAAGGTGTAATGGGCATAGGGCTGGAAATACACTTGGTACCGGTATTTATCCAACCTTCTGGGCAAGTATTTAGTGTTTCTAAAACTGGATCTTGTTGTTGCTCAACAAGACCATGACAGACAGGCTCTACACCGGATTGGTCTAGTGTGAATGAACCTGGGCATGCGTAAATGAAACCGTCTTGAATTTTTGGTGCAGTGACAGTGGTGGTTCGACGGCAGTCAAATCCGGAATCAGTCCAACCTTCAGGACAGTGATTATTAATATCGATATTAGCGGGGACCTCCTCGGTGCCCGTTAAACGTTGGCAAACCGGTTCTGGTCCTGATGTGTTGAGTTCAAAGCCAGATGTGCAAGCCCAATACGTATTGGTAACTATGTAAGGAATTCTATCGACAAATATTTTATTGCAGGATGTTGGGGTTTCAGTCCAACCGTCCTCGCAAACTTCATGCGTTATCGCAATTGCAGGTTGATTTTGTACATCATCTCTGTAGCAACCTGGCACTGGAGTTACGCTATCCAGAGTATAGGTTGACCCACAGGTATAGACGTTCCCAGTGAAAGTAGCCGGGAAGGTATCTATCACAACCTTCCTACACAACGAACCAGTGTCACTAAATCCGTCTGGACAGGAATTAATAACCGTTATGTTTGCAGGCACAGTTTCTGTAACTACCTTGTCGCAAATGGGCGTAGAGGGAACCGTATTCAGTACCCGATCAGATGGACAGCTATAGGTGAAGCTCAGAGGTGTCGCGGGTATAGAGCTATCAACTCCAAGTTGACATTGAGTTCCATTATTAACCCAACCGTCTGGACAAGAATTTGAAAGTGTTGAGGTTGCTGGAACCGATAAGATAGAGGTTTTCGAACAAGTCATACCACCTAACGTCCATGTGGATGGACACGTGTAGGAACTAATATTTGCAGGTACAGAAGTCGTTGAAAATTTCCTACATGAAAGAAGATCTATCGAGAGGGACCAAGAAGATGGACAAGAATAATTTGGCGTAGCAGGTGTTGAACTTAATATGGTTCTGCTGCAAGTAAGTTTATCGGCAGAGAGTGAATAGCCGGTTAAACATGAGTAATTAGGTGTAGCTGGCTGGTAATCATAATAAGTACGTTTACAGGAATTAGTTGTAAACAATGTTGTAGATGTAGCAGTGCCCTGATAAACAAAACCAGTGGCGCAAGGCTGTGTATGCCAAATGTAATTTGTTGAATAACAATTTTTGCCTGTTGGACAATTAGATTGGGAGGACTGTAACCCATAATGGCCAACAGTGTAGAACTGGCCGGTGCTTGTATTGAGGTAAAGACAACGTTGGTTGATAGTATCAGCACCAACATTGGTTCCAGTGGATGTCATCCAATTCCATTGCTCGCAAAGGAACTCGCGTTTAAATGGATCGGCAAGCTGTGTCATCAATTTCCTGCATTGAGAACCATTGGTTGGGTTAATTTCCCATCCGGTTGGGCAAGAGTAAGTAACATTGGAAGCAACAACTTCAACGGTCGGCTTAGTGCAATTAGAACCTGATACAGTCCATCCAACAGGACAGGTGTAGGTGATAATTGATGCCTGTGTGAGGATGGTAGATTGAGTGCAATTGCTACCGGAAAGTGTCCATCCTACATCGCACGAATAGACTGGGGTTGCTGGTTGCGTGTCCGTTACTGATTTACTGCAGTTAGTACCTGAGAGCGTCCAACCTGAATCACAGGAATAATTGGTAGTTACAGTATAGGGTTGATACGTAGCTGATTGAGTACAGGTATTGAGAACCGCGTTATATGTCCAGCCATCGGAGCAGCCATAGACAGGTGTTGAAATTGCAGGTGCAGAATCAGTAAACGATCTGGTACAGATCTCACCGTCGAGCGTCCACCCAGGATTGCATGACTGAACGTTCTCAGTTAAATAGGACAGTTCTGTTGTGATAGTTTTACTACACGTTTTATCTACGGAGTTAAAAACATAATCGGTCGGGCAGCTATATTGGGGGGTGGCAATAGATGATTGGGTTACGCGAACGGTTCTGGTACACGCATCACCAGTGAGTGTCCATGGATTAATATTATCTACCGGGCATTCATAGGTTATGGGTGCGCTCTTCGGCATAACTTCTAACCGATTCTTAAAACAATCATCTAACGCTGCATCATAGGTCCATCCGGTACTACAACCTTTTACCTCTACGAATTCAGCAGGGAGTGTGTCAGTTGTATTGCGAGTACAGATACCGGCATTCAATGTCCATGGATTCAGTGGATCATCTGGGCAAACTGATGTGTTATCAGAATCGTAGGGTTGCGTTTCACTTTGATTCTTTTCGCACTGCAAGGTCGAATTGTTCCAGGAATAGGTATTTGGACAAACCCAGTTTTCGATTCTATTGGCAGGAATTGTTGAGGAAATATTGCGTGTACATTTACCATCGAAAAGTGTCCACGGATTTTCAAGATCTACAGGGCATTTATATTCTGAGAGCGACGTGTAATCAGATGAAAGCACTGAATCAGGTACGCAAGCGCCAACAGACTCATCACTAACCTGCCCTTCGCCACACTCAAATTCTGTAATTTGAGTTGCGGCCATATTTTCGTATTTGGTTCCGTTGCACACTGCTGGCGATACAGTCTCGTCAAGATTAAAACCTGACTTACAACTAAAGGTGGTTCTAACGATGGGAGGTTCAGTTAACGTTGTACCCTGACGACAATCGGTGCCGGTATCTTCCCATGACTCTGGGCAAAGATCTTCTTGTAACCGAGTAGCAGAAATATTCTGGCGATCCATTTTCTCGCAGACGGGGGGATTGTATTCGTCCAGTAAATTCCAACCAGAATCACAACTAAAGGTAGTAGTGCCTGTTATTGTTGAGGTGTATGCAGGCTTTTCTAGGCGCTTTATGCGGGTGCAACTATTAGATGACAAAATCCATGGATCAACTTCATCTACGGGGCATTCGTAAATGGGTGTCTCAGCATAGGGTTGACGCTCATACTCAGTAAAACGGCATGAATGTGTGAACGCGGAATAGGTGTATCCAATTGTTGCGCATGCCCATGAACTATTTTCTATAGGCGGTTCGGATATTGCGAATCTACGCTCGCATCGATCCTTATTCAGTGACCATGGTTTAGCAGCATCAAGGGGACAAGAATAAACCTTATTCTCAACCCAGTCGGCTCCATCGACACCCGGTAAATTACAGGTATCGGTATCAGAGTGGTATTCATACGCAGAATCATTGCAACCTTTAACAGGTTCTTGTTTAGCTGGCTTGGACTGAGTAATGGTAGCGGTACACGTATGCAGGGATTCGTTGTAAATCCAAGTATTACCATCATTCGGGCAGGAATAAGTATCGGTTGTTGTGTAGGGCGCGGTGAGAAGATTCTGTTTCTTTTCACATACACCGGTAATTCTATTTAATGTGAATGACTCATCAAGACACCCTTTGATTTCTTTAACGATTGGCTGGGTTTGTTTATCCTCGTTACGCTTACAGGTTTTATCAAGGTAATTCATTTCCCATGGATTAGAGGCATCTTCTGGGCATTCATGGGTAACGGTGCCACCCTCGCAAAAGGTAGGCAAATCGCCGGGCTGAGTAACTTCCCCGCCGTCTTCTTTGTCACCTTTATATTCACCAGTCGATGTGGCAGCATTTAATGCGAGGCTGCAATCATAAGTGACTGTAGCGAAACCAGCGCGTGCAGAGTACAAATGATCAAGACAGGAATCGGGGGTCCACGACTCTTCTGTGATAGTTAATGCAGGATCATAACTTATTTCAAATTCAGAATATGCCTCCCCTCTTCCGCTGACAGAAACACGAGTATTAAACTCAATAGTGTCACCTGGATTTACTGATTTCAGTACAGACGTTAAGTCAATATTTGGATAGCGTCTCCATGAAGTCCCTAATTCACACTCGCCAGCTGTTTCTGGAGGGAACAGTTCATTGGGTCCATGATAGATATGCTCACCGTTTAAATAAATTTGAATATAGTCGTCAAAGCGAACATGCTTTAAAACAGCGCTGGTAATTGCCTGTGGATTCTGAATTCTCCAGATAGCTTTTAGTTCATGGACAGCACAATTACCACGTAAATTATTATTCGAATCTCTACCCATCATAATCATGATGGTGTCCTGATCCACCCGTTCCATTTGAATATCGCCGGAAACTGGCTCAATAATACCGACACGGAAATTATGATTTATTGAGCAAGATTCCGACTTGTCATAAATCTTTGTACAAGATTTGAAATCGCTTACACGCTGGCGTTTTGTTACATCATTAAAACTGGTTGTACCGGTACAATCAGCAAATTCTTGTGTGAGGGACTCCATGTTTTCATGAACATAACGCGTTGTGTCGAATAGTGGGTCATTCGTCATATCGGGTTTAGCGATATTTTGCGTGTCCATGAGGGTTTTATAAACTTGTCCAGATAATCCAGGATCATCAGAGTTAGCATCATTGAATAGCGTTGCCTTGCGCTTTGAGCCTTCCGCATCCATGTCCTCGCCAGAATTCCAAAGTGCTTCTACATCTGCTGAATCAGCAACACCTGATTGATCGTTTGGTTTTTTTGCTGGAACCAAATCTGTATATTTTAAGGGGGAGTTTAAAACGGAAGTCGTGGGGTTTGTGCCGTCAGACATACCGACATTAAGTTGGCCGCTCTGCTCGGAAACGTCAGGCGTTTTTAAAAGTAAAACGTCCTTTGTATAGGTCTGCGCTTCGCGACCAATTTGAGACGCGTCCTTAGGCTCAGCGGCAATGCTGATAGGCGTGTAAACAATAAGGAACGAAAGCAAATACACTAACAGTCGCGTAGAAATATTAATTCTTGATGAGTATAGATTTTTCATAAAATGTATTCGTTTTTATATTGTTTAAATTAGTTACTGCCTTTGATCATGCAGCAGTCGTTCCAGCGCCAGATGGTATAAATGAGGTCTTCTCCAACAGCAGGTACAGTCTTTCCAAGTCCCCACTTGTATTCGCTTTCACCGATCCAGTGTGATCTTTTGGTTTCAGGTAATGGATGAAGCAGCGTGAACTTGTACATTTTTTTTGGAAGGGTCGGTTCGATTTTCGCAGCACACATTGCATCTTCACCCATCGTACGATGCGTAATACCTCGGCGATGTAACGCAGCGAGTACGCGCACGGTGTAGAGCGATGTATCGCGGACGTTTGACGCAAGACCATAGGTGTTGCCAGAAAGTGGATATATGGATCCCCAGGTACCAGCACACCAAAACATTTTTGAAATAGGTTGACCTAAAGTCGATACACCAGCAGCGTCAATGGCGCACGATGCGGTCATGAGAGGATCTGTGACAAAAGCAGCCTCAGGAGAAGTGAAAAATGAAATGGTATCGTCATTCCATGTAGGATCTAGTTCAGACATGTACATCATGTCTAAATCCATATAGCCATCTAAGCCGCAACTTGCATTACTGAATAGATCGAGAATAGAAAGGAGTGGAAAAGCGTAGTAATGGTAGTGCAGAAATCTTGCTTGATTGCCTTCCTTTTCGGAGCTTGAGTGATATCCCATATTTAATTTGTCTACAGGAAAACGCATTCCGTTAAAAACGCTAGAGCACCCTGGCATACGTTGAAATTCTATTAGACGCGCGGGCTCCCAGTAGCTAGTAACCAATCCTGGTCGAGGAACACCTAGGTCGTCATTGCAATAACAAAGTGGATTAGATACTGATTCTGTAGGTGCTCCATCGCTATCGCCGCCTAAAGTCATACCAGCAATCTTCATGGGAAATAAACAGTCCCAACAGATATCGGTTATTAATTTCGCTGACATCACTTGTGCATCGATGCAACCGGTTTCTGAATGCGATTTTGTGGGAAATGTCGCAATGAAAATGAGGGAAAGCAGTGAAAGTAAAGTTTTCATGAATTTAATCCTTGGTCGGAGTCCAGTCAGGTGCCATTTCTTCTACAATAAAATAGAGGTCTCTTGAATAAACCAACGATGGAACAACTGATAGCTCAAACCTTGAAGCAATCTCTGGAGTTAAGGTGAATATTGGTTGATCAAATTTCTCTGTCATCTCTTTGTAAAAGTCCCACCCTTTAGCAACATTCATTTCAGTTGCGATGAGAGTTACTTTGTTATGGATACGCTTTAGCTGCTCAAAATGAGAG
>JACCDR012499518.1_pt1 | contig 14888 bp, 24 predicted proteins | sample 7446431 | NCBI WGS metagenome assembly JACCDR01 (sample SAMN15323443, study PRJNA562643) | freshwater metagenome | isolation source: river surface water | place: USA:Blue River Watershed | collected 2017-08-17 | reverse complement strand
CTGCAACTCGATGTCGCGCACGAGCGCGTCGAACTGGCCGTTGAGCGCCTTGATCTCGTCTTCGAGGTCATTGACCCGCTTGACCAGACCCTCGACGGACACCTCGACCGCGCCGAGCCGACCCGAGCGGGAGTACCGCTCGTTGCCCTTGAGCGTGGCCGCGTCCTCCGGGGTCGGTTCCCCGTGGAGCTGGACCACACCGGGGTAGTCCCGGGCACCCTGGCGCAACACCTCCAGGCAGCCGCGCTCCTGGAGCCAGGCGTATGCCTTCTGGAGCGTGCTCTCGCCGGGCAGGCCTTCGCGTCCGATGAACGTGCGGCTCCAGTGCCCGACGAACAGGATCGAGCCTTCCGGGATCTGGTGGTCGCTGCACTCCTCCGGCGTGGCGACGCGCGCCTCGCCCTCGAAGGCCTCGTACAGGTCACGGGCGTGCGTGTAGAGAGGGGGTGTGGCCATGGTGCTCCTGGTGCGTGAGGGGTATTAGATGGCAGCGGCGGGGTGAGCATCTGTCGAGGGGCGTCACCCCGCCGCGCCTTTATCCGGGCTCCCCGAGGGGTGGAGAACCCATCCTACAACGGGTGGTAACCCGTAGCCTAGACCCCACCGATCGTGTCGCGCGCCGCGCGGATCTTGTCGACGGCCATCTGCACCAGGTTGGTAGCGGAGTTCATGTGCTTGTTGGCGGCCTGGAACGCAGCGATGGCACGGGTGTGCTCGGAGCCTGCCTGCCGCAAGATGCCCAGCACCTGGCGTGTGACGTTCGCGCCGGTAGCGCCCATGGTCACGTCGATGCCCATGTTCACGAGCTGATCGGTCGCCTCGCCCTGTGGCGAGAGCGCATCCTGCGCCTTGCCGACATTCAGCCACGCGTCCGCCACGACGTTGTTGTAGACGGTCTTGCGGCCTTCGGCCTTGATCAGCAGTGCTACCCAGTCGATTTGATGGTCTGCCATGCGTACTCCTAGAACGGGACAGTGACCTCCTGCCAGTCGGGCTTGTAGAGGTTGCGCTCGTCGAAGATGTCGAAGAAGTCTCCGTTGTGGCTGATCGCCAGCAGCAGCTTCCCGCTGGCCAGCGTGATGCGTGGGTGGATGGTCGGGTTGTACGTCACGTAGGCGTTGCCGCCGGGGCTGGTGCCGCCGGGCGAGCTGACCACGTTGCGCAGGGTGAGTGGTCCCTGCGGTGCCGGGGCGGAGTGAATCTGGACCTGCGAGCCGAACCCGCTGAACGGCTTGTTGGCGAAGAGCCAGCGCTCCCCGACGGCGTCGTAGCGCACGCTGGTGACCTGGCCGTCCAGGATCGCGGACGCACGGGCCTTGGCGAACTCCAGGCCGGAGGCTGACAGCCCCGCGACCCAGCCGCTGGTGCCGTTCCAGAACTGCCAGGCGTACTTGTTGGTGAGCTGGCGGACCGGCACCCGGGCTACGTACGTCCGGTTGTTGGTCACGTAGATGCCGCCCGCGCCCGGCGAGTTGAAGCCGTAGACGTAGACGTAGCCGCCCTTCTCCTCCATGGCCTGCGCCCACTGGATCTCCAGCTCGTCGAGTTCATCGACCAGCGTGGTGGGGGTCTCGTGAAGCTTGCCGGTATACCGCAGCATGCCGGTGGAGAGGATGTCGAACTCGGCCAGCATCGCGCCGTCGGGGATGAACCCGAGCGAGATGTCGTCGTGGATCCGCTGGCACAGGACGAACGCCTTGGTCGGGCTGGTGGACGGGAACAGGATGTCCGTGGTCCAGAACCGGCGCTCGATCTCGTCGCCGGGCGTGCCCATGTACGTGTTCGGAACGCCGGCAGTGCCGTTGGCAAAGGTGGCCGGGCCGAGCTCGGCACCCCGCTGGACCAGGATCGAGTTGCTGACCATGATCCGCTGGGCGTCGAAGCCACCGCTGTTGGGATCGCGGTAGCCGATGATCGTGTCGCCCCACAGCCAGTAGGTGTGGCCGTTGGGCGCCAGCCGGGAACCGGCCCCGTCGGCGGCGGCCCAGGTCCAGTCGCACTTGTTGTCCCACATCCGCTGCCAATGGGCAGACGTGGTCATGTCGTCTACAGCCACACCGACCTCCTCGTTGGGATCAGTGTGTCAGGACTCCTGGCGCTCCATGAACGCCTCGTACTGGGCCTCGGTCATCGAGATCTCGTAGCGGTAGCAGCAGTTCCAGTCACCGTGCGGGTCCTTGGGCGAGCAGCCCGCTCCGTTGTGGTAGCCGGACCGTACGACCTCGCAGACCCAGCGCCGGGTGAAGTACTCGGAGAACAGCATCGTCATCGTGGGTCCTTCATTAGGTCCAGCCCGATCAGAGCCTGCTTCCACAGGGGGATCTTCTTGGGCTTGACGCGGGTGTCGATGGGGGCGAAGTCGCCGATCTTCGTTTCACGTGAAACGGGCAGCGGCTTGTAGACGTCGGCGCCCATCTCCGTGAGGGGCAGGATGCCGACGGTCTCCTCGTTCACCGGGTCACGCGGCTTGCCCAGGGCAGCCGGGCGCCGGGCCGAGAGCACAGCCGTCGGTGTGGCGTCGCGTTCCCACCAGACCGGCGTCATGGCGATGGGGCGCCGGGGTCCGATCACGTTGATCAGCTCGGTGTCTTCCTGTGGCGGCACGGACAGGTCGTCGTTCATCCGCTCCAGGCGGCACCGGCGCACGATCTCGGAGGCCGAAGCCCACGAGCCCTCGACGTTCTCCTGGGCGTGGCGCCCGGAGTCCAGGGGCGAGAGGGCGTGCCAGTACTCGCCAACGATCTTGTCCACGGTCAGTTCGCCCTCGGCGTGCCGTCCGTACGTCATGTCCTCGGTCATCAGCGTGGTCATGTCCTCTCGCCTCCCTTGGCGGTTGTGTCAGCGGTAGCCCGCCAACATCTGTCTCTTCTCTTCTTCCAACTTGGTCAGGTCGATCTCGAAGAACTCGGACAGCCAGTCCTTCACGTGCTGTCCGTCAGGCGCATAGGACATGCCTTCGGCGTAGCCGAAGTTGTCGTTGCCGAGCACGATGCCCTTCTCCCCGAGCCAGCTCAGGAAGTCGTAGATGGCCTGGCTCTGGTCGCTGACCTCGGCCAGCTTGGCGTGCTCGGAGTAGTGCACGACCTTGGGCCGGGTCGGGTGCGCGGTCTTGCGGCGGCGGCGTCCTCCGGTGCGTTTGGTGCGCTCGGGCGGGTTGCTCCAGCAGTTCTCTCCGCGCACGGCCTGGCAGACGGGTTCGGGACAGGCGGCGTAGTCGTCCCAGTTGTCGACGCGCTTGCTGGCCCAGGCCCGGCTCCCGTGTTCCGCTCCGGCCATCAGTCGTCCACCCGGTCCGACCAGGGCACCTCGCCCAGGTACTGGGCGTGCTCTTCGGCCTTCTCCTTCGCCTCGATGGCGTCGGCCTCGGCGTACTCGTCGTCGGTGTATCGGTCGTGGGAGCTGCCGTACCAGTACGGCCCCTCGTCGTAGTAGCTGCTCATGGGTTCTCACTCAAGGTTGTTCCAGCGCAGGCGCCGGATGATGTAACTGACGGTTACGTCGCCCACCCCGTACAACTTGCCGATGGCGGCCTGCGACATACCGGGTGCACTCGCGGCCAGCGCACGGATCTCCCTGACCTGGTCCGGAGTGAGCTTGTTGCCCAACGTCCCGTGCTCTAGACGGTCGGCGGAGTTCTCTTTCGGCGTAGCCCAGCGCAGGTGCTTCGGGTTCACGCAGTCTCGTCGCCCACACGAGTGGGCGGCTTGTGTCCTTCGATCCGGCCACTCGCCTGTGACCAGAGACAAGACCAGGCGGTGAGCGCCGTAGAGACGTCCCTCGTAATACGCCTGGCCGTAGTCCCCGGCACGGGAGGAGAAGGGCCAAGGAACGCATCCCTCCTGTTCAGGGGCTAGAAGCAGGTCGGCAATCCAACGCTGCACTGTTCCGTTCGGAGGCTTAGGCATAAACGGAAGCATAGACGATGAAGTAGTAGGTCGGTTCGAAGGTGGCGCGAAGCAGCCAGATACCTGAACCGATCAAGGGCAGAGCATGGAACGCGGTGCGGCCGATGACATCCGTGATGTCGAGCGCGCACTCACGCACCCATTTGGGTGGGTAAGGCACAGCAAAGCCTTCGTGTCGTGGTCGAGCAGGGGCGAACACCCGCCGCCCTGTTGAACGGCGGGTGTCGCGGACAGGCTAAGGCATCACTGGTCGTCTTCGTCGGTGTCGCCCGCGAACTCCGGGTTGGGCACCTTCTTGTCGGCCGGGTTACGCGGCTGCGGGAAGTTCTTGTTGGTCAGCTCGGTCTTGAAGTACGGCGAGTCCTTGAGGACCCGGCCGTCGATCCAGGAGTTCCAGGTCTTGAAGACCAGGCCGAGCAGTTCCTTCCGGCGGAACTTCTTGCGCATCAGCAGGTTGCGCAGCATCAGGATCGGGTGCCCGACACTCATGTTGGCGCCGGTCACGAACAGATCCCAGAACCGGTCGGCCAACTCGTCCCCGTGCTGGCAGCGGATGACGTGGTAGGCGGTCGAGAAGGCAGCCGCCGCACCCATCCCCTGCTTGCTGGCGTCGTAGCCTCGCATCGCGGACGTGTAGTACCGGGTCTTGTCCTGGCGCCAGGCAGCCAGCGCCTGGGCCTGTGTGGGCCGCCAGGACCCGCCCGCGTTCGTGAAGTTGCCGTGCAGGAAGGCCAAGTGCCAGGACACCAGCGGGGCCACACGGCCCGCGTTGTCGCCGCCCTCGAACGACATCTCATCGGCGAGGGACCGGCGGCGGCCGATGTCCATTGACTGCCGGGCGTTGTCATCGATGCCGAGCGCGAAGTCCAGGAACATCCCCGTGAAGGGCTCGTGCTCTTCCGGGGCTTCGGCAGCGAGCTTGCCCGCGTGGATGATCGCGTGCATGCGGTGCTGGCCATCGAGCATCCGGCCTTCGGTGTTCAGCTTGATGTTCTCGCCGGTCACCAGCCAGTCGCCGCCGAGCATGTCGGCGGCGTACCGGTGGATGGTCTGCCGGGACAGCGGCCGGTTCTCCACCTGGTTGTCCAGGTACTCCCGGGCGCTGTCCGGCGTGATCCACCGGGTTTCGTATTTGGTGCGAGGTGCGGTCATGGGTTCTCTCTGTGTGGGTTACGTGGCGTCCGTGCCGGTGGAATCGCGGTACTCCTGCTTGACCTGCTCGACAGCCTTGCCCTTGTCCACCGTGTGGCCCTTGGCCCTCGCGTCCTTGACGGCCTTGCCGACCTCCTCGGACACGTCTTTCCAGTCGGCCTTGCGGTGCTTGGCCATCAGGCGTTGAGGTAGTCGAGCTGTTCCGCCGGGTACTCGCGGGCCTGGATCGTGTCGACGGGCGTGTCGTGGGCGAACAGCGTGCCGTCACCCCGGACGATCACCGGGTACATCCCGACGACCGACTGCGCCTCACCCAGCGCCACCAGGTACGCCCACACCGCGTCCAGCTTGATGCTGTCCGAGGAGTAGGGCGAGTGCTTCTGGAACCCGACGATGTAGCGCATGTGCTCGCCCCAGAAGCCCTTCTGCTGGACTTCCCCGTCGGCCGTGATGTGGTACGGGTACGGGAGCTGCGTGAACTCCTGGCCGTCGTCGCTGATGTGGTCGATGCGCGGCGCGCACTGGAGCGTGTAGAGCGTGGTGGTGTCCTGCATGGTTCTCCTCTGCTGGGCGGTAAAGGCCACCCAACCCGCACGTCACACACCCGTACGGGCTGGAGTCCTCGGCCGATCAGCGCACTTCGCCCTCGGGGATGATCACCGTGGGCTTGAGCACGACCTTGTAGTGCTTGGCGGAGACGTTCGACGGGTCCGACTGGGTGTAGAACCAGAGCACGTTGTCCGACTTGCCCATGGCGTTGCGCTTGTAGCCGTTGCCGACCTTGCAGGTCACGCCCATGCGCTCGGAGTTGCCCGGGTCGACGGAGCAGTAGCCGTCCACGACCATGATGTACTTGTCCAGGATCGCGTTGTAGAACACGACCCGGCGGAACACCTTGAAGTTGTCCGCCTCCTTGTCCAGGTTCTTGTTCACGACCTCGTTGTCGGACGTGCACCCGGTCAGGGCGAGCGCAGCGCCGACCAGCAGCGCGACCAGCAGTTTCTTCATGCGGCACCTCGTGGGTTGGGTGGATGGTTGTCACGTGGACGTGGAGGCAGCGGGACTCGAACCCGCATGGTGCCCTCGCGGTACACCGGCTGCTTTTAAGGCAGCCCCGTCTAGCCATTCCGGCATGCCCCCGAGACCGCCCCTGCCCCATCCTGAGGAGGTAGGGCAGGGACGGCCGGTCTATCAGCCCTGGGTGTGGCGCTGGTTGCGCCGGACCTGGGGCTCGTGCTCCTTGGCGAACGTCCACGAGTAGCCGTACCCCGTGTCACCGTCCATGTCGAGCGGGACAGCCCGCTCCATGACCTTCTCGACCACCGTCTCCAGGGCCTTGCTGACCGTGTCGGCGGGCTTCTGGTCGGCCGCCGCCTGCTTCTGGAGCTGGAGCGTCACCCGGACCGTGTCGGCCGCGTCCAGGATGTCGGTCGTGGTGACCGTCGCGTCCTCGCCGCCGGAACGGGAGAGCGCGTACCGGACCGCCGACTTCACCGACTCGACGACGAAGGCGGGCATCATGCCCTCTTCGAGGACCGTGTTCCGGCCGTCGGCGCTCACCTTCTGGCCCATCTCGGACCACAGGGCGTCGAAGTCCAGGTGCTGGGCGTCCTCGTCGGGCATCGCCGCCGTGATGATGGCCTCGAACGCGGCGCGGTCGGGGTCAGCCACACGGATCACGACGTCGATACGGCCGGGCCGCAGCACCGCCGGGTCCAGCTTGTCGACGTGGTTGGTGGTCATGCCGACCAGCAGACCGCCGGACACCTTGGAGGTAACACCGTCGAGAGCTTCGAGCACTTCGACCACACGCCGACGGTCCTGTCCGCCGCCCGCGACGACGTCGATGTCCTCGATCCAGACGACGGCCGGGCCGTACTGCTTGGCCAGCTCCAGCGCCCGCTCGATCGGCTCTCCCGGCGAGACATGGATGAACGTCCAGCCGTTGGCCGTGGCCTGGAGTGCCGTGAGGTACCCGGCCATGGACTTACCGGTGCCGTACGGACCCTGAACCAGGGTGGTCGACTTGAGGCTCTGGCCCAGTTCCCGGAGCTTGTCCGCGTGCTGGATCGGGGACCACAGACCGGCCGAGAGCTGGCGGTAGACCCGGTCGGCGTAGACGACCTTGTTCGGGTCGACACCGGTCAGGTCGATGAACCGGGGCTCCTGTGCCCGCGCCCGGACAGCGATGGCCTTTCCCCGGTAGATCGAGCGCTCACGGATCTCCTCCTCGATCAGGGAGAAGAACGCGCGGACCTCGGGCTCCCGGCGCTTGGGGCACGTGACGTTGATGCCGAAGACCAGGTTGTCGTCCTCGTCGCGCATGGCGCCGGTCTCGAACGTGGCCTCCAGGGGCTCGAACGAGATCTCGCCCCACGGGACGCTGATGCTCTCGGTCAGGCTCACCTTGACGTCACGGCGCTGCGGGGGGTTGGACCCGAAGAACGTGACGGTCGGGATGCCTGCCCCGGCGTGGCCGAAGTGGTTGCGCATGGCGCGCTCCATCGCGGCGGCACCGTCGTGTGGCTTGGCGGCGAAGAACCTGATGAACGAGGTCTCCGCGTTCTGGGCGCGCTCGTGCTCGTCCAGGAACCGGCGAACCCCCGGGATGTCCCCGGCGTACTTGGCCGGGAAGATGAACTTCTCGCCCTGGTAGGTCAGCGCGCTGTCCGGCGTCGAGAGGTTCCCGAGCGCCCGGAGCTGGGCAACGATCGCCTCACGCTGGGCCTGGACCTCGGTGTTCACGTCGGGCGCCTTGACCGTGTGCTGGTTGACCAGCTCGCGGGCCATCTCCTCGAACGAGGGTTGTGCTTGGCGTGGCATGTGGTGCCTTTCTGGTGTGGGTTCTCGCTTTCCTTGCGCTCGCATGCCGGGCCTCGCACCCGGTCCCCTCTTATCCGCCACAGTTACCTTGGTCCACGAGGCCCGTGACTGGGGGTAGTAGCTGGTCCACCATGCGAACCCGGAGTACGGGAAACCCTCCGGACGTCCAACTTCTCTCCGACCCCCGAACCTTGCTCACGGGGGAGTGTGGACGGACACCGGGCAGTACTCACCCGGGCGGGCCGGGCGTCACCCCGGACCTACGCGACATTGCGATAACTCCCCTCGCGCAGGGTCGTCATTAGGTACGGCCGGGGCAGGAAGCCCCACCCCGGCCGGTGGATCAGTTGTTGCCCTCGTCCGCCGCACGCAGCGCGTTCTTGAGCCGGTCCGCGTACTCGTTGTAGTCGTACTGGGTGTAGTTGTTCACCTTGTCCCACGGCTTGGTCTCGTAGTTCGAGTTCTCCAGCACGTAGTGGGCCATGTGGACCGTGTGGATCTGCTCGCCCGTGATGTCCGCCCCGGCCCCCTGCGAGGTGGCCAGCGCCACGTACCCCGCGAGGATCTTGTCGTCGGTGTACGGGAACTCACGCCGCAGAGCCGCGAGCACGTCGACGACCTTGTGCTCCGGGTCGCCGAACCCGTACAGCTTTTCGAACGCCCGACGCTTGGCGGTCGCCGCGCGGGCCTCGTCCTGGACATTCCAGAGAGTGTCACGCGGGTTGTCCTCCAGCGCACGGATCATGCACTCGATCTGGTAGGCGCCGTTGCTCCCGGCGAACAGCACGTTGGCCTGGTCCTCCGTGAGGTTCAGCACCTCGCGGCCGTAGTCCTCGACCGACTTGCGCTGGCCGTCCGGCGTGATGATCGTGGACGGGGAGAGGTAGGCGTTCGTCTCCACACCGTCGACGTCGTCACGGGTCAGCTTGGCCCCGGTGGCCAGCGCGGCGTGCCCGGCCATGCAGTAGGCGGTGCCGCAGTTCCACGGCACGACCTCGTTCTCCTTGATGAACTCGACGACGTCGGCACGCAGGCCCGCCGCGTCGCCACCGCCGATGGTGCTGATCCAGGAGCCCTGGTACCAGGCCGAGTTGTCGCGCTTGATCTGCTCCCACAGGGCGCGGAGCAGCGGGATGCCCCGCTCGGTGTGCTGCGGGACCGGCTTGATCTCGGGCAGGGTCGGGGTCTGGACGGTGTCCTCGTCCACGGCGGTGGTCTCGTTCACGTTCTCGGACATGGTGTGGCAGCCCTTCCGGGTAGTGGGTTGTTGGGTGGTGCGTGGAGGTAAGAGGCATCGAACCTCTGTGGGGGTGCCCCTTCCCGAGCATGTCCCACTGGCCAGGCGTCTCCCCGCCCCCCACACGCACGACGACGCATAGGCGGGGAACTGCGGACGCTTCCGTTACCTCCAGATCGGCAGGGTGCAACACCACACAAGAGAAGGACAAACTGGCCCCTGCCGAACCAGTCATCTCTATCGATAGCACCTCCTGTCACTTGCGTCCCGGGAGTCTCCGGGGATCCAGCTCCACACCGATCCGGCGGAACGCTGCGTACGTGTTCCGCTTGGCTCGGGGGTCATTCGTTGTGCCCAGTGGCATGGGCATGATCGTGGGATCCGGCGAGTAGCACAGCGAGTGGATGGTCTTCTTGCTGGTAGGCGACCCTTTCTGCGTGGGTTCCACGCGCCATCCCAGGGACAGCAGGATCGCCTTCATCCGGTAGTACTCGCGGGCGTTGACACTCACGGCCAGGCGCGGCCGGACTTGTTGTCGCCCCGGTTGCGGTTGAGCTTGGCGTCCTTCTCCTTGATCTCCTCCTCGACCGGACGCATCCGCTGGTACTCCTCGGCCTGGTTCTGCGCGGCTATCTTGCGTGCGCGCTCCTCGTTGTCCGTCATTCCCTCACCCCCTCTCGCTCCATATCGGGGTAACGCTGTACCCCAGGACGGCAGGCAGGTGCTCCGGGTTGGTGGTGATGCACGCGGTCGCCCGCCGGACTCGCCGAGCACCACACACGGCGGCGGTCTGCCCGGTCCGGTGGTGGTGACGGCACGAGACGTACCCACCCGGCCGGTTCGTGTCGTCGCTGTTGATGATCTGCGAGACCCAGTGCGCGACCTCGGCCTCATCCCGTCCAGCACTCATGAGCTGAACACGATCACGGCGTCGGAGTCCTCCAGTTCGACCACGTCGTAGTCGTACTTGAGGTCCCGGGCGAAGCTCTCGTAGTCGAAATAGCGGGAGAGCATGTTCGAGTTGTCGACGTTCTCGCCGAGCAGTTCGTCGGCCTTGTTGTTGGCGTAGACCCGCCACGGGTCGTACCAGCCGTCGGCACCCTGGACACAGATGAACCTCTGGTCGAAGTCGATGCCGCTGGAGTAGAGGTAGTGGATGTTCTGGACGTAGGCGAGCGCCAGCGCGGCCCGGCGGTTGTGCACCCACTCGCTCGGCTCGTCGCTGGGTCCGTAGGTCTGGAGGACTGTCGAGTCCCGGACCACACGGGCAGCGGCGAAGATCTCGGCGGTGGTGGCCAGCCGTTCGATTGCGGGCATGGTTGTCCCTTCGTGGCAGTGAGTGGGTGTGGTTATGCGAGCGGGGAGGAGGACTCGAACCTCCAGCACAGCGCCCTTGCGCCTGCTCTGCCAGTTGAGCTATCCCCGCAGGGGGTGGTCCGGCCACAGGGGCGGTGTGGCCGGACCGGTGGTGCAGTGATGCACGGCGATGCATGTGTGCGAGCGCTTCGCCGCCGTCCACCTTACGTGGATCAGCCCTCCGCCGGGTAGGAGACGGGCATCGGGATCTCGGGCAGCCCGCCCCGCGCACCCAGCCGGTTGCGGTTGACCCAGATGTGCTTGGCCGTAGCGGCGTACGCGTCGTCGGCGTGCAGGAACGTGGGCTCCGAACCGGCCTCGAACACGATGTGCCCCTGCTCCTCCTGGTACCGGCCGTACAGGGTGTAGACGCTCTCGTACATCGCGGCTTTCCAGTCCCCGTAGTAGCCGAAGTCCCAGGTCAAGAACCGGTCGCCGACCTCGTCGAGCCACTCCTCCAGCGCCCGGTCGTAGTCGTACCCGTCGAGCGTGAACTCCGGGTCGGGCTTGCTCTTGGGGTCGGCCAGGATCAGGTCCCGCAGCGCTTCAGCCACACCCTCCTGGATCTGGCTTTGGTTCCAGGAATCGTTCAGGGCCTCGCTGATCTTCTCCTGCTCCAGCTCGCTGTGGTCCTCTTCGTCGTAGAGCGGGTAGTCGAGCAGCCCCTCGATCGCACTGGCCACCCCGTCGGCCCACTCGGGGTCGTAGTGCGCGGTGTCCTCGTCGGTCGGGGTACTCGGGACCATGACCGGGATCATGAGCGTCTGCGTGCAGTAGGCGTAGTTCACCTCGACGAACACCCCGGGGAAGTCCCGGACCAGGCTGCGGTAGTTACTCTCCGCAACCGTGCTGCCTTCGGCGTAGTCCCCGTGGGTGACCATGTTGCCCCCGTGAGGGCTCTCCACCGCGATGAAGTACTCGTCGTAGGCGCCGGTCTCGGAGTAGCTGTCCTCGTCGATGAAGTACCCGTCGGAGGTGACCCGGTCGTCGAGCCAGTTGGCCACACCGGACCACTCACCCGTGACGTGGGCGAACGGGTTGTACGTGCTCACCGGCCGCACGTCCGAACCCGAGAGGCTGTCGTCCGGGTCGGTGGGCTCCGGGGCGGGGCCTCCGCCGTAGGTGAAGTTGCGGCTCGTCTTGACGTAGACCGGCCAGCGGTCGGTCGAGAGCAGCCGGTACGCCAGCGTGGACATGCAACGGCCGGGCGTGGCTGCCTGGCCTTGGGTCTCGGACATGGGAAGCTGTCCTTCCTTCTCAGCGGGTTGGTTGGTCCGTGCAATTACGGCCGGTCATTCGCCGGAACGGTGGGCCTCCGCTTCGGCCTTCATCCGGCCGAGCATGTTGAGCGTCTGGCCCCCGATGTAGCTGGCCCCCGCGTCGTACGCGGCGAACAGCGCGGCCCCGATGATGGCCGAGTAGCTGGCCATCCGGGTCGCCATGTCGGCCGGACCCGGCGCGAACAGCGTCTTGTTGGGGTCGCACAGCTCGTAGATCTTCTCGACGGTCTCGGCCCGCACCGCCATCGCGGCCTTGAGGTCCGGGTCGTTGGTGTCGTTCGGGTTCTCCAGCGCCGCCACCATCTGGGCCTCTTGCCCGTTGGCCGTGGCGTCCAGGAAGAACTCCTCCGCGATGCTCGCACCGTTGTCATCACCGTTGCTGCGCATGATGTCGAGCACGTTCTGGAGTACGGGGTGCAGCGGCATGGTTGCCTCCTGTGGCGTGTGGCTGCTGTGGGTGGTGAGCGGTAACGCCCACCCAACCCCCACGTGACCGGGGAAGAGAGAACCCGGGGCGAACACGTGGGGGCTGGAGTGCGTGGCCGATCAGAGCGCGTAGTGCTTCTCGTACGGCTCGTGGGTGGTGTCCACGATGTGGTGCATGAGCCCGTAGTACGTGGCCCGCTCGACACCACACGCGCACTTCCACGGGGTCTCGACGGGCGTCGGCGCGGGGTGCGGGTAGTGGATGTCCTGGCGCATCTGCACCTTGTACGGGCGGCTGGTGGACACGCTCGCCCCGATGAACCGCCGGTACTTGCGCTTGCGCGGAGAGCTGTCCAGCTCCACCTCGGCCTCGTCGTAGGCGTACCCGTAGGTGTGCATCGACACGATGTCGAAGCGGGGTGTCGGGATGTTGCTGCTGAACGTGACGTGGGCGGTCATGACTGCCTCCAGGGAAGTGGAGAGTGTACGGGTTGGTGGGTGTAGGTGTGGCCGGGTGGGTCAGTGCCCGCCGCGCTGTCCGCAGTGGACGCAGGCGGACGGGTCGCACGTGTCGGTGTGGCCATAGGGCAGGCGGCAGTGCTCCGCCACGCCGTAGCGCACCACGTAGGCGTGGCACGGGGTGTAGCTGGCCACAGGGACAGGGGTGGCGGCCCGGGTGCGGGGACCGTCGACCGTGCCCATGGAGACGTGCTCCAGGGCCAGCCGGTACCCGTTGGAAAAGCCCTCCTGCGCACCCAGCTCCCGGGCCTGCTGCATCCGGTTGCTGGTGGCCTCCATCAGGTGCATGGCCCAGTCGATGGGCAGGTAGCCCCCGCTGGTGATCCACTCGTCCAGCGCCTTGACGTGTTCGGCCAGCCCGTGCGCCGCGTCGGAGTACTCGTCGCGGCTGTTCAGGAACGGGATCTCGGCCACCAGTGTCCGGATGGTCTGGAGTGTGGCGTTCGGGTCCATGGGTCAGCGCTCCTTGATCTGGTGTCGCAGCCGCATCGACTCGACAGCACGGGCGTCGGTCACGTCCCTGATCACCCGCAGGTAGATCGGGTCGCACGTGCACTCCGGGTAGAAGCGGTCGTAGCCACCCTCCGGCAGTGCCCGGCCGTAGTAGTGCAGGTTCCGGGCGTAGTAGTTCTTGGTGCCCCACCGTAGGGACTGGTGGAACACGCAGGTCAGAGCCCTGTGGTAGGTGTAGTCGTCGTCCCAGTCCCACTCACGGACCGGCACCAGGTTCGGGTCGGAGACCGACTCCAACGCGTCCAGCAGCGCGGCGGTGGCCCGGATGTAGTCGTCGCCGCTGTCGGCCTCACGGGCGGCCTTGACCAAGAGCACCAGGGCTTCGGGCAACTCGTTCATCAGTACAGCTCCTCGTTCGCCAGCAGGTACAGGCTGTTGTCCTCGGTCACGTAGCTGTGGGTCCTGTCGTAGTACGGGTGGCAGCGGACCGGGGTGATCGGGTCGGCGTGCAGGTGGCTGTCCGTGGTGCCCAGCCCGTTCAGCCACTCGATGGCGATCCCGGCGGCCCAGGTGAGCGTGTTGTCCAGGTCGAACTCGTGCGCCTTCTCGGTGAGGTCCAGGTAGCCACCGTGGGAGAACTCCCACCAGTCGGTGTGCAGGCCCAGCAGCTCCAGCAGCGTGTGGTCGTACTCGCAGATGCCCCCGTGGGTGGTGGCGTGCGCGGTGTAGGTGGCCAGCCCGTCGTGGAGCTGGTGGGCCGGGCAGAACTCCTCCGGCGGCATGCCCCAGGAGATGGCCAGGCGGATCATCCGGATGTCGGTCTCCCGGAAGCTGTGCATGCTCCCGTCGAACACGGTCCCGGGCGTGGTCAGGGTCCAGTCCCCGGTGTGCTGCTCCACCGGGAACGGGCGGAGCGCGGCGCAGAGTTCGGCGTTGGTGCGGGGCATGTGGGCGGTGGTGGGCGTCGTGTTGGTCATGATATGTCCGTTTCTACGCGGCGGTGCCGGGGAAGGTGTGGCAGTCGTGGGGAGGGTGCGCGGGGCGGTGTGGGCGGTGCGCGTCAGGAGACGCGGCGCAGATCGATCGGGACGCACACGGTGTACGGCTCGTCGTCCATCACCGGCAGGCGGTAGATGGTGCTGGTGGTGGACCGGGTGGTGTGCGCGGTGGCCTCCGGGACACGGTCGGCGGAGTGCAGCCACTCGATGTGCGCCGGGGCGTGCCCGGTGGCCGGGTCGATGAGCCAGGGGTCCTCCGCGTGGGCCTCGGTCCACAGGTAGGCGTCCCAGTCACAGTTGCCCCGGTGCCCGTTGCGGGTGGCGAAGCGGAACGTGGGCAGGTTGTCGCGCACCACACCGGAGATGCGGTCGGCCGTGGTGGCGGTGCGGTAGCCGTGGGCCAGGGACAGGAACACGGCCGCCTCCGAGAGCACGGCGATCAGGTTCCCGTGCAAGTAGATGTCCACCTGGGGACCGTCGGCCTCCGGCCGGTTGCGGCGGTAGCCGAACGCCAGCGCGGCCCGGGTGTTGTTGCAGATGGAGATGTCGCCGGTCCGCAGGTAGGAGCGCCGGTCGCGCTTGACGGTGGCGTAGGAGAGCACCCGGACGTCGTGGGGCAGCGCGTTGTACTCGGCCCGGGTGCCGTTGGTGTAGGCGGCGTAGGTGGTGGGGTCGCTGGCCACCAGCAGACGGGCGGCAAGGCGCCGGTAGCTGTAGTTGGCCTCGCTGACGGGGGTGG
>JACCDR010344204.1_pt1 | contig 14888 bp, 16 predicted proteins | sample 7446431 | NCBI WGS metagenome assembly JACCDR01 (sample SAMN15323443, study PRJNA562643) | freshwater metagenome | isolation source: river surface water | place: USA:Blue River Watershed | collected 2017-08-17 | reverse complement strand
TCCAGCGCTCCCACATAAGAGCCTTCTGCGTGTCCGTGTAATAAATCCTTGGCCGTCGCTTCATCTGCAACACTCCTTCCGCTTACGGGGTGGTTAGTGTGTTGCATCGACCGGTTGAATCCGCCGCCGACAGGAGACCTAAGTTGGGTGGCATCAAACGACCGCAATCAGCCTTGTCCTTTCCTTGAACGTCTGCCTCTGTACGACTACTGTGACCGCTACCGACTAGCGATAACTTGCGCCCCTCACGGATGCCAAGTCGACACCACATTGGGCGTGTCTTCTGAACGCGCACCGGCCAAGGCGTAAGACAAACGATTGGCCGCATCCATGACCGGTGGCTGGCTGCGCTTTGCCCACTGGGATCAGCTGAAGGTAATTCATTTAAACCTGAATATTCATCGCTTGCACTCATGTATGCGGATGGCAAAAATCCGCGTCATGACGCACACACACCCTCAACAAGCTCTGGCGCATGCCATCCGTTTTCTCTCGATTGACGCCATCGTCAAAGCTCAAGAAGGCCACCAAGGTGTGCCACTGGGCATGGCCGAAATTGCCACGGCGCTGTACACGCGCCACCTGAAATTCACCCCCCAAGACGCTGGCTGGTTTGACCGTGACCGCGTGGTGCTATCCAACGGGCACGGTTCGATGTTGCTGTATTCGTTACTGCATTTGTCGGGTTATCCCAAATTTCCGATCGAAGAAATTCAACGTTTTCGCGTGCTGGGGTCGGTTTGTGAAGGTCACCCCGAACGTCCACACGGTGCTGCACACGAAACTGCCAACGGCATTGAAGTCACGACGGGCCCCTTGGGTCAAGGCATTGCCAACGCCTTTGGCATGGCCGTGGCCGAGGCTTACTTGAACGCCCGCTTTGGCAACGAGTTGGTTAACCATTTCACCTACGCGTTTGTGGGTGACGGCTGTCTGCAAGAAGGCGTGGGTCAAGAAATGATTTCGCTCGCAGGCCATTTGCAACTGGGCAAACTGGTGCTGCTGTGGGACGACAACCTCATCACCGATGATGGCAGCACAGATTTATCGATCAGCGAAAACGTGGCCGAGCGTTTCCGTGTAGCGGGTTGGCATGTGATTGAACTCGACGGACACGACATCGAAGCCGTGTCTGCAGCGCTTGAAGCTGCGCGTAAAGACCCACGCCCTTCCATGCTGGCATGCCGCACCGTGATTGCCAAAGGCATTGCACGCTTGCAAGGCTTACGTGGTGGCCACAGTGGCCGCTTGTATGAAGAAGATGCACAGGCTGCACGCGAACTCTTGGGCTGGCCGCACGCACCGTTCGTCATACCCGCCGATGTACAGCAAGCGTGGCATGCAGCGGGCCAACGCAGTGATGGCGAATACCAAGCGTGGCAAAGCCGCGTCACGTCGCTTCCTGCGGCTGAACGCGCAGAGTTTGAACGCATCCTGCGCGGTGAGCTGCCCGCCAACTGGCAACAAGTGCTGCACGACTACAAACACAAAGCCTTGCAAGCGCCGCCCGAACCCAGTGGCATCTTCCTCTCGGCAGAAATCAACGACTTGCTCACCCCTGTGTTGCCCGAACGCATGGTGGGCTGTGCCGACCTTGAGGCACCCACCAGCCACAAACGTGGCTTGACCGCTTTCAACGCCCATGACCGCTCAGGGTCGTATGTGCACTGTGGCGTGCGCGAACATGTGATGGGCTCAATGGCCAACGGCATGGCCGCGCACGGTGGCGTGATCCCTCTATCAGTCACGTACCTCGCATTTGCCGACTATGAACGCCCCGCCATGCGCATGGCCGCGCTCATGGGTTTGCCGGTGAAGTTTGTGTTCAGCCACGACTCCATTGGCATTGGACGCAATGGCCCCACACACCAACCTGTGGAAATCATCGCCTCGCTGCGTGCCATGCCCAATATGTGGGTCATGCGTCCCGCCGACGCGGTGGAAGCCGCCGAGTGCTGGGAACTTGCATTGGCCCACACAGAGGGCCCCGTGAGTATGGTGTTTGCACGTCAGTCCTTGCCAATGGTGCGCCACACACACACCACCGACAACCTCACCCGTCGCGGCGCCTATGTGTTGCACGAAGCCGGTTGCGGACCACGCCAAGTCACGCTACTGGCCACGGGCTCGGAAGTACTGTTGGCCGTGCAAGCACGTGAACAACTCGAAGCAGCGGGCGTGGGCACCGCGGTGGTGTCGATGCCATGCTGGGAACTGTTCAACGCACAGGACGCTGCCTACAAGCGCAGCGTGTTGGGCACGGGTGTGCAGCATGTTCGTATCGGCGTGGAAGCTGCAGTGCGCCAAGGCTGGGATGCTTACCTTGGCATCGACGGCGGCTTTGTGGGCATGACAGGCTTTGGTGCCAGCGGTCCTGCTGATGAACTGTACAAACTCTTCAACATCACACCGGATGCGGTGGTTGCTGAAGCACGACGTTTGCTTGTCTCTTGAACCCAACAACACAGCACCTCATGAACATTGTTTTCTTAGACCGCGACACCATCTCGCCCGACACCACACTGCGTACACCTTCATTTGCACACGCGTGGGTGCAACACAAGCGCACACGTGCCGACGAAGCTGCTGCACGCATTGCCGATGCAGACATCGTCATCGTCAACAAGGTCAAACTCACCGCCGATGTATTGGCCCAAGCCCCTAAGCTCAAGCTGATTGCTGTGGCGGCAACAGGCACCGACAACATCGACCTCGCGGTCTGCCAACAACGCGGCATCGTGGTGAGCAATGTGCGCAACTACGCCAAGCACACCGTGCCCGAACACACGTTTGCGCTCATCTTTGCTTTGCGTCGCAGCATCTACGCCTACCGCGATGCCGTCAAAGCAGGACGCTGGCAAGAAGCCGCTCAGTTTTGCTTTTTCGACTACCCCATTCGCGATTTGGCAGGCTCCACATTGGGCATCATTGGTGATGGCATATTAGGCCAATCCGTCGCCACCATTGGTCGTGCACTGGGCATGCGCGTGTTGTTCTCGGCGCACAAAGGACGCACAGGACAAGGCAGCCTGTACACCCCGTTTGAAGAGGTGCTGCGTCAGTCCGACATCCTCACCCTGCACTGCCCGCTCAACGCGAACACGCGCCACATGATTGGCGCAGCTGAGTTTGCACAAATGGCACGCAAGCCCTTGCTCATCAACACAGGCCGAGGCGGCTTGGTAGACGAAGCGGCGGTGGGTCCTGCTTTGCAAGCGGGCCACATTGCCGGTGCGGCGTTTGACGTGACGAGTGTGGAACCTCCCCCTGTCGATCACCCATTCATGGCGCTGCTCGATCGGCCTGACTTCATCCTCACCCCGCATGTGGCTTGGGCCAGCGCAGAGGCGATTCAAGCTTTGGCAGATCAGCTCATTGACAACGTGGAGGCGTTTGTGCGTGGAGCGCCTGTGAATCAGGTGCTGCCTAAAATCGAGCAATGACTTCATTGCTCATTCACCGCGCCCGTTGCATCGCCACACAAGACGATGCCAACACCGAACTCAACAATGCCTCGCTGCTGCTGCGCGATGGGCGCATTGAACGCATCATTCCTGAAGGCGAAAACATCGACGCGCTGTTGAGCGAAGTGGATGAAGTGATTGACGCCCGCCACCATGTGGTCGTGCCGGGCCTGATCAACACCCACCACCACATGGTGCAAAGCCTCACGCGTGCCATACCCCAGGTGCAAAACGCCGAGCTGTTCAGCTGGCTCAAAGGGCTATACCCCATTTGGGCGGGGCTTACACCTGAGATGGTGCTGGTATCTAACCAAGTGGCCATGGCCGAGTTGCTACTGAGCGGATGCACCACCAGCAGCGACCACCTCTACATCTACCCCAACGGCGTGCGACTGGACGACAGCATTGAAGCCGCGCACACCATTGGCATGCGCTTTACCGCCACACGCGGCAGCATGAGCGTGGGCGAAAGTCAAGGCGGTTTGCCGCCCGACCGCGTGGTGGAAAAAGAAGCCTTCATCCTCAAAGAAACGCAACGCCTGATTGAGACCTATCACGATGCCAGCTTTGGCGCGATGACGCATGTGGCCGTTGCGCCCTGCTCGCCTTTTAGCGTGAGCCAAGACTTGATGCGCGAAGCCGCCAAACTGGCCCGCGCACACAAGGTGCGCCTGCACACGCACTTGGCCGAGAACGACCACGACATTGCGTACACGAAAGAAAAATTCAACTGCACGCCTGCGCAATACGCCGAAGACCTAGGCTGGGTAGGCCACGACGTGTGGCACGCCCACTGCGTGAAGCTGGACGACGAAGGCACCTACCTCTTTGCCAAAACACGCACCGGCATTGCCCACTGCCCGTGCAGCAATATGCGATTGGCCAGCGGCATCTTGCCCTTGCGCAAAATGTTGGACGCTGGCGTGCCCATTGGTTTGGGCGTAGACGGCAGCGCCAGCAACGACGCCGCGCACTTACTGAATGAAGCACGCCAAGCCATGCTGCTGGCACGCGTGGGCCGCGCATTAGATGATTTCGGCTGTGACCACGGCCCCGCCGAGATGACGCCTCGCAATGCCCTGCGCTTAGCCACACGCGGCGGCGCAGAAGTGCTGGGCCGCGCGCATGAGATTGGCCAAATCAAAGAGGGTTATTGCGCCGACATCGCCATGTACCGAACCGACACCATTGGCATGGCCGGCGGCGCAGTGCACGACCCTGTGGGTGCGCTGCTGCTATGCGCCAGCCAAAACGCGGACTACACCATCGTCAACGGCCGCATGGTGGTACGCGAAGGTCAGCTCACCACGGTGGACTTGGGGCCGTTGATTGAGCGGCATAACCAACTGGCGATGCAGTTAGCGTTGGGGGCGAAGTAAAAATCAATGTGCTTGCGGGTAGGCGTGCATTTCCACACCCAGCGCACGCAATACCTTCAGCACCGTATCAAACCGCGGTTTGGCACCAACGGCAAAAGCCTTGTAAAGGCTCTCACGCCCCAAGCCCGTATCACGCGCAATCTGCGCCATGCCTCTGGCCTTAGCCACATCGCCAATGGCTGAGAGCAACAAGTCGGTGTCACCGCTGGCCAAGGCTTGGTTCAAGTACTCGGCAATCATTTCCTCACTGTCGAGGTAACTGGCTGCATCAAATTCTGTTGTCTTACCCATGCGTTTGCTCCTTGGCCAATTGTTGAGCACGAACAATGTCGCGCTGCTGTGTTGACTTGTCGCCACCTGCAAGCAACAAAATAATGTGATCTCCACGTCGACAGAAATACACACGGTAGCCTGGCCCTAAGTGCCACCGAAGTTCTGACACACCACCTCCGACAGACTTCACATCACCTAAGTGTCCCGCCTGCACTTGCTTCAGTCGCAACACAATGGCTGCTTTAGCTTGCAAATCTTTCAGGCTTTTAAGCCAACGACTGAACGCCGATGTTTGGTCTAGGTGGTAGCGTCTCATTGTATCCATTTAGATACTTTCAAATTAAGGAGAGCAAAAACTACCCAAACGCTAATTTTTCAAGCCCGCACAGGGAAGAGTTGAATGAAAAGTCAAACTGTTTGCACTCGTCACCACTCGCGCATCTTCTGCACCCCCGATTCAATAGACATAGTGGTCATAAAAAAACGCCTCCCCCGCAAGTGGGAAGGCGCCATCAGCAGTCAGCGGGTTCGATTAATCGAGCGACAAACCCGAACGCGCAGCCACTGCACGCCAGCGTGTCACCTCTGACTCGGTATGTTTGCTTAACGCATCACCTGTGTACTGGTCCGCTGGCAACATTTGAATCGCTTGCTCAGCCATCTTGCCGGTAAAAGCTTTGTCCTTCATGACTTTGAGATAGGCGTTTTGCACTTTGTCCACGGCCATCTTGGGGGTCCCTTTGGGCGCATAAATGCCGTACCACGTAGACGCTTCAAAACCAGGCATGGTGGTTTCGTTCAATGTGGGGACATCTTTGAGCTGTGGCAAGCGCACCTTCGATGTCACCACCAAAGGACGCACTTTTCCTTCTTTGATTTGCGGCAGTGCTGTGTTGGTTTGGTCGAAGATGCCATCGACTTGTCCACCGATCACATCAATCAGTGCCGGGCCTGCTCCCTTATAGGGAACCATCGTCACCTTCACACCCGCGGAGCTGGCCACCAATGCAGCGATGAGATGCGAGCTAGAGCCCACGCCTGCATTACTGATGAACACCTTGTCTGGATTTTTCTTGGCATAGTCAATCAAACCAGCAATGTCCTTGGCAGGATGGTTGTTGCGCACCATCAAGACCAAAGGCGTATCGGGAAAACGGAAGACACCATCAAAGTCTTTCACGGGGTCATAGCCGAGTTTTTTGTAAAGCGCAGGCGCTGCGCCCATATAGCCCATGTGCCCGACCAAAAAGGTATAGCCATCATTTTTGGCTTTGGCCACTTTGGCTGCGCCCACCGTACCACCGGCACCAGGAGAGTTGTCAATCACAATGGGTTGACCCAATTCGCGTGCCACGCGGTCAGCAATATGACGCGCCAATGCATCTGTTGGGCCACCCGCAGCAAACGGCACCACCCATGTGATGGGTTTATTGGGGTAGGCATCTTGGGCCATCGCCACGCCTGTTGAGGCAAAGGCAAACAAGCCTGTGACAGAAGCTAGCAGTGTGCGGCGCACATATGAAATCGTCGTTGTCATGGGTATCTCCAGTTGATTGTCAGTTGAATCAGCGTGGTTGGGCAGCGAGTGCCTTGTCCACCATTTGCGCAGCACAGCCCAGGTAATTGGTCGGCTCACACATGGCCTCAATTTGTTCGATGCTGACCAAACGCGTCACCGCTTCGTTGGCTTTGAGTACATCGGCCAAGGTGCGCTTTTGTTCGAGTGCCACGCGACATGCGGCATACACCACATCGTGTGCTTCGTTGCGGCCCAATGCAGGAGCCAATCCCATCATCACGGCCTCGGCGACGATGAGACCGCCTGTTGAGTCGAGGTTTTGACGCATGCGTTGTGTGTCTACCTCTAAACCCGTGAGCATGAACAAGGCTTGCGACACAGCACCTGCGGTATGCAAAAACGCTTCTGGCAATGCCACCCACTCGGCTTGCCACGGGCCTGTGGCGCGTTCAAAGTCTTGCACCGCGCCGTCCAAGGCCAAGCCTGCCAAGTGACGCACGGTTTTGGCCGCGCCAATCATCACTTCACAGCTGATGGGGTTGCGCTTTTGCGGCATGGTGCTGGAAGCGCCACGGCCTTGCACGAAAGGCTCGAACACTTCGCCAAATTCATTGGCCATCATCAACGACACATCCAAGGCCATCTTGGCCAGCGAGGTGGTGACCAAGCCCAACCACTGTGCTGTTTCAGCCAAACCATCACGGGCGGTGTGCCATGTGGTTTCAGGCACCCCTAACTTCAACTCAGCCATCATGGCCACTTGCACCTCTAGCCCTCGATGCCCCAACGAAGCCAGCGTGCCACCGGCCCCCGCAAACTGCCCCACCAACACACGTGGACGAAGCTGTTGCAAGCGCTCTAAATTTCGCTCGACCATGCCCAGCCAAATAGCCGTCTTCAAACCAAACGTCACAGGCAAAGCGTGTTGCAAATGCGTGCGCCCAGCCATCGGTGTGTCGCGGTATTCGGCACTCAGTCGACGCAACTGCACAGCGACACCACGCAAATCAGCCTCGACCAAATCAAGGCCTGCGCGAATTTGCAGGACTAAGGCGGTATCCATGATGTCTTGGGTTGTGGCACCCCAATGCAAATACTTGCCTGCATCGCCCAAGCCCTCGGCCAGCTGATGCACAAGGGGCAAGATGGGATAACCCACGTTGTGGGTCTCACGCTCTAACCTCGCCATATCCAAGGAAATGCCAGCCGCTTGCTGTGCAATCGTCTGCGCAGCGTCCGCTGGGATCAACCCCAGTTTGCCTTCAGCCAACGCCAATGCAACTTCGGTTTCGGTGTAACGGGCCAAGGTGGCGTGGTCTGAAAACACGTTTTTCATTTCAGGCGTCGAAAACAAGCTGCCTAAAAAACGTGAATCAATGAGGGTTGAATGCATCGAGAAAACTCCTTTATGTTCGTACATATTATATGTACGAACATATTTAGATCTGAAATACGGACAAACCCTTTGTCTTTAAACTCACCACATGGACCGACAACCGCTTTATTCACGCATCGCAGACCAATTGGCGAAGGACATTGCCAAAGGTCGCTACGCCGTAGGAACCACACTTCCCGCTGAACCTGATTTGGCGCTGCAACTCAAAGTCAGCCGCTCCACTGTGCGTGCCGCCTTGGCCAGTTTGGAAGCTAGAAAACTGGTGTCCCGTAAAAAGAATTCAGGCACACGGGTCGAAGCCGTCAGCCCGCAAGGCGACTACGGCGCCTCGCTCACCTCTTTGTCGGATTTGATTCAATGGGCGCAAGCCTGCGAACGTTCCGTGCAACACACGGGCGAAATCGTGATGGCGCAAGCGTTAGCCAAAGAGCTCGGTTGCGATGCGGGGAGCCAGTGGCTGTGCATTCAGAGTTTGCGCTTTGATGCAGCCAGGGGGAAACTGCCCGTCTCATGGACCAATGCCTACATCGATATCCAATACGCCAACGTGCTAAAGGCCATTCAGGCGCAACCAAGCGCTTTGATGTCTGAACTCTTAGAAAAAGAATTTGGCTTAGATTTAGCAACCGTCGAACAAGATGTGACGGGGTGCAAACTCGATGCACCTCTGGCTAAACGCTTGAATGCCGACAAAGATGAAGCGGCGCTGCAAGTGGTCCGACGTTATTTGACTCGGGATGGCCATCCCGTCTTAGTCACCGTCTCCATCCATCCCGCGAAACGGTTCTCCATTCGAACCACGCTGACGCGCAATTAACCACCTCGTTTTTCATCACAAGTGTTTTGACTCGTCAGACACGCACGACATGTCTAAACTGGGGCCATGATCCAAGGCCTCGTCCAACTCTTCATCTTCCAAGCCCTTGGCGAACTCGTCTCTAAGTTCGCCCTGCCTTTCATCCCTGGCCCCGTGTTGGGTTTGGTGTTGTTGCTGGCATATCTCAGCGTGCGTGGGCACGTGCCTGCAGCGATTGATTGGGTGGGCAGCAGCATCTTGCAGCACTTGGGGTTGTTGTTCATTCCTGCTTCGGTGGGCGTGGTGCTTTACTTGCCCGTGCTGCAAGCCAATGCGTGGGCTATCAGCGCGGCGCTGGTGGTGAGCGTGGTGGCCACGGTGGCGGTGACGGCGGGTTTACTCAAAGTATTGGCCAAGAAGGAGCAGGCCGATGAGTAATGAATTTCAAACGCACTTGCCTCCCATCTCTGAAATTTGGGTCTACCTATCGGGTAGCCCACTGTTGGCCTTGGTGCTCACGTTGAGCGCCTATTTGCTCGGCCTCACGCTGTACGAGCGCAGCCAGCGCAACCCACTGGCCAACCCCGTGTTGATTGCGGTGGTGTTGGTCACCCTCAGCATCAGCGTGCTCGACATGCCGTATGCCAATTATTTCGAAGGCGCGCAGTTTGTGCACTTCTTGCTGGGCACAGCCACGGTGTCTCTGGCCATTCCGATCTACAAAGGCTTGGCGTCGCTCAAGGGCCGCATGGGTGTGTTGATGTTGTCGTTGGTGGCAGGCGGCATCACGTCCGTCTTCACCGCCGTGGGCATGGCCCGATGGTTGGGTGTAGACGAGTCGCTGGTGCGCGGCTTGGTGGCCAAGTCGGTCACTGCGCCCATTGCCATGGGCATTGCCGAACGCGTGCAAGCTTCGCCCACGTTGACCGCCATCTTTGCGGTGAGCACCGGCATCTTGGGTGCCATTCTTGGGCGCTATGTGCTCGATGTGTTGCGCGTCACACCATGGTGGCAACGCGGTTTTGCCTTGGGCGTGGCCGCACACGGCATTGGCACCTCACGTGCGTTCAGCGTGCACCCCGAAGCGGGTGCGTATGCCAGCCTGGGCATGGGCTTGCACGGCATTGTGGGGGCGGTGGTGATTCCTTATGCGGTGGCGTGGTGGTACTAGCGTTTATTTAACAAGCGCCACCGACTTCACCTGTGCCCATGCCGTCATACCCACTTGCAACCCCAGCTCATGCACACCACGCGCAGTGACACGCGCCAGCAGCACGGTGTCGCCGCAGCGCAGACGCAGCAGGGTTTGTGAAGGATGCGCTTCAGGCGTGATGGCGTCCACCACGCAGGGCACGTGGTTTTGAATGCTGGTGTGTGTGGCCTCATGCAAGGTCACGCTCACGTCACGGGCCAGCACACGTAGCCGCACAGTTTGGCCCACTTGCAAACCACTGTCGCGCACCCACAGCGCGCCACCCGCAAAACCCACTTGGGCCAAATGCCACTGGGCATCGATGTTCAACACAATGCCTGTGAGCAACGCACCCGCGTCTTCACCCAACACCACGGGCAAATGGGTTTGTGTGAGCACGTCAGCCACAGGGCCATTGGCCTGCACACGGCCTTCGCTCATGACCACCAAGGTGTCGGCCAAGCGGGCCACTTCGTCCACCGCATGGGTGACGTAGAGCATGGGGATGTTCAAGTCATCGCGCAATTTTTCTAACCACGGCAGCACTTCTTGTCGGCGCGCGTGGTCGAGTGCGGCCAACGGTTCGTCGAGCAACAGCAAGCGCGGCTGAGTGACCAAAGCGCGGGCAATGGCCACGCGTTGGCGCTCGCCCCCCGATAACTCATGGCTACGGCGCTTGAGCAAGTGACCAATACCCAGCAGCTCAACCACGTGTTGCTGCACGGCTTGGCTCATGGCATTGCGGCTGGCTTTTTCGGCACGGGCGTGGCCATAGGCCAAGTTGCCCGCCACATCAAGATGATCAAACAACGACGCCTCTTGAAACACATAGCCCAAGGCACGTTGGTGGGTGGGCACGCGCACCTGCTGCGCATCGTCTTGCCACACCTCATGCCCCACGTGCACCAGTCCACACGCCGCGGGCTCTAGCCCCGCCACACAGCGCAGCAAAGTGGTTTTGCCACACCCCGAAGGGCCATAGATGACCGTGATGCCGTGCGCGGGTAACTGTAGATCGACCGACACATCAAAGTCGGCACGCGCAAGGTGGAGCTGCAAGTGGATGTTCATACGCCCACCTTGTTGCGTTGCGGTAAGCGGTATTTGTTGCGACGGTTGAACCACGACAAGCCCAACAACACCACAAACGAGAACACCAACATCACACCCGCCAAGCCATGCGCTTGCGAATATGCCATGGCTTCCACGTGCCCGTAAATTTGGGTGGACACCACGCGCGTCTTGTCAGGGATGTTGCCGCCAATCATCAGCACCACACCAAACTCGCCCACGGTGTGCGCAAAGCTGAGCATGGCCGCCATCACAAAGCCGGGCTTGGCCAAGGGCACGGCCACGGTGAAGAAGGCATCCCACTTGCTGGCCCGCAACGTGGCGGCCACTTCCATAGGGCGTGTGCCCATGGCTTCAAACGCGTTGACCAAGGGTTGCACCGCAAATGGCAGCGAGTACACCACCGAGCCCAACACCAAGCCCCAAAAGCTGAAGGCCAACGTGCCTAAGCCCACCGATTGCGTGAACTGACCAATCGGGCCATTGGGCCCAAGCGCCACCAACAGATAAAACCCGAGCACCGTGGGCGGCAACACCAAGGGCAACGCCACCAGCGAGGCCACAGGCGCACGCCATACCGATTGCGTGTGTGCCAACCACCAAGCCACAGGTGTGGCCAGCAAGAGCAACAGCACCGTGGTCACGCTGGCAAGTTGCAGCGTGAGAGCAATGGCTTGGAAATCTTCGACGCTTAAATTCATAGTCACACTTTACTGGGCATTACGCGTACTGAAGCGAATCACACTCTATCTTCAATCAAAGCATCAACTGACCGACGGCAGACACAACTGCCTCTCCACCAACCTTGACACACAGTCCGTCGCCACTTCGCTCCCAGAAAACATGAACTTCACCGTCACGCCCAATTTCAACACCCTGCTCAGCCACATAGTTTCCCGATGACTCGCCTGCATGTTTGTGATACGCGATGAAGGCCGCAACAGAACCGTTACCCGAACCACAAACAGGATCTTCCAGCACGCCCTCACCTGGCGCAAAGGTTCTCAGGCGAAGTCGCACGGGAGCAACATCTCCTCGGTCAACGAAAACGGTGATGCCTGCAGCATTCAACGCTTTGCATTCACGCGCAATCAGTGCCTGGTCGGGTTCAAGCAAGGAGATGGTCTCTAGCCTTTTAAGTTGAACAACAAGCCAGGGCACGCCAGTTGATACAACTTGAAAAGGCGTATCGGCAAGCTCCGATTGAGAACAGCCCAGCATTTTTTCAACTGTCGCGCGCGTTAAACCTGTCTCTCGATACGTCGGTTGCGCCTGCGTCATTCGCAGCAACTTGCCTGCCTGTGAAGGCAAAACTTCAACTGGAACAATGCCAATACCGCACTCCTGACGCAACAAAGTGGAATGCGCTTTGTCTGGATAACGCGCGAGTATCGAATGCGCAGCGGCCACTGTGGGGTGTCCGGCAAACGGCAATTCATTCATGGGCGTAAAGATACGGACTCGGTAATCAGCCTCTGGCACGGTTGGTTTGAGAATGAAAACCGTCTCCGAAAGGTTCATCTCACGCGCAATTTTCTGCATGGTCTGCGTTGGAATGTCGTCCGCCTCAAACACCACGGCAGCTGGGTTTCCATAAAGGGGACGATGCGTGAAGGCATCCACTTGAACGAAATCGTGAGGCATTTTTTAATCAGCTTTGCGAAATTCAATGACCGAGGACGTGCATCGCACCAGAGGTATATCCATACATTCGGATGATGGCTTTGGCTTTGTCGCCTTGCAGATATTTGAGCAGCGCCTGTGCAGCAGCGTTATCTTTGCCACCGTTAAGCAACACCGCGTCTTGCTTGAGTGGTGTGTGCATATGCTGCGGTACCACCCATGCCGAGCCTTGCATGATGCGGCCATCGAACGAAATTTGCGACAAGGCCACAAAGCCAAGTTGTGCGTTTTCAGTGCTGACAAATTGGTAGGTTTGGCCAATACTCTCGCCTTGCACGAGCTTGGGCGCAACGCTGGCTTGCACGCCTAAGTGTTGAATGACTTCCATCGCAGCTGCACCATAGGGGGCAAGCTTGGGGTCGGCGATGGCAATTTTTTGAACACCTAATTTTTCAAAACGGGGACTGCGCAACACCTCACCTTTGTCATCCACCAAGCTGGCTTGTTTGCTCCACAAAGCCAAGCGACCCGTGGCGTAAGTAAAGCGTGTGCCGGCTACAGCGAGGCCTTCTTTTTCTAAACGTGCGGGGGTTTCGTCATCGGCTGCCAACAACACAGCAAACGGCGCACCGTTTTTGATTTGGGCGTAGAACTTACCCGTGGCACCGAAAGCCAATTGCGCTTTGTGCCCGGTGTCTTGTTCAAAAGCTTGCGCAATTTTTTGCATGGGAGCGGTGAAGTTGGCGGCAGTGGCCACCGTCACTTCACCTGCTTGCGCCAATGAACCACACAGCAAGCCAGCAAAGGCCAAAAACAAACGCAATGTCATGGGAGATTTGAGAGGTCAATCAACGTCTTGTCAGTATAGACAGCGACTCCGATGCACCGACTGCACAGCACGACATCCGCGTAGTGCAGCGCATATTCACTGCAATGGCTTACTGCAGCGCAGCACCTGCCTCGTACCAACGCTTGATGGTGGCACGCTCTGCCTCGGTGATGCCTGTGGCGTTGTTCATCGGCATTTGCTTGGTCACCACCGCTTGTTGGTAAATGCCCAAAGCGTGTTGCTTCACACCTTCGGGCGTGTCAAAGCGCACGTTTTTCATTTGCACCTGTTCGCCATGGCAGCTTTGGCAGCGTTGCACAAAAATGGCATTCACTTCAGCAAAGCTCACCGGCGCGTTGCTGGCCACGGGTGCGTTGGCCGAAGGTGCAGGACGCATCCACACAATCACACTGAGCAAAATCACCACGCCTGCAATGGCAAACGGCAGCGGGTTCTTTGCACGGCCCAAGTGATAGCCATGGCGTTGCACAAAGAACTGGCGAATCAAAGCGCCCGCCAACATCATCATCACCAAGATGACCCAGTGGTTTTCGTGCGTGTACAAGAAGCTGTAGTGGTTGCTCAGCATCGCAAAAATGACGGGCAGCGTGAAGTACGTGTTGTGCACGCTGCGCTGCTTGCCGCGCTTGCCGTGCGTGGCCAGCTCTTTGGGGTCCATGGCCACGCCAGACGTCATGGCGGCCACCACTTTGCGCTGGCCAGGGATGATCCAGAAGAACACGTTGGCACTCATGGCGGTGGCAATCATCGCGCCCACCAACAAGAAGGCCGCACGGCCTGCGAACAATTGGCACGACAACCAAGACGCAAACGCCACCACCACAATCATGCTGAGGGCCACAATGCGCTCGCCGTTTTCGCGGAAGCCAAACACGCGGCACACGGTGTCATAGATCAACCAAAACGCGACCAAGAAACTCAGTGCCGCGGTGATGGCCGCAGCGGGCGACCAGTCCATGAGTGACTTGTCGATCAAGAACGTGCCTGCATTCCACAGGTACAACACCGTGAACAAACCAAAGCCGGTGAGCCAAGTGGAATAGCTTTCCCAATAGAACCAATGCAACTTGGTGTGGATCTTCTTAGGGGCCACCATGTACTTTTGCGGGTTGTAAAAACCACCGCCGTGCACGGCCCACATCGCACCATCGACGCCTTTTTCTAGCAAGTCGGGTGAGTTGGGTTTGATGAGGTTGTTGTCTAAGAAGACAAAGTAAAACGAGGAGCCAATCCAAGCGATGGCGGTGATGACGTGCACCCAACGCAGCAGCAGGTTGGCCCAGTCTAAGAAATATGCGTCCATGTCGAGACCTCAGTCACTTGAT
>JACCDR010516806.1_pt1 | contig 14892 bp, 16 predicted proteins | sample 7446431 | NCBI WGS metagenome assembly JACCDR01 (sample SAMN15323443, study PRJNA562643) | freshwater metagenome | isolation source: river surface water | place: USA:Blue River Watershed | collected 2017-08-17 | reverse complement strand
TATACTTACTAATATTAATTATAAGGTTGCATTTCTTCTGTTTATTATTAGTATGATAATATTTAGTGATATTTTCATAGAAGGTGTTATACACAAATTCAATGACACAGTTAATGGTGAATGTACTACTACAAAAGGAACTATGATGCAATTGATGTTTATGACTATATCTTATATTATATTAGATTTGGTCGTTAAGTACGACCTACTGTAAATATTCTTTGTTCATATTGTATATTATAATATTTGCATAATATTTTCTTCAACAAAATAATCTACTCTCGTAGAGTTTTAAGTATAAGTCGTCCGATATTTGCTGATCTACTTATAACTTTAGAATCATCATGTGCGTTTGAACTTTTTGTTCCATATTTAACTCTATCAACCATATGATCTTTGTGTTCATTATCGGAATCTGCATTGCCATATTTATCATCTGCATTGCCATATTTATCTTCTGTATTACCATATTTATCATCTGCATCTTCAGATTCTGATAAATCCTCACCATCACTATAGATAAAATTATCCGTAGTTAAAGAATTTATTTCGTTTTCATCATATTCGTTCTTGATCAATGCAATATCAACTAAAATATCATCTCGATATTTATTATATATATATTCTAACCAGTAATATAATTCTTTAATTTCAAGTTCTGAATTACCACCATCAAAGTTTATTTTGCCTTTCTTGAGTAACTTAACTGTTGTTTTTTTATCTCTATCACTTGGCATAGGTCTATAAAATTTTAGAATTAAACAAAAACATCGATCTGTATTGTAAGATATTTCTGCTATATTCATAGGATTTGTTTTACCTATAAATTTTTTACATTTTATTCTGCGATTTTCAGACATAGGCGCAAGTGCATAATTAATATAAGGTAAAAATTCGGAATAACTTTTTTCTTTGTTAATGCACATTTCTAATTTTTCTAAATCTACATGCCATTTTTCATCATGTAATCTTGCTTTATAATTTCTCATTACAGCCATAAAATTTAATACTTGTACATCTTCACCAAAATTATCCTCTAAATAATCACGTAACACATTTATTGGAGCTATTAAATCTGACATGCTCGGATCTTTAACGCCAGGAACTTGAAAAACACCATTTCTAAATAGTTTTATTTTATATTCAACATCAGTATCTGGATGTTTATTTAAAAATGTTATCTGACTACTGAAATATTTTCCTGACCCTTGCGATCTACGTTTTGTTTTTGGTTTTGGTTTTGGTTTTCTACCTCTGCCGGATCTTTTAACTTGTTTTGGTATTTTATAATTTACATTGATTTTTTCTCCGTAATTACAACCTATCATTAATATAGAACCAGTTGGTTCTGATAACATATGTATAATTTCACTTTCATCAAAGCTAATATTTGACATTCTTCCTTGAGCTGTAAGAGTTGATGGTTGTAATGCAGTAAATAGGCGATTTTCATATGGTACTAAACTTTTAAGATAATTTATGTTATTTTCATATTGTTTTCTTGTTTCTTGGGTCGTACCTTTATATATTTTGATACCGTCTATTATTTCATATTCTATTTGTGATATAACTGACGAAGCCATGGATTATTGGATAATTTATAATTCATATTTTAAATTAAAACTGATAATATATCATTTCTATTGAAATATAATTTCAAGCATTTTTTTATTTATTTAATATATAATGTCAGCCAGTCTCGTTATCGGTTTAGCTATTATAGGTTTATTGTCTTTTATCGCATATTTGTATTTTGTACCAGGAATGCCACCAGAAGGTATTTATGATTTTTATACTATGAAAGGTATTATATTACATCCATCTGAACAAAATAAAGATGTATTTACACCCAGGGCAGGAGAGAAACCGGGATATATAATATATTATATGGATGGTGATTATAACGGCGTGTATAATAAGTATAAAACTATGGATAAGAGAACTATGAATGAAGCACAAGGAAAACTAGTTATATATACTACAGGTGATAATAACTTTTACGCGCACGAACCTAATAATAATATGAGTTATAATAGATTAATGAAAGGATTTAAAACTCCTTTTGGATGGCTTAAATACTTGGGTCCTTTACCACCACCATCATAGTGTTGTTTTAAGAACATTTCAAGAACATTACTTTTATTTTAAGAACATTTCGAGAACATTACTTTTATTTCAAGAATATTTTAAGAACATTACTTTTATTTCAAGAATATTTTAAGGACATTACTTTTATTTTAAGAATATTTCAAGAACATTACTTTTATACTGCAGATGTTTCTGTATTGGTAGGTTCTGTATTCGTAGATTATGCAGTTGTAGGTTCTGTATTTATAGGTACTGTATTGATAGGACCTGTATTTGCTGTTGTTTTATTATCTCGAATCATCGTGCAAATCATCATCATCATTTCTTTCATCTCATTTTTATATGAAAAATATTGTATGATACAGAAAGCAGCTAGTATAACTACAAGAATTAATAATACTTTTTTATTGTTTAATCCAAACATATCAACAGTGTCATCTCTTATTTTTCTCTCCTTAGATTGCATTCCTTCGGAACCTCCACAATCGCAACCTCCTGTAAAATGTTCTCTGCGCGTTTTATATTCTGTATGTTTATTTTTTTCTAATTCTTGAACTTTTCTTTTGTTTGTTTCTAATTCTTGTTGTAAAAGTGCTACTTGAATGGCATGATTCATGCTATCGCTTTCTTTATAAGCAGCATCTCTTATTCCTAATTTTTCCATAAGAATATTTTCGCTATATGATGAAGATAATGGATTATTAATATCGATAGAGTCCATTTGTTTAAATTACACAGATATATATCTATATTAAATTACTTAAGCTAAAGAAATAATTATTTAATGTATATTGAAATTCGAAATAAATGAATCGAATTAAAAGCGCAAAAAAACAATCAATAGACGGAATATTATTTCTGCAAGGAGTTTATAAAAAAGATTGCAAAAGAGTAGAAGACTTTTTTTACGAAAGATTATTACATGATTCCACTCATGAAACGAAGATGTACGATAAAATACCTCTTGTTTTTACAGGAATAGATACATGGCTAAAGAGCACTAATTTATTATGTTGGGTGTGTAATAGGTCTTTCAAAGGTCGTCCTTGGTTTGAGCCACAATCTATAGATCCTTTAAATTCGACCAAAATTAGAGATACACAAGTATGCGATATAAGACTTGGTTGTAATAGCACAATTGATGAGAGTCATATTAAAAAACAATATAAGAAACACGATTTTTGCATTAATATAAAAGGTAATTTTTGTAGCCCACATTGTGTGATGAGAAATATTCTTAATACGACAAAAGATATGTCCGACAGACTTAATAAAATAGCTATGTTAAAATTCGTCTATGAATTATTTACCGGAGTTGCTATATTTGACATTCAACCATCCCCTCCCCATACAGATATGATACAATATGGAGGTCCTATGACAGTTCAGGAATATCAGAAAAAAATAGAAGAATTAGGAAGTAACTATTTAAAATTAGAGGATGATAATTTCATCAATAACTGCAAAATATTCATGAATAAATTTATGTTTGAATAGAAATATCAAAATGTGAAAATATAGTTTAGTATTAATGAAACGCATAGATATTAAAAGCATATATATTAAAACAATCAAACATGTCCGATAGATCTGTATGTGACAAAGTATTAAGTAATACTGAAAACAGTTTTATGGAACAAAAAAACAACCAATCATCTGAAGAAAAAACAAATAGTAAGACTGATATGTCGAAAGTAACACTAAATTTTTATGGATGTTTTAATAAAGAAATAGCGGATTATCTATTTCCGCATTTTAGAGAAGAAAATGGAGTAATGATTTTAGAATTTGAAGATATTAGAGATAATGCCGATATTCATACAGAGTTAAAAATAACATTTGATGGTGAAACATGGCATGCTTTATCAACACGACAAAATAAATATTATACTAATGAAAAAGTATTATATGGTAGAAAAATAGAAATATTTAATGGTAATTTTAGTGATTTTGTAGAAGAAGGGCATGTAACAAATGAAGATCGATCATCAATTCTTGGAATTCTATGCGGTGAATTAGTATATTGTTTTCAAGTTATTCAAGACGAAGATCATGATTATGCTGAAAAAAACGATAATACTGAGGACGACGATTGATTTTGAGCAGACATAAACTACATAATTTTGAGCAGACATAAACTACATAATTTTGAGCAGACATAAACTACATAATTATGAGTGCTTATTATTTTTTCTACTAACTGTATGTTTAGCTAGCAATGTATTTTGCATTTCGATATCTTTTTCTTCTTCGTCAGATAACCATTTTACGTGAAACACAGTAGCATCATCTTCTAATTGTATTGTAACAGTAAATTCTCGATCTATCAAAGACGTTAATACTTTATAATATATCATTCTTTGTGCGTCTTTATTAGACATATATGGTATAGAAAAAGTAATAGGAACTGTTATACTAACTTTATGTCGACCTTGTTCATGCGCGACTTTTAATTCATCATCTAAATGTCCTAAAATAGCATTGACTTCTTTTGCAACAGATTTTCTTTGAGATTCATTGCTTTTAAGTGAGTTAGCTTTAAGTGACATGATTTTATATAAATAACTAAAATATGTTTAATTTGCTTCATAAATATTTCACTGTTTAAATTTTTCCCTTAACATTTCTAAACGTCTATGGATTAGTTCTGCATCTTTTTCAGCAATATTCCTATTCGCATACCTGAATACTAATGTTTCATATTCAATAGGAACCCAGGTCCATATATTTCCAGTAAATATAAATTTTTCAGTACCTGCATAATAATCTAATCTAATTGTCCAGGGAAGTTTTTTATCAGTAATGCAAAATAATCTTTTACTGACTTCTATTCCTCTGACTCGCAATAAATCAAGCTCTGGCAATTGGATACTATTCCATGGACTGGCTCTACCTTGTAATACATGTGAAATAATTGGACGAAATTTGTGAGACATTTAATATATAAATTGATATGATTATTAATAATAACACTTAAAATACTATTATGTTTGTGATTGCAATGAAACTCATTATTACGTTTATTATTTTTCAATTTTAATATAGAATATATATAACATATATATATATAACATATAGAACACACAGAATATACTTAAAAGTAATGTCAAATATTTATGAAGACGACATTTATAGCAAAGACATTTATAGCAAATATACTCCGCATCAGCTAATGTCATACAGCACCTCTTCTACATTCAAATCATATCCTATTATGCTTAATTGTTGTAAAAAATCTAGTATTATAACAACAAATGATGGAAATAAATTTCAAAAATGTACAAAATGTGGAAAAGAATGGCATGCCCCTAAAGAACCAGAAAACAGAAGCAATGTTCATCATAAGACGTATTATTAAAATACAATATCTTATCAAATAGAACAAATAAACCTCTTTCAGAAATATATCATAATGGCAGACCAAATTCTGAATCAATGTACTTATTATGACATAACCATGCATATGCCATCATAAATGCATCACTAACATCATCTAGTTTATTTGGTATATTTTTTAATAACTCACCTTTCCCTGTTTTATTCATATAAAATTTAAAGTTATATGTTGTATGATTTTTATTGGCTGTGTAATTAGATAATTTTTCAATAAAACTGGAATAATCACCTTTATATGATAAATCTACACTGTATTTATTTTTTAACACCGGATTAATATAAAATACTTTTGTAGATTTACTATTTGTTATTTCTACGGGAATTATAGGAAATGATGCGATAGCAAATGTTATACTGTCTTCTGGTTCTTCAACAGATGTATATATATCTTCAATATAACGTGACACGCCTCGTGCTTTGTCATTTACAGCCATTTGCGTTTCAATTAATACAATATCAGGTGTTGGTAGTTGTTTATTCAAACATTCTATAGTATATTTTAGATTTCTTAGAATAGTGCTAAACTTAACACTTTCAACTTTCTTTTCTGGTATTAAATCTATTATATTTGCAAAATGCAACTTGAACATATTAGACAATAATTTATCTATTGATTTAATTATGGTTTGTGTTTTTTGTAGAAATTCAGACTTTGTCATATCTTTTATATCTTCATATAGTTTATGTAAAGTCTGAATAATATTACTTGTCTTTTCTCTCCATTTTTCATCTATTTCTATGCAACAGAATCCTAAATTTTTAATAGCACAATCAAAACTAAATATAATCATCTATTATTCTATGGTAGAACTAGTCTATATTAATTTTGTGGTTCTTTTATTAATAGATATTTTGGCGATTAATACTGGAATGAACAAGTATTGCAAAAATCATTCATTATAAAAAATATTCATTTAATTAATTTTAAATAAATCTAAAGTCTTAAATGTAAATCATTTATACACTATATTATAAAATATGAGTGACCTCAACAATCCAAAAAATATTATAGGTATGGGAGATATATTAGCAGATGACGATGAAGATATTGACATTGATGAAATAGAGAAATCTATAACTAGTGGTATATCTATTAAAAAGAAAGATGAGAAAAACGTGGATATGGCGAAAGAATATAGCAAAGAAATAGAAGAATTAAGCAGGCGATTCAGGGTCGGTGGTAATAGCAAAATAGATTTAGAGAATGATGATGATAGTGATGATTCACCAGCTACAACAAATGTTAATTGGGCTCCATATAATAAACCTGCAAGTTCGACATCAATTAATATGACTACATCAAATGATCAACAATATAAAGCTCCATATAATTTAGCTGATGATTCTGATGATTCTGACGATGATAATCCTACAACTTCGTACAATGCTAAATCGAATTCTGATAATTATTATCCACCTACATCGTGGAGTGCTGGAAGACCTGTCGATGAACAACTTAATCGTATGACGAACGAAGAAAGAAAACAGGAACATATTAATAGAGTTTTAGGTAATATGGAAAAAAATAATGATGATGCTGATTTTGTGCAGAAAGAAGATGAAGAAGACGAAATGGCAAGAATCATGGAACAAGTGGATTTACTACGTACGAATTTAGAAAGTGAAGGGGTTGATTTATCAAGAATACCAAATGTTAATGCAACAACTAGTAAAAAAGAAGCGAAGGCTGTTCTGAAGATTTTACAAATAAAAAATGATCGTCTCAGATATTGTGATTTCTTTGAAGAGGGCATATTAGCCATCGCTTACGGTTTAGAAAGTATTTTTGACGGTAAAAGAGATGTTTTTGGTAGCAAGATTGATTTGACGGGTTACTCTGATACTGTAAAAGTAAAACTGAGAAGAATGCGTTATGATACAAGTAATTTTGTAAGTGGTATTATGCAAGGATATAATATTAATTCTGGATGGCGTATCATGTTTGAATTAATCCCAAGTTTAGTACTCTATAGTCGTAATAGACGATTGACCGGAAAGGATAATCTTATTTCGGATGAAAATTACAAAAAAGCAATGCAAGACTTGCAATAAATTTATAATCAATCTGAAAGTATTTGCTCGTTATACTGTTTTATTGCATTATTGCATTATCGCATTAGCATAATAGTAATATCATTTTCTCGTGATAATCACAAATGTTATAAAATGGACTTTTAGCTATTGTTTTACTAAATTGATCGATATTAGTTTGTTTATTACATAGTTTACTTACATTACTATTAGTTTTTATGTTACAAATTTTATGTATTTTTTTGTAATTTAAGAAATGTGATTTTGTTGCAAAATTATATCTTTTACTAGTAAAATAAATAGCTCCATCTTGAGGCATTATATAAAAATAATAGCTATTATTTTTATTTGAATAAATCACATTTGAAATCATTGATTTTTTGATCATCACTTACTAATCATCTATATATTCATTTGCTGCTATATATGATCGCAGTATCACATTAAAATCTATATCTTTTTTGATAACCCAAGATTTATATACCTCTTCGGTAAAATATACACATATATCGTCAAAATATAGTTTATGAGTATCCAGTAATGATATAAGTTGCTGTTGAATAGTTTCCTTAAATCCGAGATATTTGATTAATATAGTGTTATTTTTTCTATTCTCATATGATAAACTAATTTTATATTTGCATAATTTATTATATAAATACATGGATAACGCAGGAGAAATTTTCTCTTTATCTATTATTAAAGGAAAATCATTCGGTTTTTCATTATATAACATCATTGATATCTCATTTTGAGTGTTAGTTATATCTTGTTTTTCTTCTTCGTCATAAAATAGATTACTAATTGCAGCGCATGCTTCATTTTTTCTTTCATCCATTATTTGGATATATTGTGCAGGAGTCATACCAGATGATATATTATCATGACTCATTCTGAGAATTGCTCTACGTTCATCTTTATTAAAATTACGTATACATTTTTCGCAATAGATTATCCCATTAACTGCAAAAGGCATCACAGGTTTTCGGCATTGATTGCATCTAAAATTTAAAGACATTTTAAATACTGTCGTAATTCTATATATTTTTTTTTTCAAATTTACAAAAAAATAGTCCGTAAATATTGTATTCTTCGGAATATGGCTAAATTATCGGCATTTATTTATAAATACACGAGAGATTCTGGTATATAGATTTCTGGTATATAAATTTCTGGTATATAAATTTCTAGTATATAGATTTCTGGTATATAGATTTCTGGTATATAGATTTCTGGTATATAGATTTCTGGTATATAGATTTCTGGTATATAGATTTCTACTCTTTAATTTTGTATAGATTTCTGATTGACATATTCTGCATCTATTCTCTCAAAACATCCTGTAGAATCATAAGCATGTATTTCCACTAAATGAAATGTTTCTGGCGAAATATCTGTAATAATAGGAATATTATTCTTATTAGTTAATTTAACAGAATTTACAATAACATTGTTCCAATAAATTAATGCTAATGAAATAGTTTTGTATTTATTTGAGGCGAGTTCCACAACTGCTATATTATCTTTTTCAGATATACCTATAGTTGCAATTATTGCAAGATATAATCTGGTTTTTTTATAATCTTCAGCTGTTAGATCACTCAAAAATGTATAATCATAATAATCTTTATTGTTTATTAGAATGCGAAAAATAACTTTGCAACTGCCATTAGGTAAATCCAGAAATGTGTGATATAAGTGTTCATTTGTTTCTCGATCATTGAATACAGGATAACATGTATTAGTTTCAATTATTTGTGTATTATATGCACTTTGATCATCTATATTATTTATGCATTTATTACATGGGGCATTATCGTTTATATTTGTTGTTTTTTTCTGATCTTCTTTTTTCTCTGCCTTTAGCTGATCTTCTTTTTTCTCTGCCTTTAGCTGATCTTCTTTTTTCTCTGCCTTTAGCTGATCTTCTTTTTTCTCTGCCTTTAGCTGATCTTCCTTTTTCTCTACATTTAGCTGATCTTCTTTTTTCTCTGCCTTTAGCTGATCTTCCTTTTTCTCTACATTTAGCTGATCTACCTTTTTCTGATCTACTTTAACATAAGCAATTTGTGCATTTTTCTTATTTCTTCTGTTGCGTGATTTATGCATGTTGGTTATTAAAGATTTATAGGTAAATATTAATTTATATTATTATCAGATATTATTTTCATTTTTTTTAGGTACTAAAACGTAATACTGCGGATCTATTTTGAACTAATAAGAAATTGATACAATCAGCAACTACAATTAATTCTACACTAGAATCTGTTGCAATATATGGAGTATTCGTGTTTGGATTTATTGCAGATGTATAATGTAAATATAGTTCACGACCCTGAGAAGAATTGAAATGTCCTGAAGGTTGATATTCACCAGGATTGATATTAAAGTTTAACATATGCCATCCCAAATCACGTGGTGTTTTAATATTAGTACCATATCGTGTTGGGATATATGAATTGTAGAATGCAGGTGGTAACTCTGGATATATTGTAATATCATGAGCTTTTAGTGCTAGAGTTGCAATAACTGGAGATTCGCTGTAATAAACTGCATTATTGACTTGTATGGTTGCAACTCCAGTTACTACAGCTTCTTTTACATTCCTAGTTGATATTATAGTATTTCTATGCCATCTTTGACTATTCGTTAGATTATCAGTAGGTCTAAATGCAACATACATGCATTCAATTGGCCATTTTAGTTGTTGCAATAAAATACTATCATCGCTTTTTTGCAAATTTGCAACTCTATGAGTTCTTGTTACACGAATAAGTTGAAATGAAAATCTAGCGGCGAAAATTCTGCTGATTTCAGGTAATAAGAATATATGATTCATATGTAAAGCACATTGTGTCACGACAGGAGGATTATACACGCTACCTTGAGCACCGCTATAATTGGCGTAAGCTACTAAATTTTCTTCTCTTTCTAATTCTATCTCTATATCAGTTTGTCCATATGGGAATAAAAAGTTTGGTAATGCTGTTTGAATGTCTTTGAACCAAAATAGTAACGGGATCCATAATTCTAAAGTAGGTTGCGTGGTTTTAAATGTTTGAGGTCCATCTCCAAAATATCTATATTCACGAACTTCATCTACTGTAGGATCTGCAGTGAGATATCCAAGTTTTGGAACTTCTTGACCTATATTTCTGAGATATCCTAATTCTTTATTTTGTGGTACTTTAAATTGCCAATTTACATTATGTCTATCTGGAGTATAAGAATCCAATTCGCATTGATTTAATTTGAACTTTGTTGTTTTGCATATGCGATGTCCTAACATTTCAACATATCGAACTTTATCTAACCCCGATTTAGCACTAAAATTTTCAAGTTTTATATAAATAACTGCATCATTTACAAAATCACCATAAATAGGCATAGTGAAGTTAAAAGATTGACCTAGTTTAGCCTGACCACCTCTTGGCATCGTTTTACTGTATTCATGTGCTATAGTTACAAATGGTTTGTAAGTAGCATTGACGAATACGATATGTTTCTTTTCAATTTGCGCTATAGTTGGCATCCAGCTATTATCTTTTTTAATGATCTGTGCATCAGTCATATCCTTGTATTTGGGATTTTTCTTTAACTTTACCATGCGTTCTTTTCCTATTTTTTGAATTCTCAGCATAAGCTCGTCTGTAGCCATGATTAGCTTGTCTTGTATACCATTGTTATTAATAAGAGTAAAAACACCTCCAACACTCATCACGTTATTAAATATATATTCATAAATCTAAAAAAACTTAAATTAAAAAAGAAGAATATAAAATTATAAGACAAATAGGCGAATATTGTAATAGCGATCTTTTTATATCCGCATTTTAATTGAAATTTGAAAAAAATATGATGTATATTAATCAAATTTTTACTAGAAATAAAATGCAACATTCAACACAACATTATATTAATACATTATTAACAGAACTTCCATTAGATGATGCATTAAAACTTTTTGAGCCAGGAATATCCATTCCAAATTCACAAAAAGATAGTATATCGCAACAAGATTATAACAAATATAAAATTAAAAAAGAAATATGTACAGAACACGAAAAGACAGATGATTTATCAGATTACATGCAACAATTTCAAGAAGAAATGGATAACATCAAACATGATATGATGCATAAAAAAAAACATATGTATGAATGTCCCACTGATTCAACTCATGAACATATCGGATATAGTATTTCCAAAACTCCTTCTAAGGAAGATAATAAAATCATTGAGATTATACATTTTTCAGAAGATAACAGAGATTTGATGAGTGGGAATAGTGGGTTTACAGTAAATGCCGATTGTGACAATTGCAAAATACCTGATTATACAGCAGATAATAATTCATTTGATAATCATTTGATTTCTTTTCCTACGAAACACAATATCAAATCTTATTTAAACAGTAACAATGTAAGTGAAGATGATATCAGAAAAACTATAGACAATCTAATAATTAATATCGAAGAATTAGACGAAAAAATGAAGAAATATTTGATGAGAATTTTATTAATATACGTCTCTCAAAATATGATATTTTTAGAAAATAATGTACTATATGCATTATTAATAAAAGCTCAATCTCATGAATTTATTGCAATAAAAGGATATCATGATTTAATACCGCTTTACAATAATATATATAATGATAACATGTATCATGATATTAAAAATACAGATGTATTCGCTCCAGTTATTACGCAGGAATGGATTACGGAAAAAATTAAGGCATATCAAGAAGAATGCCAACAAATAGAATGGAAACGTAAAGCAAAGCGTAAAGCGCCAAAATATGAAAAAAATGAAATTGTAGGGGCCAAAGACAAAGAGGGCCGTTGGTGGATGTCTAAAGTGTTAGAGATATTTAATTATAATGAATATAATGCTTATTACATAGAATTTTTAGGATGGGGTGAAAAATTTAACGAATTTATCACCGATGGTTTTAGAATACAAAGATTCAATCCAAAAAAACATAGATATTATCGACCATCTTGGAAAAGTAAAAACCCTATCTCTGGTATTGTACCTGATATACAATATACGGATAATTTACATATATCGTCTTCAGAAACCAATACTATGGCAGAAAATAAAACCAATACTATGGCAGAAAATAAAACCAATACTATGGCAGAAAATAAAACCAATACTATGGCAGAAAATAAAATTGATATATCTTTAACTAATACTTCAAATGATGCAGATATATCACCAATTTTATCGGATAAAAAAAATTCTGATATATATTAGTTATGTGGATGTTTTAATGATACATGTAAAATCAGTAAATGCATATCATTATAAACGACATATTTTATTTTTTATATTATTTTATAGTATTCTTCGTAATCGAGTGCCACCCACAAATATAATTTCATTGTTATAATCCCATATTCCTATTAACTGACCATATTTTACATAATTATCTATTACAACACCAGTACCGCCATATTTTCCATTCATATATACTTTAATTTTTCCTGTTAATTGATTATGGCACATATTCACTTTATTACCATATTCATCTCTCCATTCACCATCTATGGTCGGTTTGAGAAAAACTACATATATCACCCAAAGACAAAACACTACACTTACAACGATTCCAATTATTAATAGAGGTGATGGATTTGCATTGTTATAAATATATTTTTGTAATATAGTTTTTTTTTCATCAAGTCGTTTAGACTCTTCCAATAGAGCAGCATTTCTTCTTTCTTCTTTAGCTTTCTCATATTCCGCTCTTGCTCTTAAATCACTAATAGCGGTGGAATTAGCATTGAAGTTGTTTGATATATTAAATGCGGGTGGGGATGTTGGAGTAATAGTGTTATTAGTTACCTTATTAGTTGTGCTATTATCAGAATAATCTGACAATTTAACGTTTCTTGCAACAATATCAGATTGCATTTGATTCACCAGACCTAATTCTGTACTCATTATTTAGTATATTATAAAGCATAAAAATCAAAAAAAATAATAAACGTATATGCCACCGACGACATATCTTATAATTAAAATGTTGTGTTGTTAAAACATAATTTTCATTGTAACTATATATTAATTATATCCTGCATATCATTAATACTTTTCCCCGGACAAACGATGTTCTTTTTTGCAAAGAGAGCATTTATACCATGTATTTTGTTTGGCTCTTGATTTGAGAAAAGCCCAAAAGCATTCATCACACATTCTTTTCTTAGAGACTCCTGTAGAGCAGCATTTTAACATATACATCTGTGTTCCGACGGGAAACTCACCGTAACAAATAACACATTTTTTTTCATATACATCATCATCAGATGAAATACAAGATAATGGATACAATTTGTTCCAATTTTTAACAGTGAATCCGGCTGCTATAATTTTTCTGATTCGACCTATCAAGAGCTGTCGAGATGTTGCATATTGAGGTCCTTGATGGAAAACACTAATGAATCTAGCCTTTCGTCTGATTATGTTTTTGACTATCTTAGAAACAGACATGGTATCTCTGATGTGATGCCAAATATTAGAACATTCCCGTGTGCATTCGAGTTCAGATTTGACACCGTGTTTATCTACTATCAAAGTATTGACATCAAAATCAATATCACAGATTTTACGAATGCTGCCTTTTGTTAATACATCGATGACGATTTCATAAGAACCTAAGAGATCATCATAATGCATGAATTGTAATTTTTTATGAACTCCATCTGGCATGACACCGATTTTCTTCTTCTTGTTTTTTTGTTCCGCTGGTACTTCTCTTTCATATTTATCGAACAATGTTACGACCTTGATGAATTTGAATTTTTCAATATACAAAGTGGTGATTTTATTATCACGGTCTAGAACATCCAAATCTTCCGGAATATGTCTTCCAGATTCCACAAATTTTCTAATTGTTTTATCGCAATTAGGAACTAAATTTTTATGCATGCACCACGCAATATAATGCGTATATGACCCATATATTGCTATGTCCATTTCTAGTAGCTTTGATGCAAATTTTACTAAGTTAGAGAATTTGCGGAAATCCACGAATTTCTTCTCAAAGTAAAAATTATTGAATGATACAAGCGAAATATCACGAACTTTTTGCTGTTTAACTTCTTGTTTCAATGCATTTTGTTCTTGTTCAAGTTTTTCAAGCATTTTTCTTGCGTTTTCTTGTACTTTTTGCATTTCTGATCTGACTTTCTCACTTAAATTCGCCAACTGATGATTCGAATGGTCCTTGTCGTCTGTTTCTTGAACTTTTTCTTCGCGAGATTTTGTTTCTTGAACTTTTTCTTCGCGAGATTTTGTTTCTTGAATACTTGAATTTAACTGAGTTACTGCAGAAGTTTCTGTGATTGTAGGAGTTTCTGTGATTGTAGG
>JACCDR010319156.1_pt1 | contig 14892 bp, 25 predicted proteins | sample 7446431 | NCBI WGS metagenome assembly JACCDR01 (sample SAMN15323443, study PRJNA562643) | freshwater metagenome | isolation source: river surface water | place: USA:Blue River Watershed | collected 2017-08-17 | reverse complement strand
CCGCGTCATAACCTCTTTAGGACATGAGATACGCCCAAAGAAATAACGACATGAAGTGTCTTATATTTAAAATGCTTCGCTTAACATCCTTGTCAGCTTTCTGTCATCCATGACTTTAAAGCATCGTCTACCTGTAATAATAATCTATTTCATTGCTATTTGCAAGTTTTTAATAGCGTATCCCACTTTTTCTTGGATACTTTGAGCTGATCCTCTATAAAACGGTCATCTTCCCACTGCTTCATACTATCTACATGAACTTCAAACGGAGAGCTAGCTCCACGCTGATAATACGATGCGAGGTTGTCCTTATCGATATGATTATTGCTTACATTGTACTTTTGAACCTTGAATGCCCAATATGGATACATGTGATCAAGAAGTGTTCCGGAATACGTAGGAACCCGTATTTTGTGCATCTGGTTTATACCAGGCCATTCAACCATAGTGAAGTGCTCAACAGTATGCTTTGGTACTCCCCGGAAAAAATACCCGCTCTTTGGCGATCCTACACCTTCTACCTCATGCTTTTGGTCGTGGCAGTAGTACATTATCCCTTTATGTTCATACCAAAACGAGAGGCAGATATGCGGGAACCCATTCTCGCTTCCAAATGAGCAATATAGCGCACAGTCGGGTTCAACATCGGAAACCAGAGCTTTTGACATATTATATCGACCAGGAGAATTCTGAAACGCACGCTGAATCTTTCTGTAATCCGAGCCATAATTCGCACACAGATCGAAATCGCCGTCAGGGATAATACCATCATTCTTAACAATACCATAAAGACCTCCAAATGCTAACCAATATTGAACATTAGAATAGTTGAACACCTGATTAATTACCCGGATTGAATTCTCCAGAATCGGGCTTGGTTTTAATCCCCTTCGTTCCATAGTATACCTCTGCTTTCAAAAAACAGCTTCTTTAATGATTGCATAGACATTTTTACTGAGAAAGAGTCTTCACAAGTAAATCTAATAGTTGTAAATCCGGAATGGCTTGATGCGTTTATAGAAAAAACATCGGCCATATCAAACACGAACCTTGACTCGTGAAGTGCGTCTCCTTCAGAATCAATATGAACAGGAGAACCACCATCCACAATATCTTCTATCGATTGGTCACCGGTAAATAGAGCGAAAGTATCAACAATTATAGATTTTTTGCAATCCACAACATATCCCCGTACTTCTTCGATCCGCATGTGTCCAGCTTGCATACGAACCCCATAGACATCAATGCGCTCGATACTTGTGTTTTTAAAGCCTGATTAGCGTATAATTCAATATTTGCTACCTCTATCCAGATCGCTTTTGCCTTACTGAGAGTCTTATATCCACCTTTTATAACCAGCAATTCAGCACCTTGAACATCAATATGGGCAAAATCGATATCCAATCCAAAGAAATCAAGTTTCTCTGTTCTTACCTCTGATACTTCAAATTCACACCACTTGTGCTCATTAAGATGGCGCTTTGGCCTCAATAAAGAGCTACTCTTATTCCCTGTATCCCAATCTTCCACTCCGGGAGCCTGACCTTTTGATTTATAGAACTGTGCTCTTCCTGCCTTGTTTGATAATGCGCAGATATGAACTTCTGTTCTATCCAGGATGTTATAATCAATAAAATTTCTTACTGCATCAGAAGCGTTATCACTGATTGGCTCAAACACATGAAACTTTGCACCGGGAAACATCTTTGAATAAATGATTGTGCTAAGTCCATCGCACGCCCCAATGTCTGCTATTGTGATAAGAGAATCTTTGTTGAAAATTTCATATAATTCCTTCTCAATCTCTGATCCTGCATTAATGAACTCATCTCGCTTTTGTTTTGTTGTAATCACTCTCTAATATTCTCCTCATCATTTCAAAACACTTATCGTACTCAAAAAAACAATTATATACTGCCGATGCAGCGCCTTTCATTACAGAGCAATGCCCGTATTTAACCAATCCTCGCAATGTTTCAGGAAGCGTTTTTATGTTATAAGCATAATCAGTTTCTAACACACAGAACGTATTCCAATTAATAAAACCATTAAACGGCAACCAGTGCTCATCAGAGATATAAACCGGTACTGCGCCAAGTTCCATTGCTTCATATAACCTGAAAGAAGTTTTCCCGTATCCCCTTGGGCACAAAGAAAAATGTGATTGTGCTGTAATCTCTTCAAACTCTCTTACGCTCCCGCTTCCGATATAGATATCATCATTCCCGGCAAGAGCCTTTGCCATCTTCTCTCTTATTTGGTGAGTTTTAAGATTTCCCATAAATGAAGCAAGGTACTTTTTAGGCTGCTCAACCGTATAATTGTGCCGGTCAGATACCAATGGTATAGGTATAGACACATCAGGTTTACCACCAGCAGAGAAAATAACGCAATTAGGGAAGTCAACAAGTAAACCATCGTCGTATTGAACCACTGTGAAGAACTTTTTATCTCTTGGAAGTGATTTGACATAACTCTGTAGACTCCTTAATGCCTTCTCATCTTTACCGTAATCCCCTTGGATGTGGTAAGCAGTCCATTTAATCGGACAGTATATCATTTCCGTTGAGATTCGATTTGCATTCTTCCTGAACCAAATCTCCGCTTGGTCTTCCAGTTGCGGAGATGTTTGATGTGGAGGATATACCGTGCGATTTTCTGGCATGAATCTCTCTGGCACTTGTAAAATCTTTAACATCTTTATACTCACCTTTCATAATTTTACAGATATTAGCGTACTGAGTTACTCCTTCATGCTGATTCTGCAAGTACGTACTGCCGTGGTGAACCGTGTGTTTATATGAGCATCCTTTTACCACCCGGAGAACCATTCCGGCTTTTAAGCAATTGTAATTAATCCATGCGCTATCAGCAGAGACAGGTTCATAATCGGATGCAATTGCACTCTCAAGAGCTTTGAGCCAAGTTTTACGGTGAAAAAAGTAGTTCATTGTATTTATAAGCATGTCATAACTCTTATTACCTATCAAATCCACTGCATCATTAAGAGCAATATCTTTTTCATTAAACTCTTCATAGTGCAAAGAGTGGAATCCAACCTCTGGACTATAGATAACGTTTTCTGATAATGGCGCACTTCTTATTATCGGACCAAAGTACAAAGCTCCGGCCACATTATCGCTATCAATCAATGCAACCCAATCACTTGTGCATGACTCAACAGCCTTAATTTTATTCCTAAAAACGAATAATCGCTCTTCATTAAGAATTATTCGAACCTTTTTAAAGTTCTTTACAGCTCTATAGAGCTTGTTTACTTCCTGAACCGTGCTAGGATCGACTGTTATAACAATCTCTCGTATATATGCATAACTATGGCACGCAGAAATGGTCTGCAGTGTCCATTCTACTCTGTCACCGTGATACGGTATTGCAATTGATATTCCTTCTATCTTCATTTTTTCCAGTAGTCCGTCCAGTCTAAATTTTCAAGCTTTCTATCTCTAAAAAAGCTACCATCAACCGGTGTAGCTCCTACCATCCCGCTTAGATCAACCTGTTTGTCTCTTATCCACGGTTTAAAAGTGTAGATCTTAGATGCTTCAGACAGAAAAGCAGCCCACCAGCAATATGTAGAATTGCTACAAATAATTCTATCAAACGATCTAATGAAATGGAAATCTGACTCAGCAGTACCACCAGTAACAAAATGCAGCCCCTTTATCCCGTTAAGATGCTTAAAATAAACTTCATTTGTCGGATGCGGTTCAACCACTACATAGCAGAATCGGTACTTCTCTCTCTGAATAAGCGATCTGTACCATACAGGGCTTATTACCCACCTGTTACGTATCCACCAATAATCTGTAAGGCGCAGATGCACTACAATATCATCATAATTTCTTTCCACTTCTGGAAGAATGAACATTTTTTTAATTATGTCCCGATGTCTATTGTAGAGTTCTGCGTCCTGAAAATAGCCGTGTAAATGTATATCAATACCATCTGTGTTTTTTGATTGATCATATTTCTTAAATTCAAGAAATGACTTTGGAGGTGGTGTCACAAGTACGTGTTTACGCTCTTCTGACAAGAGTCTTGCATAAACGTACTGGAACCAATTGTTTCCGGACCTTCCAAAATAATCAACCGTTATCATTCATCTCCCCATCTTTTCAAGCAATGTATAGGTATAACAGAATTGCAATAACAACTACTATCCGAGAACCAACAACAAAGAACTCCATCATTTTTCATACAAACAACAGTCATTCTTGGTCCACCTGATTTTAATTGAACAATATCACCTTGGTTAAATTCCATATATCCCTCCATTGTTAATTATACAGTATAAGAGTTTTCAGGTTTATTCATCTCTGAAAAAATCCACTCGTATGTTCTAAGCATCCCCTCACTTAATTGTATTTTTGGAGACCAATTTAGAACTGTTTCTGCAAGTTCGTTGTTACTCTTGCGGTGTGAAACGCCTGTTGGACCTGGCACATTTTTAATATTTGGCATCTTTCCTGCATAAATACACGCTGTAGTAGCTAACTTATTTATTGTAATCTCCTGCTCAGATCCAATATTAACCGGTCCTACAAACGTTTCATGCTCCATCAAGGCACGAATACCATCAAGGCAATCATCAATGTATAGAAACGTCCTTACCTGTGATCCATCTCCCCAAACTTCCATCTGTGATCCGTTATCAAGTTCAATCGCTTTCCGGATCATTGCAGCAGGAGCCTTCTCTTTACCTCCTTTATATGTTCCATGTGGGCCATAAATGTTATGGAACCTAGCTATTCTCACAACTGGTTTACCAATCTTACGGTTCAATGCAAGATACATTCTTTCCGAGAACAGTTTTTCCCATCCGTATTCGCTGTCAGGATTTGCCGGATATGCTGCACATTCACGGGTATCAAGATTTGCTTTTGTATCTTCATCCATCGGGTACACACAAGCTGATGACGAGAAAAATACCTTTTTGAATAATCCCTTAGCAGTAAGTCGAGCAACATTCCAGTTTATCATTACCGAGTTTTGCATTATCTGAAAATCATTTTCTCCAGTGAAGATATACCCTGCTCCTCCCATATCTGCTGCAAGCTGGTAACACTCATCAATACACAACCCCTGACAAATAGAGCGCATGCTTACATAGTCTCCTGCATCATCATGAAAAAAAACATCACAATTTGATGTATACCCTGCCTGATTCTCTAAACGATTATCTACACCAAAAACACGATACCCTTCTGATTTCAACCTCTCAACAAGATTGTATCCAATAAATCCATTGCACCCAAGAACTAATGCTGTCTTTTTCATACAACTCCTTTAAGTCTTTTAATCTGTTTGTATGGCTCACACTTTCTTATCCACTGGTCGCTTTCGCGTTGATCTTTTGCAGATACTTTGTGATCATTAAGATCTGAAAGATCATTGTAGATGTACAAAGCCCTGTCAATATACCGAATTTTTTCTTTACCTGCCATCTCCATCATTGGAATCATAAGAGCCAGATCACTACACGTCCTCAACCATTCACCATTGGAATCTTTCAAATCTTGCTCTCTTAAATTCGAATATAGGCCACATAGGAATGTTTTAAGATGGGAAGCCCTCCAAGGAGAATTGCGATAGTCATCCCCGTTTTTGTACTCTCCACGGTGAATTATCGGGATCTTAACATCAGGATTTAATGATTCTGATTTGTTTATGTAGCTCCCGTATGTTAGCCAGCAACCGTGCTGATGATATGTTTTAACAACATCACTGATTACAGTCCTACCATACAATTCGTCATCTCCATCAACCAAAATAATGAGATCGTCAGGCTTTAGATGGAACTTACGGTCGAGGTAGTTTATACCATCGTAGATATTTTTACTTGCGTAGTGCCTTCCGTGTCGATCCCACCGGATAACAAGAACATCGTTGATATAACCTTCATCAACAAGATGCTCTCGGCAATCGTCATTGATCTGTATTACAGCATTCGGCATGTAAGTCTGGATTACAATTGAATCAATTGCTGCACGATAGAGATTACGATACATTGGAACTACGCAAAAAACTCTCATGACTATGCTCCTTGTTGCATTCCTTCTTCAGTGAATACGCCAGTGCCTTGAACTCCTTTATAATCTGAATCATCGTCCACTTTTTCGAACTTTTCCTCAAACACTTTTTTCTGGTTAAGATATGTGTATCCGTCTGGTTGAACAACAACGTAATCACCTATTTGTGGATACATTCTTGCGTTCATTGCTGCATCACACTCGATCCATCCTACAGAGCAATTTTCAACACCAACAGCGTCCTTGTCGTTTACCATAACTTTACATGGTCTTCCTGGAACATGATCTGCATGAGTATGTTCAATATCAATGATCTGAAACGCTGTAATTTCTCTGATTTTGTAGCGGTATCTAGCCATTATTCCTCCCATATACTCTGTTTCGAAAATCGTACAGCTGCTCCTGAAGGCGATATCCCTCAAGCTCCCATAGTTTATTTTTTATTCTGTTAATGCAGATATCTTTTCCAACGAAATGGTTATAATTTGCAGGATCAACACATGATGATGACTCAATAATAACAAATCCACTTGGTAAAGTACAAGAAACCACTGTGGTTTTTTCTCCCATTTTAATGTCTTCAATTTTTGAAGAGTCAAAAAGTGCATCAATCTGAGTCTGGTTAACTGAATTATTTGTCATATTGTCTCCTTAAAATTATTGTGAGGCGGTTTGTACTCACCACAAACTCTTACACCGTTGGCATTACGGGTTACCATTTTTATCAATCTATAAAAAGTGGCCGTCTAATTCCGACCTGCCAACCACAGAGGGATTTTCCTAAGACCTTATACGTAGTCTTTGCATCAACGAGGGAGACTCTCACTCCCCTCTGGTTTGTTACATTTACAGTCCGTAAACTCACCAGTAAATACCCAGACTAAAATTAACGGAGCATAAGGGTATCGAACCCTTGACCTTCCGGTTGACAACCGGATGCTGTAACCGTCTCAGCTAATGCTCCATATTTAAAAACTCTCAGCAATGGAGTTTCACCACTGCACATGCTCGCGCTATCTTTTCACACTCCATCTGAGAGCTATCCCTTACTCCTCTGTCTTGCGAACTTCTCCATTATCATCAATTCATCATGCGCATTGCGATCTCTCTGCTTAATATCTCGCATAATATAATCATACTGCTTTGTCTCTACAACTTCCATCCAGCCTCTTGCGCGCTCTGGAGAAACCCTAATGAAAACATCCCTGCGTAACTTCTGAATGGTCTCATGTTTGTGTGCTCTCACAGTCCCGAGATGCAATCCGTGATGTCGGCATATCAAATCTCTTTTTGCAGGAACCATTCCTACCTCAGAGTCGTTCACGATATTCATGAGCATGATTTCGTCATCAATGGCAATATCACCTATTTTACAGCTCAAAAGCTCTCTTAGGTAGTAATTTCTTGCTACTTTTGTCTTCTCCCACCAGTCCTTGCCAACGAAGTGAAGCCCTGTTAACCGGTCGAATCCTCGCTCTTCCATGCCTCTTGGAGTGTTACTATAGCATAATCCGGTCTCTTCCATCTCTTTTGTGTGAAAATCGAGAATGGAGACAGGTTCACGCACAATCATCATGTCGATATCAGTGATATAAACATAGTCATAGTCTTTGAAAGAAGGATCTTCGTCCAAGAACCTTATACATGCGCCATAATACTTTGGCTGAGAAATGTTTGACTCTGTTACCAGTACATCGTATTCCGGATACGCTTTGTTGATGGCATACCGGAAGAGCTCGCTATAAACTTTATAACGACCCACCGCAAATGTTGTTATCAGTAACTTGCTCATAGATCAGGATGATTCCTGTTATCAACATAACAAATATCTTCCTCCTGCACCCACACATACTCGTCACTACCAATCTTATCAGTAAAACAAGTACCATCCTTTGAAAACATTACCTTATCTCCGGCTTTGACAAACTTATTATCAGAACCTGCGATAATAACCTCTCCACGAGCAGGAGCCATCTTAGCTCTTGCTTTATCAGGGATGATAATTCCTCCAGGAGTAACTTCCTCAATCGAGTCCTGCTTGATCATGTTCCATTTATTAGGACAAAAAGGCATTAAAACCTCCCCAAAAAGTTTAAAAGTTCTTTTTCATCAACACTTATATCACCCTGTATGCGCTCTACGTTTACCACAGCAGAGCACAACATACAAACAGTATTTTGAATAATGTTATCATCGTACTCAAACTCGTTGATATATCCACGATGGCAACCGCATGAACAGTTTATATACTCTCGGTTCCCGATAGGATAAACAACGTTTCTTTCAATGAATTTAACTTGGTCTTCAGAATAAATAAACGGATAGTCATAGTATCCATTTTTATAATGAGAAATAATATCTTTCTTTGGAGTCTTATTCAATTCTGCAATGAAATCATCATTAGACATCATCATGCATCAGATCCTTTGCAAGTCTGTCCATTGCTCTGTTTTCAATGTAGTCATTTCCAGCTTTCATCTCTTCAATAATCATTAACTCAATCTTATCCTTGAGGTGAATGACTTTAGTAACGTTCTGAAGAGTTCTTACCTCTTCAGGAGCCTTCTGGACAAACCAAGCAGCCATTAATGCTAGTGTGGCGATGTCGATCTCAAGTGCCATTCCAGAGTTCTGACCAATTACGGTGATTACTTCAGGTTTTTCGTCCATTGTCTTATTCTTAAGACTATTTACAACACTTTCTGGCCAATGTCCATCGTTTCCATTAAAATCATACTTAGACATATTCATATTATGAACCTATAACCGGATCAGTAGTTTTCTTAAATATCAGATCTTTACCTTCCTGAACAAATCCTTTTCCAAGCAGGAAATTACGACCATCAGCAGTAGAATCGTCCCAAGATGTCTCAACCCATTCAATTTTAGGATCAGCCATTGCAGCAGCCAACAATTCGCTCATAATACCAGTTTTACGGTACTTTGGCTTTGTGACCATGTTAACTATCTGGATGAATACACGAGGGATAGCACCCTTTGGATTCATTACTCCGGGCTTAAACAGTGGTTTTCCGGTATTACTATCACGAATTGGACATACATGAATATGCAGAGTAGCAGCAACTTTGCCCGCTCGCATCTCCTGCCAGTATCCGACAATGCATTCCTGAGTAATAAAACGTTTTCCATCAGGTTTTTCAATCTGAATCTTACCAGTGCCTCGACAAGCGATGCAGGGTTTCTTTTCTTTAATGGCTCTCATGATGTTTGTCTCGACTGTATATCCGAGACCTTTGCAGTTTGGGCAGGTATCTTCCACGGTTTCGTCCTTTCTGACATTAAAAACCCGGCTGAGGTAAGTGTAGGAGTATCAACCCCAGCCGGTAACCTTCATAGGAATCAATTCTCAATCAATATAATCAATTTATTCGATAAATGCAAAAAAAATTATGCCATATAGTCATTTTCATTCCTGGTACTGTATTGTACCTTACCTTGGCTCTTCAGAGTTTCTCGCACATTCATCTTCTTTCTTCTATGAACTTTAGGAGTCTGACTTACATGCTCAGCAATAATATCAGCTCTCAACTGTGATGCAATGATGAGTGCACACCTTACCAGTTCATTACCATCCTCAATCTTTTTGTTCTCGTATCTGCATCCACGAAACTGTGCGTCAGATTCCCGGCAACTATCATGAACTCTAAATTTAAACTCAGCCATCATATCGTTGAGAGTGTGAATAGATCCTATCTCATCATACAACGTATTCAGGTGCATCCTAATCCCGTACTTTTTCATTTCCTTTGCAATGGTTCCCTTTCCGTACTCCATCATCCTATCATTGCAGTACACTTTATTGAGCGATACGAACTCACTCTTATCGTACAAAGGAACAACCAGTTTTGCTTTTAGATGCGATACGATGTGCATCGATGTTGGTTCTGGCTCAATAATCTCTCCATACTGTCTCAAAGTCCCGCTCTGCCGGCTGAATACGTATGTTGCTCCGAAGATCTGACCAATCTCATTGCAATAAAGAACAGCAAAAACATCAACAGATTCTTTCCTGAGCTTTTCAAAAGCTTTCTGTGAAATGTCAAACGGTCTAAAATGTCCAACCGGTGATGAAATGTAGTATTTAAAAACTCGATCCGGGCCAGTAAGTACCTTGAATGCTCCAGATGTTGAATCGATAGTATCACGCTTCCCATTAGGAAACTGACTCGCCCAAGTAAGAAATTGCCTATTCCATGTTCCCCGGAGAAGTTTAACTCTTCCGTGTTCTGCCCATGCAGACCAAGGCTTCGCTCTCTCGACCTTTTGTCCTGTGACTGGATCCGGATGTGCATCATAACCCTTGAAAACAGATTTCAGATACTGGCTAGTGAACTTCCCCGCGCTTCCCTTTTCCTCTTCCCACCAGACTTCAACATCTCGACCATCAACCTTACTGCTCTGCTTGATTAATTTCTCTGTCGTCCCGGGTGATTCCCGGAAATAATTTATGTCAGCGATATACAAAACTCCATCCCATACACCTGCAAGAGTTCCAGATGTATAATCAGGATCATTCTTCTTCTCTTCACTGACTTCTGTTGCTGCAAAATCCCAATATCTGACCAGCTTTATACCAACTGGAAGTTCATCAACAATCTCGAACCACTCCGGTTTGAACATGTTTCCACCTTCAGATATCAGCCAGTTTCCTTTTCCCAATCGTTCCCGGGTAACGTAATCCATAGAATTAATGGTTGCTTCGTAAGTTGGATCTGCAATCATCCCGAGCGGGTTATCATGCATTGAGGATGAAATAAACGTGAGACTCTTTGGAGCATTGCCTTTTTTATCTCTGTAATCCTTATCAACCCAGATAATTTTATCACCTTCACGAATAAAGTATCTCAGTACTCCTGACCTTTCCGGAATTGCATAACCTGTAGCTGGATCCCACCACCACGAGATAAGATCAGCAACCCACCCTGGTTCAGCATTACACGTTGCTCTGATGTATGGTTTCAGTGTGCATCCTGCAGGAGGACGATTTCTACTCATTAGATACCAGAATTGTGATGCGGTGAAGTGCGTGAGCTCATCAAATGCTATTAGAACGAATTGAGCGCCCTGATAATCTTGCTTGTTTGTCTCATTGTTGAGATGTGCGAACTTTATAGAACATCCAGATGGGAACTTCCACTCAGCACTACCTTTAATTGGAGTGCCCCCGCAAAATGGAAAGATCTGCTCGGATGTGTCCCACAATCCTCCACCGCTAAAGATCTCTATGTACTTCCTGCGGAAAATAATTGCGGTGTAGTTCGGCTCGTCGATACCACGAGAGGCTTCAAGAAGTGTGGCGAAGCTCTTACCACCATAAGCTTGACCGCCATAGATAACAATATCCGCTTCAGAAGAGCAGAACTCAGTCTGAGGACCTTCCTGCGGACATAGGATAGGTTGACCATCAATCTCTTTGGTGCTTACTGCCAATCACTTCCCACCTTGCAACATTACAATTAATTCATCTGCTCTCGATCCTACCTGACCATACCACTTACTTTTCTTGAGCTCAACCGCTGCTGCAGAGTATTTTTGATCTCTGATGTATCCCAGTGAGCGTTTAAACTCTAATAAACCGTTTATACCGAGATTAAAACACATATTTACCAGCACTTGCTGCACATTCTCCGGGTGACTACTCCACCACGGGAGCATTTTGTTCAGCTCCAAAGTGCAGAGAAGAATGTCATTATGAAGCATCCGGTCTGCATCTTCCTGCGTGATACCGTTTGCATCAAGATTGTGTCCATATCCGATAGTCAGCTTTCCTTCACTACAGCGATACGGCTTCAACCGCAGCCCTTCATGTTTCTTCAGTAATGGTTTAAACTTCTCAATATCCATTATTCCAACCCTTTCATTATCCAGTAATAAGCGTATTCGGCTCCAAACTGCACACAACGCCTTGTCATTAAAACCAAGCTATGTGAAAATAAGAAGTCCCAACACCTTGAATCTTCTATATAGTCACGGTACACTTGTTTCATCATTTTGATATGGCTATATGCATGTAATGTGGTTGTTATACCATACAACTTCTTTCCACACACAAACTCGCTAAAAAAATCAATACGGTTATCAACCTTACCCCACCGATCGCGCGATATCTGGCCAATTGAGAATGAATCAACGCATAAATGGCAGATTAATCTGCACGCATGTTCGAAATAAACTGGACTAATCAATCTGAGAGGCTTCAAAATGCCAGATATCGCCTTTATCTGATCCAGAATAGTTCCGGTTCCAGACTCAAAACTATATCCATGCGAAGGCAGATCTTTGTCAGCCATCATATTGGCAATCCACCAGCCAGGTCTTACTTTAATTCCAGATTGGGCTAGAAGTTTAGAGCATTGCTGCATTGCTGCTGTGTGTACTATTGGTCCCGGCATTATTTATCCTCGTTTATTGTTATTGAAAGATTATCTTTACACCACTTACAACTACAAATTGTATGCGCCTGTAAAATAGTAGAACTAAGCCCTGTTTTGCTTTCAAGAACATATCCTTTACACCTAATCCAATAATCCGACACCGCTGAGCACGGATACAGATATCTACAGACTCTCTGTATTTTTGGCCTATCCTTTGCCTTTATACTTCTCCTGCTTCCAATCGGTATGTATTTGTGAGATGCATGCAGTAACAGGATAGAGCCAACAGAGACAGAGATTATTCCAAGCATTATTGCACCATCTCAATTGCATTTTTTAAAATGGCAGATGACTCAGTATAGACGAACGACTCATCTTCATTTATAATAACAAGTTCTTCTTTACTGATAGAACCATTTATCACATCATTGGGTACAGCTCCCCACCCAAAAGCTTCATAAACACTGACAACATCTGGAATGTCTTTAATTCTAGCCTTCATTATTGCACCTCTTTTGAACATTAATTTTAAAACTTTTTGTATTTACCCCGGCGATCCGGCTATGTTTTGAGAATTCTATCACATTAACCAAGTCTTATAGTCGCTCTTGTCTTACCTTTTCCGTTGTCAGGGAGGTAAATTCTTGGCCCATTCTCTATTATAGTAGTGTTAGAGTTGTCTTCTTTCTTGAAAAGGCCCAAATTATCGCCCAGGAGACGCAATGCTTGCAGTTTGTCCCACAATTCATACTCATACTTATCCTCAACGTAGTTAATCTCTCCATCGTTCCCGTAGAACGTTCGCTGAGTATGCTTAATCTTCTTAATTCCCCGACTGTATTGTCCCATCTCGAGCACGTTCAGGAGCTTTATGCCCTCTCCATCAGGCACAAATATGTCTTTAATATCAAAAAATCCGACGAGAGCCAATTCCTTAAGTATATCAGATCCGCTCTTCCCTGAGCCTTCATGCATCGATTCTTTGGTAAAAAAGCTTACCATCTCTGCGAATACTTTATTTGAGCGCAGTTTAGAGGCTATGTTTGCAGCTACTTTACCACTATATCCAGCTTCGATTACAGCCTTGCTTAAATCATTACAGCCAGACTTAATATATTCGATTAATACTTTACACTGATTATTTGTTAAGCGAAGGTTATTGTTTGGATTCTCCGGTTTGCCAACCACTTTTGACATGAAAGTCCTCCTTTGGTTTACCTATAATATAATCATTTTTTATTAAAATAAAAATAGTTTATCTTTTTTCTACTTTTTGGTTGACTTTAGTGTGTTTATGGTTTATATTAGTATCTGTAGGGGTGATTAGGAGAAAATCACCATAAAGTTAAAACAACAATCTTCAAGGAGTTCTTATGAATGTAAAAGAAATAGTTCTTACTGTTCTACAAGATACGAGATATGATTTACTTGCTTCTCGTGAGGCGTTAAGAAGCAAGAATTATCTTTCGATGAAAAGCTTTGATGATCCGATCGCTGTAGAAGAAGCTTACACGTTCATAGGAACAATCATCTCTCACGGGTTTATCAAGGCTAAGCTGTTTGATAAGGATGTAATAATTAAATAATACAACCAGCGGGGAAACCCGCTATCTTTCTGAAACCTTTTAAGGAGTATAAATCATGAATATCAAAGATTTCCCAACATTCCAGGAGCTTTTCCCGTCATTGAAATCAGTAAGAACAATTATTGATACATCTATCCCTGATATACAGGAACGATATACTGTAATTGATTCTTGGAGTAATGGAGTTAAAGTTGAGTTTGCCGTTATATTCTCCGCACGCATAGATTGTTGGATAGTAAAGATTAAGGGAGCCTCTGATACGCTTACAGGATCAACACCTGAAGCCATGAAACGTAATCTTCTTGAAATACTAAAAATCAAATTCGAAGAGCACACACCATGTCAACCACGAGTGAAAGATCTCATTGCATTGCTCCAAACTTTTCCTGAAGATGCTGAGATTGAAATAAGTGTTGAGGGCGGTGGATCTCATTATGTACTTGATCTCGAATCAACTGATAGTGATAACGATAGTAACACTGTAACAATTTTCGGGAAATAATCTATGATCACGGGAATGTTTTTCTTTTCAATAACCGTTATATTCTGTATATCAACTTTTTGCTGAAGGAGTGAATCTATGTCAAAAGAAAATTTTAATATTCACGAAGCACAGGACCAGTCTGCAATGGAACATGAACGGAATGCTGATAAAATGGTTATATTCTTTCTTCGCGCGGTTACCGTTGCTGTCGCTGTCGTTTTAGCTGCAACACTTTTTATCATATCACAATTTATCTAGGAGTAACGAATCATGCCTCTACAAGAAATGAAGGTATCAGAACTTTTAAAACTGCGCGAGTCTTTGCAGGCTCAGTTCCAACGCGACACCCGCGCCAACCGTATCCGAGAGAAGTGGCT